>Ga0247727_10005165_pt1 | contig 26826 bp, 25 predicted proteins | sample WisWelCaveWW1625_FD_202498 | JGI IMG/M metagenome (GOLD analysis project Ga0247727, IMG submission 202498) | Biofilm microbial communities from Wishing Well Cave, Virginia, United States - WW16-25 | ecosystem: Environmental > Aquatic > Deep subsurface > Groundwater > Cave microbial mat | place...
TCGCAATGAAGCGCCGGCGTTCCACTGGAGTTATACGATTGCGCCGGAGCCGGCCGCGCCGCAACTTGGGATGCCGGTGGCGAAAGGCGAGGTGGAACATTTTGGCACGGAGCAAGTGCTGCGCGTGGAGTTCAACACCGGCAACGCGGTGCTGGCACGGAGTAAAAACGCGAGTAAAAACTGAGCGAAAAAGTTTTAAACACCTTGTCCACATTCGTCGTCTTTCTTTCACGACTCTTTTAGCGCGACTGTCAAAATCCCCATAAACCAAAAACGGTGAGAGCAAAATTATCGCGAGGCTCCTCAAGAGTTTTGCTTTCATAATGTGAGGGTTGTTCGGTTATGCCTTCCACTTTCACGCCGTTCACTCCGCTTGCGCCGACAAAATTCCAGCATGATTCCGCGCCTTTGAGCTTGGGGGATTATATCGACCGGTTACCGATTCAACGTTTGGGCAAACAGCTTTATTTGCCCGTCACGCGCGTGGTGTGGATCGGCACGCAGTATCGCATGGTGTGCGCTTACACCGACTTGCAGCGCCACGTTTTGGATTTCGGCCTCGACGATCTTTCCGAGCGGCTCGATCCCGTGCAGTTTTTCCGCATTCATCGCTCGACGATCGTGAACTTGGGCAAGATCGCGAAGGTGAGCAACCTCAGCGACGGCCGCTGCAAATTGATCATGCAAGACAAGACCGGTAGCGAGATCATGGTCAGCCGCTATCGCGCAATGGCATTCAAAAAGGCGTTCAACAACTGCGCGCGGCTGCGGGATGAGACTTTTTTTAGCTGCTGATTTCCCTTCTTCACGATTCTTCCTTCCGATACAACACCCAAAACAAATCGAACGCCGGATAAGGCAAGGCCGCGCCCTCGGGCAGGGTTTTGAGCATACGGGAGATCATTGTTTCCGCGCGGCCGCCTTTCAACTTGTGTTGCAAAAGCGTTTTGACGTGCGCGCCGCCGATCCATTTTGACGGCCGGCCACACGCAACTTCACGCAAGCCGTAAGGCGCGAGCATGCGGCGCAAACTCGCGGGCGAAAACCAGTGCAGCACGCTGGGCGGGCTGAACTCGTGCCATTGCAAAACGAAACCGGCGGCGGCGCCGACGTCCAACACTGAGCCGCATTTCACGTGACGCGCGAGCATGCGGCCATAGCGCCGGCCGTGGGCGCGCAAAATTTTGCCTTCCAACAAATAATTCGGGTAGCCGTTTCCGCCGCCGAAGAAATATTGGTCGCCATAAATGCGGCGCACGTGATCCGGCGGAGGATCGTAATCGGCAAAGACATGATCGCAACCTCGGCACACGCAAATGCCGCAACCTTCTTTGCTGAACCATTTTTTGCTGCTGCTCGCGCACATCGGGCAGAGTATGGGATTGATAATTGTGCGGGTTTGAGTTTGCCACGGCTTTGCAATTTTCACGAACTGCGAACTCGGATGATCTTTTATAAACAAACGCCGTCGTAACTTTACTAAACTTTGAAAGTTTAGTAAAGCCCGGGTTCCGGCTCGCCTGGTTTCGACATATCACGCCTCGATCAACAAACCGAATGCCGCCCTCTGATGGAGTTTTGTAAAATGACGGGATTCTTGCCGAGAATCGCCATCGCGCTGAACAAGCCATTCGCGTAATCGTATTTTCTGCCGCAGAAACCCCTTCCGCTACGCGGCGAGCCTTTCGTTTTCAAGTTTGAGCCTGCGCATCTAAATCAAATTGCGCTGCGGCACGCGTGAGCGCTTTTGGCAATGCCGCGCGTGGAGCTTTTCTTGATCGCTTCGCATCACTTCGTTGCTGCGCTTTTGATTTTGAGCGTGTGGGCTGAAATAAATCGTTACGATAATTCGCGGGCGTTGCAGCGTCCATATGCTGATAGCGGGTGAGTTTGTAACGCCCTCGATAATGTCATTCAGTAGGAATCTTTTTAAGCGCCGGGCACAACCTCCGGACGAGTTGTTTTTCCAGCGAGTAAAAGGTTTCCTTCTGAATGACAGCCTCGAGAGGGATTACAAACCAACCCGTTTTCAGTATATTTCTTCACACGAGCCTTCGCCGGTTTCATTGTTTTTTGCCCGGTCGCTCACTATATTCGCGTTTGCTAAGACACGGAGTTTTTCATTCACAAACAGACGGCATATGATTCACATCCAAAATTTGAATAAGCATTTCGGCGCGCGGGTTATTTTTGACGAAGCTTCCGCGCACATTCCGCCCCAAACGCGCGTGGGCTTGGTCGGGCCGAACGGCTCGGGCAAGACCACGCTCTTGCGCATGCTCATGGGCCAGGAAGAGCCGGATTCCGGCAATTTGGTGATTACAAAAGGCGCACGGCTCGGCTATTTGAAACAAGAGGTCTGGGAGAACCCGGAGCGCAGCATCATCACTGAAACGCTTTCCGGTTTTCCGGAATTGCAGGCGCTTGAGCACAAGCTGATTCAAATTGAGAAAGAGCTTTCTGAGAATAATGACTCGGAGTTATTGTCGCGTTACGGCGAGCTGCGGCAAAAATTCGAAACGCTCGGCGGTTATCGCATCGAGCACGAGGGCCGGGCGATTCTCACCGGCATCGGCTTCAAACCCGATCAACATTATCTGCCGCTGCGCACTTTGTCCGGCGGTTGGATGATGCGCGTGGCCTTGGCGAAGTTGTTGTTGAGCAAGCCGGAGGTGCTGTTGTTGGATGAGCCGACCAATCATCTCGACCTCGACTCCATCGTGTGGCTGGAAAATTTTCTGCTCGAGTATCCCGGCACGATACTGCTCACGACGCACGATCAAATTTTTATGCAGCGTATTGCGCAGCGCATCATTGAAATCAGCTTCAACAAGCTGCACACCTATATCGGCGACTTCGAATCTTACGCCGAGCAAAAAGCCGCGCGGCGCGAGCAATTGGAGGCCCAATACAAAAACCAAAAGCGGAAGCTCGAGCAGACCGAGCGCTTCATCGAGCGCTTCCGCTATAAAGCTTCCAAAGCGCGGCAAGTGCAGAGCCGCATCAAGATGCTCGATAAAGTGGAGCGCGTGCAAATTGAAAATGAGCCGCTGCGCGCCATGAAATTTCGCTTGCCGCAACCGCCGCGTTCCGGCCTGGAAGTCGTGCAGATGCGCAAAGTGGAAAAGCGATACGGCGCAAACCTCGTCTATTCGCAGCTCGACTTCACCATGGCGCGCGGCGAGAAGATTGCGCTCGTGGGGCCGAACGGCGCAGGCAAATCGACGCTGTTGAAAATGATCGCCGGCGTGTTGAATTACGAAGGCGGCGCGATCGACTACGGGCACGAAGTGATGTTCGAATATTACGCGCAGCATCAGTTGGAAAATCTCAATCCCAACGCGACGGTCATGGAAGAAATCACTTCGGTGACGGGACATTTGCTTCCCGAGCAACGCCGCGGATTGTTGGGCGCATTCCTCTTTTCGGGCGATGATGTGTTCAAGCCGATTCCCGTTCTTTCCGGCGGAGAAAAAGCGCGCGTGGCGTTGGCGAAACTGCTCGGCCGTCCGGTGAATTTTTTGGTGATGGACGAGCCGACGAACCATCTCGATATTCTCGCGCGCCAAATTTTGGAAGATGCGCTGGCGGATTACACCGGCACCCTGCTCTTCATCTCGCACGACCGCGCTTTCATCAATGCCATTTCGAACAAGATTGTCGAAGTCAAAGACGGGCGCTTGCGAAGCTACCCGGGTAATTACGATGAATATATTTGGAAAAAGGAACAAGAGGGCCTCGCCGATGAGACGAAGCCGACTGTGCCGACTGAAATACCATCCGCTTCAGACTCGTCCGCGGGGAGCCGCAAAGAAGATCGCCGCACGCGCGCCGAACGCACTCAAAAAAAATCGCAAGAGCTTCGGCCTTTGAAACAACGCGTCGCGGTTTTGGAAAAAGAAATCGCCGCGCTTGAAACGGAAAAGAGCGCATTGGTAAATGAGCTTTGTAATCCGAAGGTGATGAGCGATACGGAGCTTTATCCAAAAAAGCTGAAGCGCCAACGTGAGCTTGTGACCGTGTTGGAAAAAGATTTGGAGGAGTGGACCACACTGAATGAGAAGATCGAACAAATCGAAACAGAGCATACTCAAAGAATCTTAATTTCCTCTTGACATTCTAAGACCTATTTCTATATTGCCGCAGCTTAAAAAAAAAGCATGCTGGTGGAAAAGATGTGGATAACTTTTCTTTCGCGTTCTTTCGAATACGTTGAGCAAATTTTTGATCTGTCCATCCATCCACTTCGCTTTTTCTCAAATATTGCCTTTTGAAAATACCTTGAAGATTTACAACCCTTTGTGCTCGTCGGTTACTTGAGAGCTTTGAGCGTTTTGTCTTTTGAAAATATGAATGTTCTTGAATTTCGTTAAACCTCACACCTGTGGATAACATGTGAATATCTCAAAGAAAGTCTTCTTATGCTACAAACTGCCGAGCTAACTTGGTCGAAGTGCCTATCTCTCATCAAAGATAACGTTACCGACAAGACCTACGCGACTTGGTTCAATGGCACGCAAGGCCATCGACTAGAAGATCGTACATTGATCGTAAACATTCCGAATGGTTTTGCCTATCAATGGCTTGAAGGTCATTATCGTGATTTGATCAACAAAGCCGTGCTACAAGTTCTCGGCGACGATTATCGCGTTGTATACTCTGTCTCACCACAAGATGTAGAAGAGCCCTCCGCATCAACCCCAAAATATAAGCAAGACCCGGCGAGCCAACTCAATCCCCATTATGAGTTTGAAAATTTCATCGAAGGTGGAAGTAATCAATTTGCCAAAGCCGCTTCACAGGCTGCGGCAGACGCGCCCGGCAAAACTTCTTTCAACCCGTTGGTGATTTACGGCGGCGTGGGACTCGGCAAAACGCATTTGGCGCAGGCCATTGGAAATTTTTCTTTGGGCCGGCAATCGGTTCGGCGCGCACTTTATGTTTCCAGCGAACGCTTCACCAACGAGTTCATCGCCTCCATTCAAAACAACCGCACTACGGAATTCAGCTCGAACTATCGCAACGTCGACCTACTATTAGTTGATGACATCCAGTTCTTCACCAACAAGGAAAGAACGCAGGAAGAATTTTTTCACACGTTCAATACGCTTTATCAAAAAGGCAAGCAGATCGTTTTGACTTCAGACCGTCCGCCCAAAGAGATCAACGGCATTGAAGAACGTTTGCTCTCGCGCTTTCAATGGGGCTTGGTCGTCGACATTCAGCCGCCCGATCTCGAGACCCGTATCGCCATTCTGCAAAAGAAGGCGGAAGAAAACGGCATTCAACTCTCCAGCGAAGTATTTCAGCTCATCGCGCACAACATTACGAGCAACATTCGCGAGCTGGAGGGCTGTTTGATTCGTTTGTTGGCGCACGCTTCCGTGGAAAAAACGGATATCACGCTGGCAGTGGCGCGGCACGTTTTGAAAGATCTGTTCATTCAAAAACACCGTAACCTCACCATTGAAGACATTCAAAAATGTGTTTGCGATTTTTACGGCTTTCCCGAAGACATGATTCGCGCCAAAACCCGCAAGAAAGAAATTGCACTCGCCCGGCAAATCGCGATGTTTATTGCCAAACGCATGACCAAACATTCGCTGAAAACGATCGGCCTGCACTTCGGCGGCCGCGATCACACGACGGTGATTCATGCGGTTGATACCATCGAGCAACTTTTGCTTGCGGACGGACAAATCAAATCCGAACTCGACGTCATCAAACAAAAACTAGAGTTGATATGATGGTGGATAACGTGTGAATTGCTGTGCATGAGATGTGAGTAACCTCGCGCTATGAAATGAAATGACGGTTCGCAAGTACCTGTCAACATCTTATGCACACCGCATCCACATTTCACACGGTAAAAACGGCTCGAAACTTCAAGCTGAAGTTCAAGGAACACAAGAAAATTTTTCGTAACCGTTGGAGTAATCCACATATCCACAGCTTCTACTATGAAATACTTCTTGAATATCTTTTATATAATCCTTACTATTCTAACAAGATGTTCGAAAAACAAACGAGCCTCCAATGAAATTTACCGTCAACAAGCAAGCACTCTACAACAGTTTGCAACGCATGATTCCAGTGGTTCCCGCAAAAACCACGATTCCTGTTCTCACCAACATCCTCTTCGAATTGAACAAACACTCCTTGCGCCTGACGGGCACCGATCTCGAGGTTTCCATTCTCACGGCTTTGGAAGTGCTCGGCGAAGAGAACGGCAAGGCGGCCTTTCCGGCGAAAAAGCTCTTCGATCTCATCCGCGAGCTTCCCGATACGCCATTGGCGTTTGAATGCGATCAAGCGAATCGCTTGACGATCAGCACGGAAAAAGGCCAATACAAAATCAGCGGTGAGAGCAGCGAAGAATATCCGCACATCGCCACGGAAGAGCATGACCGCAAATTTTCCTATTCCGCAGCCGGATTCGTCAAGCTCGTGGAAAAAACCGTTTTCGCGGTGAGCACGGACGAGTTGCGCACGACGTTGATGGGCGTGCTGCTCGATTTGCGCCCGAGCGAGTTGCGCATGGTGGCAACAGACGGCCATCGTTTGGCGAAAGTGGTGGACCAAAACTTTTCATACCCCGGCGAGCCTGCGCAAGTCATCATGCCGGTGAAGGCGTTGCTATTGCTGGGTCGGAATATCGAACAGGCCGATCAAATGGACATTGCGATCAGCCGCGATCACCTCACGTTCATGCTCGGCGCGACGACGATTTACTCTAAAGTGATCAACGGACATTACCCGGCGTACGAGCGCGTGATTCCTTCGGACAATAACGTGGCGATGCAAGTCGAGCGTGACCTGTTGAGTGCCACAGTGCGCCGCTCGAGCATTTTCGCCAACCAACACACGCATCAAGTGCGCTGGCAATTCACGCCGAACAGCCTGACTTTGATGGCGGAAGACATGGAGAGCGGCGGCAATTCGCGCGAAACGATTGCAGTTGATTATGCGGGTGAGGGGCTTGAAATCGGCTACAATGCCAATTATGTTCTGGAAATCATGCGGCACGTCGATACCGCGCATGCGTTGTTTCGCTTACGGGATGCCGGCAGCGCGGCGATTATCGAACCGTTGCCGCAGCCCGAAGGCTTGCACATTTTAATGCTGCTCATGCCGATTCGTCTCAATGAATAACGCTGGCAATGATTCTGCGAAGGATTAGCCTTCGAAATTTTCGCAACTATACTGAACTGGATTTGCGCCTTTCAGATAGTTGCAATTTTTTTGTGGGAGACAACGCCCAGGGCAAAAGTAATCTTTTGGAAGCGGCGCACGTTTTAGGTGTGACGCGCAGTTTTCGCACGAGTTCCGATCGTGAGCTTGTGCGTCTGGGTAGCGCAGGATATGAAATTTCCGGAGAGTTTATCGATGAGTTGCAGGTTCGGCACCTCACGACGATTCTCTATGATCTCCGGCTGGGTAAAGAAGTCAGCTTAGATCGGAAACGTATGCAAAATACCTCGTGGGTGGGAAAATTTCCGATAGTGCATTTTTCTCCCGAATGCCACAAAATCACCGGTGGGCCGCCCGCGGAACGGCGGCGTTTTGTGGATCTCTTGCTCTGTCAAAGCTCACCCGTATATTTGGCGGATCTGCTCGAATATAATCGCGTTCTGCGCCAGCGCAACGCACTTTTGGCGCAACCCGAATACGGATCTGCAAACAATCTCGTCGCATGGAGTCAAGCGCTGGCGGTTTATGGATGTCGCATCACGACGGCGCGACGCAAGTTCGTAAAGGAGTACGAACAGATTTTGCTGGAATCCTATCAACACATATCCGGCTCGACCCTGCCCTTTCAATTAGCCTATCGCACGCAATTCCATTCCGAAGAGATTACGACCGAGCGTTTTTTGCAGCTTCTGCAAGCCGCTCGCGGCCACGAAGAACGGAGAAAGCGCACGCAAATCGGGCCGCACTTTGACGACTTCGTTTTTGAGATTGACGGCAAAGACTTGCGCAAATACGGCTCGCGCGGCGAACAGAAAAGCGCGCTCATTGCATTGAAGCTCGCGGAAACCGTATATTTGAAAAAGCGCACGGGTACCGCGCCGATCATTCTGTTGGACGATCTCGCTTCGGAGTTGGACGGTAATCGCTTGTGCAGCACGATGGATTATTTTTACGGCTGCGGGCAGCTTTTGATAACCTCGACGGCTGTGCTTACAAAAGGATTTGATAAGCCGTTTCAAAGCTATCGCGTGACTGCCGGAGCGATAGAAGCGTGATGGGTTTGCCTCTAATAAGTGAGTCGATATGGCGCGAGCACCGCGAGCACTCGGGAATGTTCTTTCGGATTTGCTGCAGCAATACGGTTTGACGCAGCGTCTCAAGGAATTTCAAATCGTGGAGTATTGGCCCGAAGTCGTCGGCGAACAAATTGCAAAAATAACGCAAGCGCGCGAGGTGAAGGACGGACGTTTGTATGTGGAGGTGTCCAGCTTGGATAACGCCAGCAGCGCGTGGCGAAATGAGCTTTATTTTTTGAAAGCGGACATCATCGCGAAGCTGAATAAAAAGATCGGACAAAACATTATACACGATATCATGTTCGTGTGAGGTGAAGCATGGCAACGAAGACGGCAAAGAAAACCATGAAACCGACGGTCAAGCCGAAAGACAAAGATCGCAACGGCAAAGCCGTTCCGCCGCCGCAAGTGCAGAAGAAAGACGCGCGCGATCTCAAAAAGGAAAAATCTTCTCAGGACCTCGACAACAAGAAAGACAAGCAACCTATGGTAAAAGATAAACAGAGCGTCGCGGAAGTAGAAAAGGTCAAGCCGCAAGACGGCAAGGCCGCAATGAAAGAAATTGAGAGCACACCCACGAACGGCAGCGAAGCATATACTTCCGATGCCATTACCGTTCTCAAAGGTTTGGAGGCCGTGCAACGCCGGCCCGCCATGTACATCGGCGATACTTCGGTGAAAGGCTTCCATCATCTTGCGTATGAAGTCATCGACAACTCGATTGACGAGGCTCTGGCCGGCCATTGCGATACGATTGACGTGCTTCTCAATGCCGATGGCAGTTGCACCGTCGAAGATAACGGCCGCGGCATTCCGGTTGACATGCACAAAGAAATGCAGCGGCCCGCGCTCGAAGTCGTCATGACCGTCCTGCACGCGGGCGGCAAGTTCGATAAAAAATCTTACAAAGTCTCCGGCGGTTTACACGGCGTCGGCGTATCGGTCGTCAATGCGCTTTCCGAATGGCTGGAAGTGCACGTCGCGCGCGACGGCAATCTTTATTCTCAAAAGTATGAACGCGGCGCGCCGGTGACGGACGTCAAAATCATCGGCAAGCGCAAAGGCACGGGCACGAAAGTAACCTTCTTTCCGGACGCTGAAATTTTCGGGAAGACCAAATTCAACTTCGATATTCTCACCGAGCGCGTGCGCGAGCTTGCGTTCTTGAATAAAAATTTGAAGCTCTCGATCAGCGACGAGCGCAGCGGCAAAGAGCACAAGTTTCAATACAAAGGTGGCATCGCACAGTTCGTGCAATACATCGACGAAGCGCGCGAGCCGATCACGAACAAGCCGGTGTATCTCGACGGCGAGCGCGAAGGCGTTCCCATTGAAGTCGCGCTGCAGTATAACGACGGCTATAACGAGAACATCTTCACCTACGTCAACAACATTCACACGGTCGAAGGCGGTTCGCACATGGTGGGCTTCAAAGCCGCGTTGACGAAAACGATCAATACTTATGCCTCGAAGAACAACCTCATCAAAGAGAAGGACAACATTCAGCTCACCGGCGATGACGTGCGCGAAGGTTTGACCGCGGTGGTCAGCATCAAGGTCGCGGAACCGCAGTTCGAAGGGCAAACCAAAACCAAGCTAGGCAATAGCGAAATTCGCGGCATCGTCGAATCGTTCTGTAATGAAGGCTTTGCTTCTCATTTTGAAAACTATCCTGCGGTCGCGCGCAAGATCGTTGAAAAATGTTTATTGGCCGCGCGCTCGCGTGAGGCGGCCCGCAAGGCCCGCGAACTGACGCGCAAGAAGGGCGGGCTCGATAGTAGCGGTCTTCCCGGCAAGCTCGCGGATTGCTCGATCACCGATCCAGAGCATTGCGAAATCTATATCGTTGAGGGCGACTCCGCCGGCGGTTCAGCGAAGCAAGGCCGCGATCGCACGTTTCAAGCGATTCTGCCGATCAAAGGTAAAATTCTGAATGTGGAAAAAGCGCGTCTCGACAAAATTCTTTCGAACGAAGAAATTCGTACGCTCGTGACTGCGCTGGGCACGGGCATCGGGAGTGATGACTTCGATCTTTCACGACTGCGCTACGGCCGCGTGATTATCATGACCGATGCCGACGTGGACGGCTCACACATTCGCACGCTGCTGCTCACGTTCTTCTTTCGTTATATGAAAGAGCTGATCGAGCAGAGCAAAATCTATATCGCGCAGCCGCCGTTGTATCGCGTGTGGAAGAGCAAAGAAGAATTTTATTGCTACGACGATGATGAAAAAGATGCGGTGCTCAAGCGTTTCGACAACAAAGATAATGTCAACGTGCAGCGTTACAAAGGCCTCGGCGAAATGAACCCCGAGCAATTGTGGAAAACCACCATGGATCCCGAGCAACGCACGATGAAGCTCGTCACCATCGAAGAAGCCTTCGAAGCGGACTTGCTCTTCTCCACGCTCATGGGCGACAAAGTCGAGCCGCGCCGCAAGTTCATCGAAGAAAACGCAAAGTACGTGCGAAATTTGGATGTGTGATACGAAAGCTGAAGTGGAAACTCCGCTCAATGATGAGATGCGTCCGGAATATGATGCGACCGTTTTGAAGAATGGCGTTCGAGGAAAGTATTACAAGGCTTATCGCGCCGGACACACTGTTAAAATTCACCAAGCTGATGGTAGCACTATTGTGGGGCACTATAAATTTGAAGACGGCGCCGAAGTGCTCGTATCTGAAGTGCGTGAATATTTTCCCGACCAAAGAAAATGACCAACCCCATCGTCCACCTCGAAATCGCCGGACGCAACGGCGAAAAGTTGGAGAGCTTTTTACTCAAAGCTCTTCGGCTGGAACATAGAACGCCGCATGATTGGGCCGGGTTTTCCTTACGGCCAGATCAACGCGGTTGATAAAGCAGGCCAAGTTACGGGCGGCATTCGACACGAGCCGGAGGGCAAAGCGGAGTTGGTTTTCTATGTTGAAGTCGATGACCTTTCCGCCTAGTTGGCGCACGCGCAGGAATTGGGCGCAACGGTTCGCATTCCGACGATCACGACACCGGAACTCACCTTCGCTTTGATCACCGATCCAGAAAGCAATCCGGTTGGGATGATTCAGAAAAGGAAATAAACAATGTCAACGAAGCCGACTCCAATTTGCGGCCAGCACAACCTCCCAAAAAAGTGGCGGCCAACGGCGTTCGAGTATAACGATGAAGGCGTCTCGGTGCGCGTGCCCAATGTTTACGCATGGGTGTGTCCGGTCGACGGCGAGGCTTCTTATACGCCCGAAACGACGGATGAGCTTTTACTCACAGTACGAGAGTTGCTTGAAACGGAAATCTTCAAGAAAGGCGGAAATCATGACAATGATTGTTGACACTCTCACAAAGCCCGCCCATTCAGAACCGGCAATCAAACCCTTCGAGCGCCTCTACGCTTTCAGAAAACCGGAAGAGGTTGGGCAGTTTCTGGAGGCATATCCATTTCTTACTCCGTTATTGCGAGAAGCGCATGACAAGATTGACGATTACTTCGGGCCGCAAACCGCGGTGGCTCTCGAGGTCGTCACGGATCCCGAGGCCATGGATGATCGTGAGTTGTTTGCTTTTATTCAAACAAGCCTTCCCTCACAGGAAGCCTTGGACAGACTCGAACGGCTTGATCAAGATTGGTGGCTTGATGCCTCGGATCGTTCCGAGGGCCGACTCTGCATACATGTGGAGTTCGCATGAGCTTCGATTGGTCAGAGTATCTTAAATTAGCCGAGGAACTCACGGGACGTGCAGTTGGCTCCGCAAGCCATGAGGCCAAGCAACGTGCGGCGATTAGTCGTGCATACTATGCTGCTTTCTGCAAATGTCGAAACTATCTTCGTGATGTGGATAAACTTCTTGTTCCCTCAGGAGGCAGAGCCCATCAATTTGTCCGCGAGCAATTCAAGAAAAATACTGACAGGTTTCGAAAACGAATCGGCTATAATCTTGATCGTTTACGCAGCGACCGTAATAAAGCTGACTACGATGACAATGTGATGAATTTGGAGATGACGGCTAGTGCAGATTTGGCGCTGGCTGAAAAGATAATTTTCATTTTAGAAAAGCTTTGATCAAACCTAGATAGCGAGGAGTCAATCAAATGAAGACAATCAAGGCGCAGCCGAATAAGCGTAAAGCTTCCGCAAAAAAATTAGCGCGAGAAATATACGGCGGAGAAAAATACGAGTACTATCCGCTCGGCAAATACGTCGTCGCTGCGCCAGGAGTCTGCGGCGGCCGACCGACTTTCAAATACACGCGACTAGAGGTGAGCTTCATTCTTGCTCTCCTGGCCACGGGCAAATCCATTGAACAAGTTGTTCAGGCTTATTCTCTTAGTCGAATTACACCAGAAGCCATTCAGGAAGCAATCAGCCTCGCCGATCAAGCTCTGCTCCGGTCGGCAAAAAGACGCCAGCTCGCTGCAGCATGATCGTGCTCGACGAACACCTCTATGATCCTTTGATCATCGCTGACATTTCATCTTGGTATTCAGGACAGGTGATTCCGCTGATCAAATTGCGCCCAGGCTCAATAATAAAGGACGACGTCATCCCGATATTGCTTCGCAAAGGAGTCGAACCTACTTTTGTTACTATCAACGTTACTGATTTTTGGAAAAAGATTCGCCCGCATAACGACTTCTGCATTATTACGGTGGCGCTCACTCAAACCCAAGTTTATGAGATTCCCAATCTTTTGCGCCGTCTCTTGCAATTGCCTGAATTCAAGAAGAAAGCATTACGGATGGGAAAAGTGATTCACGTGACTCAAAAACACGTCGAATACTACGAATCTGACCGCCGCATCTACCCTCTGCAATGGTAACGTAAAAAAGAATCTAATACCGATTGAGGATCAATGGACACCAAACGCGATAGAATCATTCCCGTATATCTCGAAGAAGAGATCAAGGAGTCGTACCTCGACTACTCGATGTCCGTCATTGTTGCGCGCGCGTTGCCGGACGTGCGTGACGGCATGAAGCCCGTGCATCGCCGCGTGCTGTATGGCATGCACGAGTTGAGCTTGCGCCCGAACTCCGCGTATAAAAAGTCCGCGCGCCTCGTCGGCGAGGTGCTCGGTAAATATCATCCGCACGGCGATCTCGCGGTGTACGAAACCATCGTGCGTATGGCCCAGGATTTCTCGCTGCGTTATCCGCTCGTCGACGGCCAAGGTAACTTCGGCTCGGTTGACGGTGATTCACCCGCGGCCATGCGATACACCGAAGTTCGCATGACCCACATCGCCGAAGAAGCGCTCCGCGATTTGGAGAAGGAGACGGTGGAATGGAATTCCAACTTTGACGACACGCTCAAAGAACCCTCGGTGCTTCCAACCGTTCTGCCCAATCTGCTCGTCAATGGCAGCTCTGGTATCGCGGTCGGCATGGCCACGAACATCCCGCCGCACAATTTGGGTGAAGTCATCGATGCACTCATCGCATTGATCGGCGATCCTGAAATCAAGATTGAAAAGTTGATGAAGCACGTCAAAGGCCCGGACTTTCCGACGGCCGGCATTATTTACGGACGTGAAGGCATTGACGAAGCGTATCGCACGGGCCGAGGCCGCATCATCGTGCGCGCGCGCACCGTGCTCGAAGAAGTGCGCGGCGGCAGGCAGAACATCATCGTCACCGAGCTGCCGTATCAAGTCAACAAAGCAAACTTGCACGAGAAGATCGATGAGCTGGTGCGCGACAAAAAGGTCGAAGGCATTCGCGACACGCGCGACGAGAGCGACCGCGACGGCATGCGCTTGGTGCTCGAACTCAAAGGCGACGCGAACCCCGAGATCATTCTGAATAATCTGTACAAGCACACGCAGATGCAAATCACCTTCGGCACGATCATGCTCGCGCTCGTGAAGGGCGAGCCGAAGGTGCTCAATCTCAAGGAGATTTTGCAAGCGTTCGTGGACTTTCGCCACGAAGTCGTGGTGCGCCGGACAAAGTTCGAACTCGACAAAGCCGAGAAGCGCGCCCACATCCTCGAAGGTTTGCGCATCTGCATCAACAATATCGACGAAATCGTCGCGATCATCAAAAAAGCAAAAGATCCCAATACCGCCAAAGAAGCTTTGATGAAGCGCTTCAAGTTGAGCGAGATTCAAGCACAGGCGATTCTTGATATGCGCTTGCAACGTTTGACCGGCCTCGAGCGCGACAAGATCGAAGCCGAGTATCGCGAAGTGCTCAAGCTCATCAAAGAGTTGAAAGAGATGCTCGCGAATAAAGCGAAGCGCATGGATTTGATTGCGAAAGAATTGAAAGAGCTCAAAGCGAATTATGCGGATGAGCGCCGCACCGAGATCGTGTCGGAGACCACCGAGTTTAAGATGGAGGACATGATCGCCGAAGAAGAAGTTGTGATCACGATCTCGCACACGGGTTTCATCAAGCGTTTTCCAGTCTCGCGTTATCGCCGCCAAAGCCGCGGCGGCCGCGGCGTTACCGGAGCGAAGACGAGCGAGCAGGATTGGGTGGAGCACTTGTTTATTGCCTCAACGCACCACTATGTCATGTTCTTTACGGATAAGGGCCATTGTTATTGGCTGAAAGTGTATGACATCCCGGCGGCCTCGAAAGATTCCAAAGGCCGCGCGATCGTGAACTTGCTCTCGATTTCGAAGGAAGAAAAGATCGCAGCGTTTGTCGCCGTCAAGGAGTTCAGCGAAAATCAATTTGTGGCGTTCGCCACCAAAAAAGGCGTGGTGAAGAAAACTTCGCTCGACGCGTTTTCCAATCCGCGCAAGGCCGGCATTAGCGCTATTAGTATCGACGCGGACGATGAGCTGATCAGCGCGATGATTACCGACGGCTCGATGGATTTGATGCTCGGCACGCACAACGGCATGGCGATTCGCTTCCATGAAAACGAAGTGCGCGAAATGGGCCGCACTGCCGGCGGCGTAAAAGGCATCTCGCTCGATGACAAGGATTATGCGGTCGGAATGATCGAACTGAAACGCGAAGGCACGATTCTCGTCGTCAGCGAAAATGGCTACGGCAAGCGCACGGAATCGAAAGATTATAAAGTCCAGCATCGCGGCGGCTCGGGCTTGATTACGTTGAAGGTGACCGACAAGGTCGGCTACATGGTCTCGATCAAAGAAGTCGTGGACGAAGACGATCTCATGATCATCACCGCCAAAGGCGTGGTCATTCGCCAAAAGGTGAAGGACATCAACGTCATCAGCCGCAACACGCAAGGCGTGCGGTTGATTCGTTTGGATAGCGGTGATCGTATCGCCTCGGTCGCGCGCGTGGTGGCGGAAGATGAAGATGAAGGCGGGGAAGAATAACTCTAATGTGTCATGTCATTCAGAAGGAATCTTTTTCGGTTCTGGAGAGAAATGCCAGTGCTCAAAAAGATTCCTTCTGAATGACAGCATTGGAGGCGCGGATCAAAAAAGTGGATTGAATAAGGAACGCAATGCGAGCGGATACGCAGAATCACGTTTCTCCCACCGGAACACAACGGCGCACGAAGCGTGATTATTGGGAGATGGAGCGCGAGCAGCTCGTTGCTGCTTTGGTGCAACGTATTGCCCGCAATGGAGAGAGTGTTGCGCTGCGCGACCTGCTCGACATGGAGTTGCCGGAAATTTTAAAAGTGGTGCTGCGCAATCATGCAAAAAGTTTGGTGCGCAAAGAGAAGCCCCTCGTCGTGCAAACGCACCGCCGCTTTGAATTGGAAGATGCGGAGATCCGCCAACAGTTTCGCCTGCTGCGTGATTTGCTGGCTGATCGCCTCGTCTTCGATCTCGCCGAATTGAAGCCCGTGCTCAATTTCGGCGTGCGCCTGCAATTCGATCTCATCGTTCGCCCGCGCGGTTTTTTGGAAAGCCTGCTCTATCATCATGCCGTGGAAAGAGAGCGCGACGATTTGCTCGTAATCATGATGGGCTTTCACGACGCGCGAGAGTATGTGACGACGCTCATAGATAAATTGAGCGGCTATTCTTCGGGCGTGCTCACCAAAGAGGCTTTCTCCGCGCTCTGCCGGCAAAGCGAGCGTGAAGTTTACGGCAGAAAGCCGGTGGCCGCGCTCATGGCAGATATTAAAGCGTATTTGAGTTATTGCCAGCTGCTAGTGGGGCACGCTGCGCCGAGCGAGATTTTGGACAATCAAATCATCCTCGCCATGCTCAACGAGCGGCATATGACCGAGTTTTCCGAAAGCCTTTTGCCGGAGTTCGCCAAAAAAGAGAGCTGGCTCATCGAAGAGATCGAAGACCTGCTGCAGCAACACGCGATGAGCGCAGGTTTTGACGCGTGCGAGCCGTTGGCCGAAGAGCAGCCGCTTTCGGCAGAAATCGACATCAACAATTTTTTGGAAGAAGCGGCCGGCGAGATTGAAAGCCAGTTGGTGCAAACCTCTTTGCGCGAGCTGAGATCGGTGCAGAGTTTAGAGGAGCAAGAGAGCGGAGTGCAACTGGAGATTGTTGCCGAAAACGCCAAAGCGCCGCCGCCCGCAAGCCTTCCACTGGAAATTAAAAACGCCGCCGCTCAGAATATCTCGGCGGCCCAATCGTTTGAGCCTCTTAAAAACCGTCCCGTGATCCGGTTTGATGAAGAGGAGCCGCTAATGGTGTCGCGCGCAAAACTTGAACAACAACCGGCCGGGCCTTTTCCCGCGTTGACGAAACTCATCGACGAGAAGAATCGCAAGCTCTTCATTCGGAATGTTTTTCAGCGCGATGAAGACGCGTATTTGGATTTTATTCAACGGCTGGAGCTGATACAAACTTGGAAGGAAGCCAGAGCGTTGTTGGACGGCGAGCTGAATAAGCGCAAGGCCAATCCCTACTCTAAAGAAGCCATTCGCCTCAGCGATTTTATTTTCGGGCGGTACTTCGCGAAGCGCTGAGGCACCTCACCCCTCGATCTCCACGATCAACTGAATCTCTCTTAAAACCGCAGTCACTTTGAAGCAGTCTTCAAATTCCCCGGCATAGGCGATCGCTTTGCCGCGCGTGTGCGCTTCGTAAGCGATGTTCTGCGCGCGATCCTGGCTGCAACGCAGCGCCTTCTGAAGTTGCACGATCACTTCATCGAAAGTGTGAATGTCATCGTTGTAGAGCACGACTTTCCACGGCGCGCCGAGACGCGAGCCGATGTCATCATCGACTACGACTTCTTCATCTTCCCAAGGCGCGGTGATGGCCATCTTTGTATTCAATATTCCCCCCTTGAGGGGGGCCAGAGAGGTGTCGCTCGCATTAAAGAATATCTTCATCCTCGTGAATACCCCCCTCAAGGGGGGTATTGTTGGAAGGACTTCTTGTATATCAAAAAGCTGTTGCTCTTCTAAAGTGCTCATCGTTTTCAAACCGATTGCTTCAATGCAGCTATAATTTTACGATTGGCCGTGGGAAAAGCGAATTGCTCCAACTCTTCGGGAAGAACCCATTGCCACTTTTGGCAGCCGAGCGCGCGCGGCGTGCCCGTGATATAACGACAATGATAAACGTGCAGCGTGACGCTGAAATGCGTGAAGCCGTGCTCAACCGTCATAAAAAAATCGTTGACCTCGACTTCGACGGCCAGCTCTTCACGAATCTCACGGCGCAAGGCTTCAGCGTGGGTTTCATGCGGTTCAATTTTGCCGCCGGGAAACTCCCACAAGCCGCCGAGCAGCGCATTTTCTTTGCGTTGGTCGATCAAAAGCCGCGCGCCTTTCCAAATTAAACCGACGGCGATGTTGTAATGCGGACGAGCCGGCCTGTTCACGCGCACCGGCAAAAGTTCCGGATTATCCGTTTCATTATAGGCGCGACAGTAGCGATGTGCGGGACAGCTTTCACAATTTGGCTGTTTGGGTTTGCAGAGCAGCGCGCCCAGCTCCATCAGAGCTTGGTTCCAATCACGGGCTTGACCTTTGAGAAGAAAGGCAGCCGCAATTTCCTGAAAGATTTTTTTTGCTGAAGGATTCTTCGGCGGAGTGCGAATGAGAAAGATTCGGCTCAACACTCTTTCGACGTTGCCATCCAGCACGGCGTGGTCTTGATTGAATGCGATACTCGCCACTGCGGCCGCCGTATACGGCCCGATGCCGGAAATTTCTAAAAGCTGTTCGTAGCCTTCCGGAAATTTTCCTTCACGCTCTTTTAGGATTTGCTGCGCCGCGCGATGGAGGTTTCGGGCGCGAGCGTAATAGCCCATGCCTTCCCATGCTTTGAGCACTTCGTCGAGCTTGGCGTGCGCCAAAGCCGCGAGCGTGGGGAAACGTCTGAGAAAGGCTTCATAATACTGCAAAACTTTCACGGTCTGAGTTTGCTGGAGCATCACTTCCGAAACCCAGATGGCGTAAGGCACGCGCGTTTTGCGCCATGGCAATTGCCGATGCGACGACAAATACCAGCGCAAAATTTTTTGTTGAAGATTGCCGCGCTGCCGCGCCGAGAGCGCGCTTGAAATTTCAGCGGCAGATATATTTTGACGGGATTTTTTTTTCATTTTGAGCGCCCGCAATTTAAACGCCCAGAGCGAATTTCGCAACGGGAAATTCGCTAGAAAATGGGTTGAAACCGGAAATCCGATTTTGTATATTGTCCGCCGATCGAGCAGCAACTCTTCAGCATTCACCTTCAAGTTTTGGACTTCACCCCCTTCCCTGCCATTCCATTGGAGTCTTTTTTCAACGCTGGATACCGCTCCACCAGGTTGAAGAAGATTTCTTTGAATGACGAGTTACTCTGAAAATATTCGCCCCAAGGAGTTTTAGATGAAGCAATATTATTTCACCGAAGCCGGCTACGAAAAACTGCGCAAAGAGATCGAAGACGCCGAGCGATATCTCAAAAACGACATCGCCAAAGAGATTGCGACTGCGCGCGAGCACGGCGATTTGCGCGAGAACGCCGAATATGAATCCGCCAAAAACAAGCAGGCCAATTATATGGCGAAGCTCGGCATGCTGCAGGAGCGTTTTCAAAATGCGCGCATCATTCGCAAGAGCGATTTGCCGGAAGACATCGTCACGTTGGGCAAGGTGGTGACGCTCATGGATAAGGCCTCGGGTGAGAAAGAAAAATACACCATCCTCGGCGACGGCGAAACGAATTTGGACAACGGCATCATCAGCTACCAATCCCCGCTGGCGCAAGCGCTCATGCGGCATCGCATCGGCGAGGTGGTGGAAGTGAAGCTACCGCGCAGCACGAGAAAGCTTGAGATTATGGACATTGCTTTTTATGAGGATTTTTGATGCGATGCCATTCCGCAGGAGTCTTTTTAAACATAACCATAGTGGCTACTCAAAACAAGTTTCCTCCTGATTGACAAACACATTGAAGACACATGACTGAGCAACTCTATCAAACCGACGCCTATCTCAAAGAATTCAACGCAAGCGTCAGCGCTGTCGAAAACCATACCGTGGCTTTGGATCGCACGGCGTTTTATCCCGGCGGCGGAGGGCAACCGCATGACACCGGCACTTTCACGAGCGAAGGCAAGGCTTGGGAAGTCACGCAAGTGCGTAAGAGCAAAACCGATCCGCTCATTTGGCATGAATTGATCGGCGAGCCGCCAACAGTGGGCGCGCAAGTTCACGGCGCAATCAATTGGGAGCGGCGTTATCAGCTCATGCGCACGCACACGGCCTTGCACATTCTCTGCGGCGTCATCTTTCGCGATTACGGCGCGCAAGTGACCGGGGGCAACATGGAGCCTTTGCAAGGCCGCTTGGATTTCGAGTTCGAAATCATGCGCAATGAGTTGATCAAAGAGATCGAAGCAAAGATCAATCTCGAAGTCGCCGCGGCGCGGCCCATTCACGTAAAAATTTTGCCGCGCGACGAGGCTTTCAAAATTCCCGATCTCATTCGCACGAAAATCAATTTATTGCCTGAAGGCATTGCACAAGTGCGCACCGTCGAAATCGTCGGTGTGGTGGCGGTGGAATGAGACATGAGCACGGCTATCGTTGTGCAAATGCCCTACAAATGTCATTCTATAAGAACCTTCCCTCGCGCTCGGCACGTCTCTTAAAACAGGCTGAGTATCAAGTACTAGGGAAGGTTCCTCGGAATGGCATTGATGATGTGAGCGGTCATGTAAGATTTTCAGATTCAGTAAACATCAACTGCAGCTCCGCTCTCACCAACCCTCTCACCGCATTGCACACCCACACCTCCTCCGCAGCTTCAACTTCATCGCGATAAAAAATTTTTTCGCGCAATGGCAAGCTCTGCGACGCCAGCAAATGCGTGCGATATGTTCCCGGCAGCACGCCGCAAGTGATCGGCGGCGTGAAATATTCTTCGCCGTGCTTGATGACGATATTGCTGCGCGCGCCCTCCGTCACTTCGCCGCGCTCATTCAAAAAAATCATATCGAACCATTCGCGCGTTTTTGCTTCTTCCAACGCCCGGTCATAATGTTCGCGGCGTGTGGTTTTGTGAAAGAGAAAACGATCTTGCGAGTTCGTGCGCTCTCGCGCGAAGCCGATCGGAACGATGGCCGCCAAGGCCTCCAACGGCGCGTGCTCAACTTCGCAGTTTCCCGCTTGATCTAAAGTCAGCCGCACACGAAAAGCCTGAATGCGGTTGCTGGATTGCTGCATCTGTTGCGCGAGCTTTTGCAAAATGCCTCGGACAACGTTTTCATCATAACGAAAACCGAAATACTCTGCCGAGCTTCGCAGGCGGTGCAAATGTTCTTGCAGCAACCCATAACCATGCGCGTTATCCCAACGCAGCGTCTCAAAAATCTGAAAGCCGTCGGGTGACTCGGTAAGAAAGCGCGCTTTGAGCAGGCATTCACGATACTCGGCTTCCGCTACGGAATCCCACACCACGCCGCTGCCGATACCCATTTCTCCCACACCACTCTCTCTGTCCAACACCACGGTGCGAATCGCGACATTGAACACAGTCTTGCGGTGCGGGGTGAAATATCCGATCGCGCCGGTATAAACGCCGCGCGGCTCTTTTTCCAATTCGTGAATGATTTGCACCGTGCGGATTTTCGGCGCGCCGGTGATCGAGCCGCACGGAAAGAGGCTGCGCAGCAAATCCGCAATTGTAGTGTTCGCGCGTAAGTTTGCAGTGATCGTCGAAGTGGCTTGCAGCACGGTTTCGTATTTTTCAATGTCGAAGAAGCGCGGCACATATACGCTGCCGGTTTCAGCAATACGGCCCGCGTCGTTGCGCAACAAATCCACGATCATCAAATTCTCTGCGCGATTTTTTTCAGAGTGCAGCAAAGCGCGCTTCTGCAGTTCGTCTTCTTCCAAATTTCGTCCGCGCCGCGCCGTGCCTTTCATCGGTTTGAGCGTGAGTTGGCGATCTTCCCACCGAAAGAACAACTCCGGTGAGAGCGAAAGAATGTAGCGCTCCGGCAATGAAAGAAAAGCGGAATAACTCACGCGCTGCGCGCGCCGCAAACGATGATACCGGGCCGCAGCCGAGCCGTGAAACGGAAAGCGCAATTTGAAGGTGAAGTTCACTTGATAAGTATCGCCCGCTGCAATGTATGCTTTGATCGCTGCAATCGCTTCGCGATACTCTTCTTCCGTCATTGCCGGTTGCGGCGAGAAGCCGATTGCTTCTTCAAATTTTATTTCCGCAAGCTGCTCTGCCAACCGCTCTGCTCGCGGCCGGCCACACTCGAAGCTTCGACTGAGATGATTGTAAATGATCGGCTCTTCATAAACACCGAACCAGAGCAATGGCGTTGCCGCAACGCACGGCAAGGCGAGAGCCTTCTCAAAAGCATAGCCCGCTTCATATGCGAGAAATCCCGCAACATAATATCCGTCCCGCAACGCCTGCTCAATCTCTTCCAAACCGGCATTCACGGCTTCGGGCCGACGACATTCAATGACGTGGCGCGGCTGCGCGAAGAGCAAACTGCGATCTTCCAAGCCTGCAACGCGCGTGGTCTCCAGCAGAACGGTATTGGGTTCGCGCTCGATCCAATGCAACACGTTCGGGCTGAACGTGCCCTCGTCATTCAAAAGCACCGCGGCTTTTTTTGCATCCTTCGTTGTCATGATGCCGCAATATAATGCCTCCACCTCCCAGTTTGCAAATTACACTTTACGCCTTGCACGTTATACCCCGGTCTCATCATGACAAAATCCTAATCATGCTTTCGCCGCCGCTGCGCGAAGCTTGCAACTCGCGCCTCGGATGTTTATCATCACCGGCGTTTTTCACATCTAACACGAGGACAGTGTGCGAATTTTAAAATTCGATGACCCGCAGGATCGCAAAACGCTGTTGGAATTGTTTACCGTCGATCACTTTCAAGTGGATCGCGTCGCGCGCACGGTGCAATGAATTTGCGCCGCAATTCAAGCGCGCCATGAACGATCCCCGCAATTTCGGTATGGCCAAATCGTTCATGATGAAGGGACGCTCGACGGGCTACGACATGACCAAAGACGCGGATATGCAAGCCTTCATGCTCGATTACAATTCGCGCCTGCTCTCGCAGCCGGAAGCCTTTGATGAAAACGATGAAGAGGAGGAAGATTTCGAGCCTTTGCCTTCGTCCTTCGGACAACAACGCCAGCCCAGCACAAATGCCCTTCAGAAAAAGAAGAACAAACGCAAGATGGCCGCAGCCTCGCGGAAGAAGAATCGCCGTAAGAAATAGCGAAGCGAAATAAAAAGCGGAGCAAAATACTTGTTCTGCTCCGCTTCTCAGAAGTCCCTGCCTTCATTCAAGCCAATCTGCCTCTGTCTTCCAGTCGGGCCGGCACGCTTACTTCGCCAAAATCATTTTTTTCGTCGCCGAAAACTCGCCGGCATGCATGCGATACAGATAGACGCCTGACGCAACGCTATTGCCGAGTTCATCTTTGCCGTCCCAGCGCAGCTTGTATTTTCCGGCGGGTTGATGCGCTTGGCGTAGCGTGCGAATGTGTTGCCCGGCAAGATTGTAAACCGAGACTTCGACCCGGCCCGGCCGCGGCAATTGATATTCAATGGAGGTTTCGGGATTGAAGGGGTTGGGATAATTACCGAGCAACGCATACTCTTTCGGCACACCTTCAGACTCCTGCTCCGCAACGGCAGTGGGCGACTCGCCTTCGTGAATTTCAACGTCATCCAAATTCCAACCAGGAAAAACGCCGCTCGCATCGGTCACGAGACGGAAGCGGATTCTTACATCTTTAAAGCCCGGCCCGCAATAGGGCGTGAGCGAGCGATATTCTTGCGTCCAAGTGCGCTGCACGCCTTCATGCCGGGCGCCAAGTTGATTCCAAGTCACGCCGCCGTCCGTGCTCGCTTCGACATAGCCGAAGTCGTTGGGTTGAAGAACATTCCAGCTCCAATATGATAAGTGCGCCGCGCTTTGTTGGGAAAGATCGAAGCTGAAATTATAATTCACCGCGCTATTCACGTTGTTGCCGTAGTTGCCCTGCGGGCTGTCGTCCATGCTGAACCTGCCGGAATGAAATCGTTGCCCGTTGATCCCCCAGCCTGTGGCAGAGGTCCATTTGCCAAAGCCGGTTTCGAAATCATCCATGAGATTGGATACGCTCACGATTGCTCGCAACGTATCATTGAAAACATTCTCGTCGTTGATCAATCTCGTGATGAAGAAAGAAAGCCGGTAGCTTTTCTCTTCCAAGGTACGCCAGTTTTTGAAGGTGATTTCGCGTGTTGCGAGGCTTTGCAAAAGCGCGAGGTCTTGCCGATCCGAATAAACGGCCACGCGGGCAGAATCAATTTGACATGTGACGCTGAGATTGGACTCGTCATTCAAACCGGCATTCATGAGTGCAACCTTGGGCGCAACGTTCGCGAGGATGGGAAGACTCCGCAAATGTTCGGGAATCGTTGCGATCATGATGTCGTGCGGCAGCGGCGTATTCGCGTAACCGATGCGGATGTTGATTTGATCGTCACTGCCGATATACCACATCTTGCGCGCGTTGCCGTCGAAGAGAACGCGCGGGTGACTTGCCTCTCTGCTTTCCCAAGTGCCGGGCACGCCAGGGTTGATAATCGGATTGGCGGGGTTTTTAGTCCAGCTAATGCCGTCCGGCGAAGTGGCGTGACCAATACGAGCATCCGTGCGGTTGAAACCATTATACCACATATGATAAGTCTGCCCATCGAAGTGCACGTCTGGCGTAAACACGATGGACTCCTCCCATGACCCTGGAGGGCCGACATCCAAAACGGGATTGTTCGGATGTTTGGTCCACTGAATCCCATCGGATGAAGTAGCATATCCAATGCGAAAAACAAAGTTGCCGCTCAGGCCGAGATACCACATTTTGTAAGTTGCGCCCTCAAGTATAATCGCGGCTACACCCGCACCGCCTGCATCCCAACTTCCAGCCGGCCCAGGTTGCATGATGGGATTGCCGGAGTACTTCGTCCAGTTGATGCCATCTGGTGATGTTGCGTAGCCGGTCTCGGTGTTCCCAGAGTACCACATCCGAAAGTTGACGCCATCATAGAGGACGACAGGTTCATAAAGACCTTCTGATTCCCAGCTTCCCGGTATGGGAGTCATGATCGGATTGTTCGCATACTTCGTCCAGTGGAAACCGTCCGGCGAAGTGGCATAGCCAAATGCCGGTGGTGCATTCAAGGTGGGATTAAATCCCGTGTACCACATTCGATATTGCGTGCCGTCAAAAAGTATGAAGTGATAAAAAATCCGCCCGCCATCCCATGCGCTCGACGGTCCGCCGGACAAAACGGGATTGTTGTTGTGTTTGATCCAGGTCGTTTGTGGCTGCGCCAACACTGGAAAGCACAAAGCGAGCACGATAATTGCGATGGCCACATCGCGGAGCCGGTTGAGACGGCAAATCCGACCCAAGCTTGACCAAGCCCGTGACAATCGTTTCGACTTCATGGCGAATCCTCCTTTTGATAATTTGGTGAGAAGAAACTTTTCCCCAAGTTATCAAAACGCGAAGGAGAAATCTTTCACGTATGTCGCAGAGGTTTTAACTTATGTCGCAGGAAGGGCCGCAACGTGGCGCAATTTGATGTTCCGGCTTTGGAAAGCTCGCGGTAGGCGTTTGAGCGCGGGGGGTGAAGCGGCTCAAAGTAAGGGCGGGCAGGTTAAAGGATGAATGGAAAAAGTACGCAAATTAAATCGAAGGGGCGGAGCAAAGATTCCTTTATTCCACGTGTAGTGTATCAAAGCCTCATCAGCATACGCAGTCGGTCCTCAACTTCCTGTAAAGTGGCGGGCGATACTTTACCCCACCGTTGTTCCAAACGTTCTTTTGCAATGGAGCGCACAGCTTCACATAGAATATAGCTGGTATTTTTCAATCCACCTTCCGGTGGGTCTACGGGAACGTGTGAGGGCACTGCGCGGTAGGTTGAAGTGAGGGGAACAACAATAACCAAATCTGCCGGGCCGCGATTAAATAAATCTTCTGAAATCACGAGAACCGGCCGAAACCCGGCTTGCTCGTGACCTCGAATGGGGTTCAAATCCGCCTTCCAAATTTCACCTCGTTTGGGCGCGCTCACGTGACGTTCTCCCTATACTTCGATATGGGTTATTGGGCCGCAGCAGGTCACGCTTCTTTTAACGGCAAACCATCATCTAATGTCGTGTCCCAAGCTTCGCGTTCTTCTCTCATGCTTTCCCAAGTTGCCGGATCTTGCCTAAGTCTTGCATAGGCGTGGTTGACTTTTTTCAGGAAGGATTGCCGGCGATAATGCTCGATGGCTTTATCCAGTAACGCTTCCAGGGGAAGCCCTTCTTCCGTCGCCAACTTCAGCAAAACGTCGCGGCTGTTGACGCTGATTTCAATCGTGGCGTTGGTCATCGTTTCATGCTCCATTTGGTTGCAAGCAATATAAAGATAGCGCGTCTGTGGTTCAACATTTTTCTAGTGCGGTCATTGCCCCGCAAAGTTTTTCTTTGCGGCTTTGCGAGCGCTTTTCTATTTCCGGCTCACGCTAAAAGCGCTTTTTGACATACTCCTTTGGCGAGCACCCAAACTGCTCGTGAAAACATTTCGTGAAATATGCCTGGCTGCCGAAGCCCACTTGATACGCAATCTCCGCGACCGTGCCGGCGTTTCGTTTGAGCAATTCCACCGCGCGTTGCAAGCGCAGCGAGCGAATAAATTGGCTCGGCGTTTGGTCGGTAAGCGCGCGGAGCTTGCGATGAAGCTGTGAGCGGCTCATCCCCACCTCCTGCCCCAATTCCTCCACTTCGAAATTTTCATCGCTCAAATGTTTTTCAACGACAGCTTTCACTCTGTTGAGAAAAACCTCGTCTCTCGGCGTGATCGCAATGTCCTGCGGCTTGAGCACGATCTCGCGGCTGAAGCGCTCGCGCAGTTGTTGCCGCAGCTTGATAAGATTGTGCATGCGCGCCAGCAGCTCTCTGGCCTCAAACGGTTTGACGAGATAATCATCAGCGCCGGTTTCCAAGCCGTGCACCTTGCTCTCGCTATCCGCTTTCGCGGTGAGCATGATGATCGGAACGTGGCTGGTCTTCTCGTCGTTTTTCAGAATGCGGCACAGCTCGTTGCCATCGCGCTTGGGCATCATCACGTCGCTGATGATGAGATCGGGAATAATTTCCAAAGCTTGCTGCACACCATCGATGCCATCCACTG
>Ga0247727_10005166_pt1 | contig 26824 bp, 21 predicted proteins | sample WisWelCaveWW1625_FD_202498 | JGI IMG/M metagenome (GOLD analysis project Ga0247727, IMG submission 202498) | Biofilm microbial communities from Wishing Well Cave, Virginia, United States - WW16-25 | ecosystem: Environmental > Aquatic > Deep subsurface > Groundwater > Cave microbial mat | place...
ATCCCCTCATCCTGCAAGTTTTTCGCAGCACTGACAATCCCCGCCTGCTGATTCACGGCATGAATGCTTTCAGCTATTACGGCAAGACCGAGTCGCTCAAAGAAATTCTCCGGCGCATTCATGAGTTTGACACGAGCACGGTGCGCGGCGAAGCGCATCTCTCGCTCGCAGATTTGTGCGGCACCGGCGAAGATTTCTATAGCGATTACAAAGCCTATTTGCTCGACCCAGGCATCGGTGAGGGCATTTTGTTGGATCTCGCCGAGAAGCAAAGAGAGCCAACGCGCCGCCAAGCGTGTTTGGAAATCGTGCGCGCTTATATGCTGGACGCCGAAACCTTCAAGGCCGCGCTTTTGTCTTTATGCCGCGCGGTCTCGTGCGAGTCACGCATGCAAGAGGTTTTCAACGTCTTTGTGGAATACCTGCAATGGCCCGGCCGGCAAATGGATTTGGATCTGCGTTTCTGTCTGGCGTATTTTTGTTTGGCGATGGGGTTGAGGGAGGAGTGAGCGTGAAAGGGAGAGAAAAAAGTCGGTCTTGCTTTTTGCCGTGAGATTTGTAAACTACTCTGCGTGATTTGTTGCTGGATGCTACTCTCAAATATGATTTTTCCCGTAGAAGGAGTTTGCCATGACGCTAAACGAAATCATCTCTGATATTCATGCGCTCGGTGAAGATTTGGGAACCTACGAGCGCAAATACGGCGTTCTCTCGGAAACGTTTTATGAAGCCTATGCCATGGGAGACGAGCCGGAAGAGGAAAGCTGGGTATTGGATTGGGCCGATTGGGCCGGCGCTTATAAAATCCTGCTGCGCCGCCAAGAGCAGTATCGCAATGCCATTGCTGCGCTAAGAAAAGATTCGAAGTCTTTGACTCGGGTTATCGGCAGGACCGCGCGTCATGAATCCATTCCAATCGCTTCTTGATTTGGTATGATGCCCAGCCACATCCCAATGACGCCACTCTTGCCTCGACGTTTCCCCACCATAAGTATGTCCTCCCGACATCAAACACCACCGCATCCCCGCGCCGAACATGAGCTTTACCCAGCCTAATTTGCCGGCTTTGATAGCGGAAGTCGAAACGTTAATCGAAAGTGAAGCCAAGCCGGGGGAACGCAACGTAAAGAAGTGATCGGGTTGAATGAAGAAGCGTAATGATATGCGCTCTCATGTCCCGCCAACTTCGCGCTTGACATTAAAATAATTTTTCTGCATATAGCCGCCGCAAGATCAGCACCTGCCCCTCTTTCGACCTTCCTCCGATACCGATGCGCTGACTTGCTCAAACCACTGCTGGCTTCGAACCCGATGCGCGAGGGAACGATGCTCCGGATTTTGAATCATACTCTTTCAGCGAAACAATCTCCCAAGCTGCGTGGTCAAGTGCGTGCAGCCATTCGCACGATTCAAGAATTGCTCGGCCACAGCGACGTGAGCACGACCATGATCTATACTCATGTGACGAACAAGGGCGGGCTTGGCGTTCGCAGTCCGGCTGATACATTATAGCGTTTTCGGTTTATGCGACAGGTTTGTGCCGGATAAGCTGGAAACGCAAAGATGAATTTGATGGCGACAAGTTACATGTTCTGCAGAGCTTGAAAAACATTGTTGCGAAGCCACGCCCCAGTTTAGGCGACACGTTCGTGTCGGGTTTTTCGATTTTTTAGGTCGTCTATTCTGTGTTAGCCCGTGCGTTGGATTCTCTAACACTTAACAACGAAGCCTCTCCTTGTAACATAAGGAATCATGAATATGTTGGACATTCCACTAAAAGTCTTGATAGTTGATCCTAGTGACTCGTCAGCCGAAATGCTCGCCCAAGCAATGAAAGGACTGAGTAAAACAGTTCTATCTGTCAAATACGCTAGCGCTCTATCCGAAGCACAGAAAATCCTTGCCGACAGCGATATAAATGCAATTTATATTGATCCACTCTCGCTGGGTATCAAAGTAGCGAGTGAGTTCATTTTCGATGTAAGGAAGCGTTTGCCAAGTATAGTATTTGTATTGTACCTTGATTTTACCCAAATGGAACGCAATCGAACTGAATTCTATAGCGGTGAGAGAAGGCGTCTTGCCCACTACTTTAAGCTTGATAAACTTACACCGATTGCAACCTTCACTGATGAACTTAAAACGATTATAAAGCAATGCCAGAGTGATCTTTCTTATATTTTGACTCAGGAAAAGATTAGTAAACTGCAAGACGAGCTTATATCAATTCAGACAAAGACGTCTACAGAAGTTGCCAGTATACCAATAAAGATACTTCAAGACATACAAGAACAGTTGGAATCTCTAAAGGCTCGTCAACATGAGAAACAACCAGATGTGAAACCAAAGAGTGTATTTTTATCGTATCGTTTCGCAGAATACGAATATGTAGATGGGCTTCGTACCCTTTTGGAACGAGAAGGTTTCTCCATCGTAACAGGCCAAGATTCAAATACTTTCATCAGTCAAGCGATACTTGAGCGAATCAAGGCATGTGAATTTTTCGTCTGCCTCATGACACACGCTGAAGAAAAAAAGGATGGAACCTATACCCCGAGCCCTTGGCTGTTGGAAGAAAAAGGCGCTGCTCTTGCGATGGGTAAACGAATTGTTCTCATGGTGGAAGAAGGTGTAAATGACATTGGCGGCCTTCAAGGTGACTGGCAAAGAATACATTTTACATCGAAGAGTTTTACAAAGGCGGCCATTAAAGCAGTTGACCAATTAAAGTCGTATATAGGATAAAGTACTACGGAGTTAAAAAAGAAATTTAGTATAGACACAAAATTGTAATTTACTACAGACAGATAATCGTGAAGAAAGAAAACTATGTGCTAACATTGCGTGGTGCGGACGGCGCGACGGCGGCATGATTTTTAATACCAACGATCTCGAAGTCGCCCCGCCGCACACGCTGGTGTTAGGCCTTGCATGAAATCACCTTAATAGTTTTACATGCTACCATTGGAAAGGAGATATAAGATGAAAAGGTATTTCGTACCGATATTGCTCTTAATGGGGCTTTGGTTCCAACCGATATCCATATCGGCTCAAACTACCCGTCCACAGATAAAAAGGCCCGCTGAAGAAGTTATTGCGAACGCACGCAAAATGATGGAAGAGTTGTTTGCCGATTTGAAAGCGGGCAAAAGCGAAAAGATCGCAAAATGGATGATTGATCAAATCGGTTATGCTTGGGATGCATCCACGAAACTTCAAAACATGAATGAATACAAATCCAAATTAGATATTATTCTGCTCAGTCCTCCGGCAAATGCATATGGCAAACTAGATGGTTACGATCTTCTTGATGAGAGCTTTCTTCCTGGTAGTGATCGCTATTTCCGATTGACTTACATCAGTTATCACGAAGGTGCTCCACTAATTTGGGAATTTCGTTTCTATGTTAAACCTGATCGAAAGGTCGCACTAAACTACATAGGTTGGAGTGAGAAGAATCCATTCGAGTACATCTCAACTAGCGAAATGCTTTTACAACTCTGGTATGAAAAGTGATACAAGAACAATTCGCACTTGAGATGTTTAGATGAGTTATAGCAGAAGAAAAGTTCAAGATGAAATTAGGCCTAACATCAGTTTCCACCGGACTGCGGGGCAGAGCATGAATTTGATGAAGTGGTAATTCCAACGGCTGTGCTTCGATCAAGCTTTCTCTATGCCCCGCAGCCGGTGAAACTGGTGTTAGCCGTTGTCCCCAATTAACCGAGCTTGATCTACTTTACCCCTCTTGCCATAACCTTTCTCAACTCCCTACCTGCCATTCGTCTAACGCTTTTTATTCCAAACTATTTGGAACAAAACAATTGCCCTCACAAGAAGCTTTTAATCGTTTTGCCAGTCATCATCTTGCCTTCGGGGAAAACACCTGAAGCGTTTCACTTTCACTTCATCCCCACCTCGACCTTCCGGTTCTTCACATACTTCTCCGCCCATTCGAACATCTCCGCGAGCGTGTGCAGCACGGATTCGCGCGCTACATAGCCGTGGCTTTCGTGCGGCAATAGCACCAAACGCGCGGTCGCCCCGTTGCCTTTGAGCGCCTGATATAGCCGCTCGGATTGCATCGTGTGCGTGCCCGGGTTGTTATCCGCCTCGCCGTGAATGATCAGAAGCGGCTCGTTGATTTTGTGCGCGTGCGTGAACGGCGAGACTTTCATATAAACCTCCGAGGCTTCCCAAAACGACCGGCGTTCGCTTTGAAAGCCGAACGGTGTGAGCGAACGATTGTATGCGCCGCTGCGCGCAATGCCGGCCGCGAACAAATTCGAGTGCGCGAGCAAATTCGCGGTCATGAACGCGCCGTAGCTGTGTCCCGAAATGCAAACGCGCTTGCGATCAATCACGCCCATCTCGTCGAGCTTGTCGATCGCTGCTCGTCCCGCGCCTACGATCTGTTCGACGAAAGTATCGTTCATGGTTTCGGGATCGCCGACCACCGGCATGGTCGCGTCCAACAACACTGCGTAGCCTTGCGTGAGAAAGAAGAGCATCGAAGTGCCGCGCAGAAACGTGAACGTATTCGGCGAGCCGCGCACTTGCCCGGCAGTCGCAGGATCGGAATATTCCAATGGATACGCCCAAATGATCAGCGGCAGCTTCTCGCCCGGTTGATAGTTCGGCGGCAAATACAACGTGCCGAAAAGCTGCACGCTATCGCTGCGCTGATATTTGACCAACTCTTTCTTCAAACCGGTGAGCTGCGGCGCGGGATCTTTGAAAGACGTCAAAGTCGTGCGCTCTTGCTTTTTTAGATCAACAAGAAAAAAATTCGGCGGCTCGGTTTTGGATTCATAGCGCGTGATAACGGTGTTGTTGCCCTTGCCGGCAAACGCGATGAACTGCTCATATGCCGTGCCGCTCGAATGAAAGAGCCGTTCTTTCTTCAGCGTTTTAAGATTGAAGCGATCCAATGCCGGACGCTCGCCCTCGGGCGAAGCGCCGCGCGCGTTGAAGAAAATCTCATCGCCTTCTTGCCGCAATACACTCACACCATCCGGCCGCGTTTCATAAACCGGGCGGCCGGGATCGTTGTAATCGTCGTTGACGCTGAGATCGAAAATCACCTTGCGCGATTTTTCCGGCTTGGTGAGATTGACGAAAGCCGTCGTGCGCCAGCGCCGGTCGCGATCATACTCTGACAAGAGCACCTCGTGCGTTCGCGCCGTCGAATTGATTCCGGAATAGCGTTGCCGCAGCTTCAAGACTTCCTGCGCCGCATCCGCGAAGGGCGCATTGCGCCGCATCAGCTTATCACGATGCTCGACTTTCTTGAGCGGATCGCCGCCGTCCAAGGCCTCTACCCACAAAAGTGTTGCGGGCTGCAAAGCTTGCCATTGTACGCTGCGCGGCCCGGTGGGAACGCCTTGCGTGGGAATTTCATCCGAGATGGGAAGATCGGCAATCGTCGTGATCAACTTGCCCTCGCGATCCCACACTTCCACCGTGCGCGTGAAATAAAAATACGGCACGCGATACGAAAACGGTTTTTTCAGCTTGGAGACGAGCACGTATTTTTCATCCGGCGAAAACGACGCGCCCATGATCAAGCTCGGGCCGCCGATCTTGCGCGCTTCATTCGTGCTCACGTTCACGACCGCGAGTTGCGAAGTCGCATGATATTCAAACAGCGTCTCGTCGTGCGGATTGCGCAACAAATCTTGAAAGGTCATCACTTTGGAAAATTTCCCGGCGGTCTCCTCGACGTTCGGGCCATAAGGCACGCGCGGAGCCTGCGGCGCTGCGCCGCGATTTTCAGGAACGAGCTGCGCGAACAAGTGCGTGTTGTCTTTCATCCATGCAAAAGCCGAAGACAGCACGTCATTCACACGAAGATTCGCGAGCGCTCGTGCCTGGCCGGTTTTCGCATCTGCCACCCAAAGTTCGACACCGTCTTCCACGTCGCGCGTGAAGGCGAGCTTGGTCCCGTCATAAGACCAACTCGGAATGCTAATGCGCGCACCCTGCGGCAGCGCAATATTCACGCTGCGATTCGGTTGCAACCATTTGATCGACAAGCCGGTGTATTCCGAGAGCCGCTGCCGGCTGTTGAGCTGCGGATCAATGCGCAATCCTGCGAGCTTGAGAATCGGCCGCGCCAACAGCGCGATCGACGGGTGCGGGCGATATTCCACAAATAGCATCGCGTCGCCGGCCGGACTGACAATCGTGAAAGGCGTCGGCGGTGCGTCGAGAATATCAATCACCTCTTTGGGCGGAAGCTTATAAGGTGTCTGAGCGAAAGTTGTCATGGCGAAGGAGAAAAGTCCGATAAAGCTGACCAGTCTTTTCATGATCACGCTCGTTTTTTTTAAGCTGAGTATCAAGCTTTACGATCTGCCTTTTTAGAGCTTTGCAGCCAGATGTAAAGGCGCACCATCGTCATGTTAAAAACGTATTCGCCCTGCACGTCGCCGGAGCGAATGACTTTCAATGCCTTCATCTTTTGCAGAAAGTTGTCGAACTTCTTCTTCTCGGTCAAGGCCAGACCGGAAGCCACTTCGGATTTATTGAAGCTCATGACGTCGGGGCCCATTTTGGCAATCTTTGCCAGGATGGAATGATAGTCTTTGCTCCGCAGCGCCTTATATACCTGCTGATCCACATATTTTTTACCCACTTCCTCGGCAGCGTCGATCACTGCGTACAAAGCATCTTCCTTCGAAATCACGCCGTTGTTGTCCCTCCAAAATGCAGCATCACCGATCAAATGCATGATCTTGGGAAAACCGGCGGAAAACTTGGTCAACACCGCCATCGCTTCCGGCTCGACGCTTATTTGCGCTCGCGCAAAGGTCTTATTGAAAAAAATCTCCATTTCGTCAGCAGACATGGGCTCTATTTCCACCACGTCAAAAATTCGCTCAACGGGCTGGTGGTGCCGTATCATATCACGACGACGTTCCTCGACTCCACATAACATAAGAAGCAATGGCAACGGGTTTCGAGAAAGGGCATTCGTATCCACAAGACCTTTGATCAAATGGGAAAATTTAGGGGTTGTTGTGATGCCGTTGATTTCATCGAGCACTAAGAAAATGCCTTTGACCCCAGTATCCTGAACTCGATTCATAACTTCTTGCAAGAAAGGGAGCAGACCGAACGCGATCGTGGGCGCGTCTTTCTTTAAAGCCTCCGCATGGAGGTTTATCCCGAAAAAGGATTGCTCTCCAATATATTTGGCGAGCCAGTTGCGAATTTTTTCCTCGCGTTTAAGATCGAATGCGCCCGAACGCAACGTTGCTTCCAACACAACTGCGCCGAGATGGTCGAGTGTTTCAGCGTTGCCGAGCGGGGCATAAATGCCGTGCAGATGGTGCTGTCGTTCAGCAAGAGCTTGAATAAATCCGGCGATCGAGCTTTTGCCGATGCCGTACTCGCCTTGAATGTAGATGGCGATAGGTTTTCCAGCTTCTACTTGTCCGACACCTCTTTGCATAAGACGTTGAATGAGCGCGAGGCGTCCGACAAAAAAATCTACCGGCACGGGCTGACCCGGAAAAAAAGGGCTTTTATCTTTTAACATTGTAGGCATAAGTTTTCCTTGCAAAAAACGCTTCTTTAAAATTTACCGAATGGAAGTCTATCTCACCACGACTTGCCATGCACTTCCGCGAACGGGTCCTTTGCGTACTCATTATCCTGACTGCGCGCCGCAATGCTCTGCTCCCAATTCGGCGGCAGGTCCATCACATGCCCGCATTTCTGACACGTGCGGCGTTCAAGCGAAGAGTAGAAGTTGCGCATCACCATCGGGAATTGCTTGACGATGTCCTCGAGGAAAAAATATTCTTCATAAAGAAGATGGCCGCAGCTCTCGCAGAAATACAAGAAGCCGTCGGTCTCGCCCTGCACGCGGTGCTTCTCGATGATCAAACCGAAGGTATTCGCAAAACGTTGCGGCGAATGCGGCACTTTGGGCGGGATCAAAAACATCTCGCCCTCGCGCAGCGCCACTTCCCAATGTTTGCCCTCTTGATAGAGCTTGATCTTGATATCGCCCTTGAGCTGCAAGAACAACTCTTCGCTCTCGTTGTAATGATAATCCTTCCGAGAATTTGGGCCGCCGGACACCATCACGATGAAAGTGTCATTGCCTTTGAAGATGGTTTCATTGGCCACCGGCGGAATCAGGCGATGCTTGTTGTTCTCGACCCAGCCCATGAGGCTGAAGGGGTGCAACAGTTTCTGCGTGTCGCGCGTTTCCATGTTTCTTCTCCTGCGTGTGTTGGGTTCGTGCTCTCAACAACTGGGCTTGCACGGCGGGCAATCTATGCTGCTTCAGGATTAATTTGTAATGCTCCTCTAAAATGTCATCCTGGAAGGACCTTCCCCGGCGCTGGCTACGAATCTCATAATGTGATTTGTTCCGAGCGCGAGGGAAGGTTCTTACAGAATGACAAAGTCAAGGTGGTGTTGCAAACCAACCCGCAACGAGTATATTGAAATCAGTCGATAGTTGCAATGCACTTCAACTCGATTGCAATCGGCGTGGGCAGGCAATTGACTTCGAGCGTCGTGCGGCACGGCGGGTTCTCTTTGAAATATTCCGCATAGAGGCGATTGTAGATGGGAAAATCTTCTTTCATGTTCGTGAGGAAGACGGTCACATCCACAAGCTTGTTCCAATTTGAGCCGGCCTCTTCTAAAATATACTTCACATTGCGAAACACGGAATGGCATTGCGCGGCGAGGTCGTAAGAGAGGATGTTGCCGTTCGCGTCCAACTCCACGCCGGGAATTTTTTTGCTGCCTCGTTCTCGGGGGCCGACACCGGAAAGAAAGAGCAAATTGCCCACGCGTCTGGCGTGCGGATAGAGGCCGACGGGTTCGGGCGCTTGGGAAGAGGTGATGATATCAGAAGTGTCGCTCATAAATTTTCTCTTTAGACGTTCCTGCAACGGCTTGGCCGTTGTATTCAAAAATGCCCGGCTTATCACGACGGTCGTGTCGTAAAACCTCGGCCAAGCCGAGGTTGGAACATTTTTCTGATGCGCACAAACCTAGCCCACTAGAGCTTCACAACTTCACACAAACATTTTTCGGCTCGGTGAAGAAGCGCAAAGCTTCCCAGCCGCCTTCGCGGCCTGCGCCGGAATTTTTCATGCCGCCGAAAGGCGTGCGCAGATCGCGCAGCATCCAGCAATTGATCCACACGATGCCGGATTGGATGCGACTCGCGAGACGATGCGCGCGCGTCAAGTTCTCGGTCCAAATCGTTGCGGCCAAGCCGTAGCTCGTGCCGTTCGCATAGCTCAAAACTTCTTCTTCGTTATCAAACGGCATGAGCGTTACCACCGGGCCGAAAATTTCCTCTTGATTGGTGCGGCAATCCGGCGGAAGATTTTCGATGATCGTCGGTTCCACAAACCAGCCGTTGCGACAACGTCCAGTCAAAGTTACTCTTCTTCCTCCGCACAAAATCTTCCCGCCCTCTTCTTGCGCGAGCGCAATGTAAGAAAGAATTTTTTGGAGATGGGCTTCCGAGACGACTGCGCCAAGCTGCGTGCTCTCGCTCATCGGATCGCCGACACGCAGGGCTTGCGTAGCAGTCACAAAATCCGTTTTGAATTTTTCATAAAGAGAATGCTCGATAAAAATGCGCGAGCCGCACAAACAAATCTGTCCCTGGTTGGAAAAAGATGAGCGCAGCGTGGTTTGCAGCATCTCGTCATATTTGCAATCCGCGAAGATGATATTCGGATTCTTTCCGCCCATCTCCAGCGAAAGCTTTTTGAACAAGGGCGCGGCAATGCGCGCGATGTCCGCGCCGGTGCGCGTGCTGCCCGTGAAAGAGATTGCGCTGATATTGGGATGCGCGGAAATCGCGTTGCCGACTTTGTGGCCATGGCCATGAACGATATTCAACACACCGGCGGGCAATCCTGCTTCAATACAAAGTTCCGCGAGCAAGTGCGCGGTCATTGGCGTAATCTCGGAAGGCTTGCCGATCACGCAATTTCCGGCGGCGAGAGCGGGCGCGATTTTCCACGTGAACAAATACAGCGGCAAATTCCACGGCGAGATTCCCGCAACCACGCCGAGCGGTTGGCGCAGCGTGTAATTGATCGCGATGTTTTCCATCGGATGCGCTTCGCTCGCATAGTGCATAATCGCCGAAGCAAAGAAGCGAAAATTGCTCGCGGCTCTTGGAATATCCACACTGCGCGCGAGTGCGAGCGGCTTGCCCGTGTCGATGGATTCGGCTTGCGCAAGGCGTTCGAGATTCTGCTCGATCAAATCGGCAATGCGCAGCAAAATACGCGAACGTTGCTCCGCGGGCGTGTTCGACCATTGGGAGAACGCGCGCGCTGCGGCTTCAACCGCCAATGCGACATCGCGCTCGTCGGAATCCGGCGCTTGCGAATAGACCTCACCCGTCGCGGGATTGAAGTTGTCGATATATTGCTTCGAGGTGGGCGCGCCGAATTCGCCGTTGAGATAGTTTTTGATTGCATCCATCTTTGTAAACTGACCACGCTCTGGTTTTATTCTTCGAGGGGCAATGCAGAGAGTAGTGTTGATATTTGCAATTTGAGTTGAGGCAAGTCGTGCTCCACGCCGGACCACACCGCGCCTAGATCAATCTCAAAGTAATGATGCACGAGTATATTCCGCATGCCGATCCAATCTTTCCATGGCACTGTTGGATATTGTGCTCGCAGTTCATTTGATATCGCGCGGCAAGCTTCGCCGATCATCTCGAATTGGCGAATGATCCAATTTTGGATTAATTCGTCTTGTTCGAAAGCTTCTTTTCCTCGCACGGCATATTTCTCGATTTGTTTAATAGAATCGAGAATGTCGAGCAGACGTTGTTGATCATCTCTCATAGTGGTCGCGCTTCTTGCAACACACGTTCGCGAATTCGACTACGCAGCCCCGCCGTCGTTACTACGTCAACCGGGCAACCGAGCAACTCTTGTAGCTCCATCAATAATCCCCCGAGATCGAGCAAGCTGCGCCCTGGCTCTAAATCAACCAAAAAATCGATGTCACTTTTTTCATCAGCCTGATCACGTGCTACCGAACCAAAGACGCGGACATTCTGGGCGCCTCTTCGTTTCGCTAACAGCAGAATTTCATCGCGGCGATTTTGTATGAGTTCAGATAAAGACATAAGACCAATCTCCATAGTTCCGTATCATTTCATCTGCGAATAATAAAACCCCAAATTCTTTTTAATCTCTTCCGGCAGCTCCGGCAGCTCCGAGCGCGGAATGAGAAACGTGGAAAGATCGAAGAGATCGGCGAACACTTTGTGCCGCTCGACCGTTGCACGGAGATAATGATAGCCGGTCGAGCCGCCGGTGCCGATTTTATTGCCGACCATGCGATGCACCATCAAAGAGTGCCGATAGCGCCACGTGGTGAAGAGCTCGTCCATGTCCACGAGCACGGTGAGCAAGCGAAAGGGCTGGTGTAAAATCGGCTCGTCGCGATAGAGATGAATCAAGAGCGCGGCTTGCGTCGCTTGATAGGACAAGCGCCGGCGGCCTTGGGCGAGCAGATCGTTGTGCTTGTTTTGATCAAACACCGCGGCGAAGCTCTCCTCGTTTTTATTCAACTCCTGAAGCTGTTTCTGTTTTTCCTCTTCCGTCGAATGCGCGTTCCGCAAAATCACCTCGCGGTCGCTTTGCAACATGCGCTCGACCGTGGCGCGATACGTCGGCCAAAATTGAAAACCCTCGAAATCCAAAAACGGCGTGCGTTCGAGCCAACGCTGCACCAGCCCGAGCAGCGAGTCGCGCTGTTCCGAGTCGCGCAAAACGGTTTGATGCGCGGGCGAAACCTGCGCGTAGTACGCGGCTTTGTTATAGAGCAGGCGTTGCTCGGGCTGCATGCCCAGCAGGTTTTCAATCAACCGAAACTGAATGCTTTGAAAACCGGAAGCCGGCAGCAGATACTCGCGAAACTCGAGGAAGTCGAGCGGGGTCATGGTTTCGAGCACGCGCAATTGATCGACGAGCAGCTTTTGAATTTCGGTGATGCGCACGAGTCTGGCCACGGCCACGCCGAGGTTCTTCTCGTCGATGTAGTCGTGCGCGAACATGTGTACGACCGAATTTAATTCGTGAATGATTTGCTTGAACCACAGCTCATAAGCTTGGTGCACGATGATGAACAACATTTCGTCGTGCGCGGGCTTGCCATATTCCACGCTCTTGGGCGATTGGCTGTTGAGCAAGCGCTCGAGTTGGAGATAATCGGAATAGTAAAGAGGAGGGTAGGGTTTGCTCATGGTGCTGGCTCCGCGCGTTGGTTCTTTCGATCGATTGTTGTTGAAATAACCGATTCGCGCCATGAAAGTCAAGCCGGAATTCATCGGCCCCTCTTCACCGTCATAAGGCAAGTTCCCTCACGCTGTCATTCAGTAGGAAACTTTTTAAGCGCTGGAGTCAGCGCCCAGTGCTAAAAAGGATTCCTGCTGAATGACATTTCGAGACGCGGCATAATCTTGCGAAGGTTCGCACCATTCGCAAGATTTTCGCTTCATCGAATGCTCGCGGGCGCGCGTTGGCCTTCGGGAATGAGCGAGATGAAATTATATCCGGCTTTGCGTTGCTCGAAATCCGCGCGCGCTTGTTTGAGCAACGCGGGCGATTGCAATAGCTCGATCGCGGAATACGTCAATGTTTTCGCGGCGATGGCCATGCCCTTTTCGCCGATCGTGCCGCCGGTGCACGCGACGATTTGCCAACTGTGTCCGGGCGCGCCCAAAGTGTGAGTCGCCACCGTGAAGCCGATGGTCGGAACTTTCCAGCTCACGTCGCCGACGTCCGTCGAGGCTTTGCCTTGTTCCGGCTCGGCGCTCAACTTCTCAATCGTTTCCGCCAACGCCAGTTCCGGTTTATTCGGCAACGGCTCCTGGGTTTTGCGCGCAAAGGCTTTCTCTTCTTCGTTGAATTGCGGCGGCCCGACCAGCTCGAGATTTTTTTGAATGAGCTGCGCGAGCGGCCAGTTCGGCAAAATTTCGTGCGTGTCGGAATCGACTTGCGATTCGACCGTCGTGCCCGTCATCAACGCCGCGCCCTTCGCAATGTCGGCCAAGCGTTGGAACATGTATTCGACCGTGTGGTGTTTGTCGGCGCGCAAATAGTACCACACTTGCGCCGTGGGCGGCACCACGTTGGGCTGGCCGCCGCCGTCGGTGATGACGTAGTGCATGCGCGCATCTTCGGGCACGTGCTCGCGCAGAAAATTCGCGGCGACATTCATCAGCTCTACGGCGTCGAGCGCACTCTTGCCTTCGTGTGGTGAGCGGGAAGCATGCGCCGCCAATCCGCGAAAGCCATACTTTACCGAGACCAAGGCTTTGGTGAAACCGAAGCTCGATTGCGTGCGGTCGCCGGCGTGCCAGTGCAGCACGGCGTCGCAATCGTCGAAGCGGCCGGCTTTCACCAAATAGATTTTGCCGATGCCGGTTTCTTCCGCGGGCGTGCCGTATAAGCGAATGGTGCCGGGCAAATTGTGTTTGGCCATGGCATGCCGCAGCGCAATCGCGGCCGCGGTGCTTGCCGTTCCGAAAACGCTGTGGCCGCAGCCGTGGCCGTTGGCATTGTCCTCGCGCGCTTCGCGCTCGGGCGCGGCTTTTTGTGAAAGGCCGGGCAGCGCGTCGAACTCGGCGAGAATGGCGATGACGGGTTTGCCGGAGCCATAACTCGCGATGAACGCGGTGGGCATGTGCGCCACGCCTTTTTCCACCGTGAAGCCGTTCTCGCCCAACCAGTCGCTCAACGTTGCGCTGGATTGATGCTCTTGCAAACCCAGCTCGGCAAGCTGCCAAATGCGGCGATTGACGGCAACGAGCCTCGCGTCATTTTGAGTAATCCAATCGCTCGCGGCTCTTTTCTCCGCCGGCAATTGTGCCTGCGCGTTTGGAATGCTGACGAGCGTGAGCAAGATAAACCACCAACGAGCTGCTTTGAGCATGAGTCTTTCCTCCGGTTTAAGGTAAAAGAAAAACGCACGGAATGCGCCGCCTGAATGACAATCCAGCTACAGCCGCGCGAGGATTTTATTTTCCTCGCGGCGCATGCGGCGTTTGTCTTGCGGGGAATGATCGTCGTAGCCGAGCAAGTGCAAAATGCCGTGCGCAAGCAAGCGCTGCACTTCTTGTCGCACCGGCACTTTGTAGCGCGCGGCGAAACGTTGCGCTACTTCCGCGCAAATGTAAAGCGCGCCCAAACGCACGCCCTCGGGCGAAACGCCGAGATCAAAAGTGATGATGTCCGTGGAAGAAGAATCGTGCAAATAATCATAGTGGAGCGCTTGCATCGCCGGCTCGTCAACGAATGCCACTTCGACTTCAGCGGGAGTCGCGTCGTGCGCTGCCCAAAGTGCGCGCAGCTCGGCAAAGAGGCGGTCGCGTTTTCCAAGCAGGCGTTGCGCTGTTGCCGTGCGCGGCAATTTTAAGTTGAGCAAGTTCATTTGTTCATGGCGCCGACAATGCTAAAACCTTGGCGCAGCCAAGGTTGGAACGACTTCGGGATCTGGCTTTGCAAAAGCGGCGTTACGCGTGCGCGCTGGCTTCTTCGCCGATATCCGAGTCGTCATCTTCCTCGACGCTGCGTTTGTCCTTGGCGAGATCGGTTTTCGCCGGGTCTTCATAATGAATGCGGCCGTGATAAATGCCGGTGAGCGTGCGCTCGAAGCTGGCTTTGATCTTGTTGAGGTCGCGCAAGGTTAGCGGACATTCGTCAAGCTCGCCGGTGGTGAAGCGCTCGGCCACGATGCCGCTCACGATATGGCGAATGCGGCTCACCGAGGGCTCGCGGTAGGCGCGCACCGTGGCTTCCACGGCGTCGGCGAGCATGAGAATGCCGGTTTCTTTGGTTTGCGGCTTGGGACCGGGATAGCGAAACGTGGACTCCTGCATGTTCTCGTCTTCACTCAGCTCTTGCGCCTTTTTATAAAAATACGCGACGAGATTCGTGCCGTGGTGTTGCGGAATGAAATCGCGCAGGACTTTGGGAATGCCGTTGGTCTCCGCGATTTCGAGGCCGCGTTTGACATGATTGGTGATGACGAGACAGCTCATGCTCGGCGCGAGTTTTTCGTGCGGGTTCTTTCCTGCTTTTTGGTTTTCGACGAAGTACTCGGGCATTTCGATTTTGCCGATGTCATGATAATATGCGCCGACGCGCGCGAGCAGAGAGTTCGCGCCGATGGCTTCCGCCGCGGCTTCCGACAGCGTGCCCACGAGTATGCTGTGATAATACGTGCCGGGCGCGCGCAACGCCAGCTCGTGCAGCAATGGCCGGTTCAAATCGGAAAGCTCCAACAGCGTCGCGTCGGTGGTGGCGTCGAAGAGGTATTCGAAAATAACCATCGCGCCGTAGGTGAGAATGGGGCAGAAGAGCGCATTGAGCGCGCTATAAAATAAATTGTTCAGCAAGCGCTCCGCGGGCGTGAAGAGCAGGAAGGCCATCGCAAGCGCGATGAGGAAGTGCGCCGCGCCGAGAGAGAGAATGGCTTTGATGAGCCATGAGCGCGAGCGGACTTTGCGCACCGCGAGAATGCCGGCAACGCCGAGGAGCAAACACGAAAACGCCGTCACAAAATCATTGCCGCGCAAGCTGCCCAACATGAGGCTCAAAGAGACCGTGCCCACGAAACCGATTTGCGCGCCGAAGAAAATCGTGAGCAGCATGGGCGCGAGCGCAACGGGAATGAGGTGCTCCGAGACTTCGAAGCGGTTGGCCAGGTGCGTGAGAAAGAGCACGAGCATGAGAATGAGCGCGACTAAAATGACTTTATTCAAATCCGCGTACAACTCGTCATGCCGGACGCCGAGATAAATCCCCAACACGGCCAGCGCGAGGGCGATAATCAAAAACTTGCCCACGACCGGCAGCAGCCAACGCCCTCCGCCTTCGGAAAGTTGCTGTTGCGCTTTCTCCGCTTCCAGCGATTTCAGCTTTTGAATGTGCTCTTGTGTAATCTTCTCGTGCCGCGCGAGAATTTTTTCGTGCTGCAACACCGTGCCGCGTCCGAGCGGCACGCGCCGCACGGCCTCGGCCACGCGCAGATCGGTTTCGCGCTGATCGTAAAACAGATTAGGGCTGAGGAAGGCCGTGAGCATTTGATAGCCCAAAGTCACGGCCGGGTCTTTGATGTTCTCGATCTCGCGCAGCTTTTGGAGAACGGCATTGTTCAAGGCGTCGCTGGTCGTCAGCCCGCTCAATTCTTCGATGATTTCGTTGGCGCCAATGCGAATCGCGACCTTGGTCACGTGCGCGGGCAAAGCCGTGCGCTCGATATTGAGAATGCCGAGCGAGTACAAGTCGCGCGCAATGCGCGTGATCTGGCTAAAAAAATCCTTGGCCCCGAGATGGTTTCGCCTCAGGCCTTGCAAAAGAACGGTTGCGCCCGTGCCGGCAAGTGTGGTGTGGTGCTCGGCGAAAATATCGTGCAAGCGGCGCGTTTTGATGGAATCCGGAGAAATGGAGTCGAGCACGGCTTCGAGCGCGGCGAGAAAATTTTGCAGGCGGGTAGATTGGAGCGCGGCTAAACTGTCGGTGCGCGCAAAAACCGGATAGGTGCTTTCGCGGGCGAGTTGCTGGTCGCGGTCGTATTCTTCCGCCGTTTTATTGACCGAAAACGTAAACGGCGCGATGATTTGCTCGCCGAGATAAATGTCGCCTGCGCGCAAATCGGCAAACTGAAACGATTGCCCGCGCGGAAAGAAAGCGACCGCGAGCACGATGAAGGCAAGCCCGATCACAAGCTGCCCGCGATGCTCTTGCCAGCGCACTTCGCGGAGGCGCAGCTTGAGAACGGAGCGCACGCCGGCGGAAAGCCTGGGAGGAAGTTTACTCACCGCGGCTCTCCGCGCTGTTTAACGTTGGTGCAAATCATACGCTTTGATGATGTCGCGCACCAGTTTGTGGCGCACCACGTCTTTGTCGTCCAAATACACGAACGCGAGGCCTTCGATGCCGGCCAAAATCTCGCGAATTTGAATCAAGCCCGATTCCTGTTTGCTCGGCAAATCGACTTGCGTGATGTCGCCGGTGATGATCGCTTTGGAATTGAGGCCAAGGCGCGTGAGGAACATTTTCATTTGCGAGGGCGAAGTGTTCTGCGCTTCGTCCAAAATCACGAAGGCGTTGTTCAGCGTGCGGCCGCGCATGTAGGCGAGCGGCACGATTTCGATAATTTGCGTTTCCAAATAGCGCCGCAGCTTGTCCGGCGGAATCATGTCGTTGAGCGCGTCAAAGAGCGGCCGCAAATAGGGATCGACCTTCTCTTTGAAATCTCCGGGCAGAAAACCGAGGCTCTCTCCGGCCTCCACCGCCGGGCGCGTGAGCACGATGCGCTCCGCTTGGCGATCGCGCAAGTGGGCCACGGCGATGGCGACCGCGAGATAAGTCTTGCCCGTGCCCGCCGGCCCGATGGCGAACACAATATCGTTTTTCTGCGTCGCTTGATAAAACTCCGCCTGCCCCGCGCTTTTCGGCTTGATGGCCGCGCTCTTGGTATACACAATCGCGATGTGCGCGGAAGCAGATGATTGTTTCAGCGCCAAATCCGCGGCCTCGCCGCGCTTCACCACTTCGATGACGGTGGCAATATCCGTATGGCGAATTTCTCCGTTGCGATTGAGCATGAGAATCAATTCGGTGAAAACGCGGTCGACGAGCTTGAGCTCTTGCTCTTCGCCCAAGAGAATCAGCTCGCTGCCGCGCGCAACGATGCGGGCTTTGAAGTGTTTGGAAATTTCGTTGAGATGGCGGTCCCCTTCGCCGAGAAGGCGAAGCGTATCCACGCCTCGCAGGCTGAGGCGATGTTCGTGTGCGGGTTGATCCAAGTCGGCAAAACCTCTCATTAGGACGTTTGCAAAAAATAAAAGCAGGCTAGGAGACGCGTCTCTCAGCCTGCTTGTGAGGGAAACTCGAGCGCGCGTTATCTGGGAACGCGCAAAACCGTGTACGGATAAATTTTGCTGGGGTCGTCGCCGATAATGTCTTTGTTGGCTTCATAAACCTTGCGCCACATTGCGGGATCGCCCAACGCGCTCGCGGCCCCGGAAATCTTCGCCAGGAAGTCGCCCTTGGCAACGAGATATTCATTCGGGCCGTTTTCGCGGTGGATCTTAAACACCTGCTTGGGATAGATGAGATCGGCGTTCTTGATTTGATCGCGATTGTAGGAGTAGATTCTCATCCATTGCATCGGGTCTTTATAAATGTCTTCCTTGCCCGAAATCTTCCAGAGATAATCGCCCCGTTCGACATTGTACTCCGTGTACAAGGCTTGCGGCATGCGGCTGCGCAGTTGCGTGAGCTTGCCGTCGATCACCGCGATCAGGTCTTGCATCTCGGTGAGCGCGGAAATTTTGCTCTTCTTCATTTCATCCAAACGCGCTTGCAACGCCTCGATTTCGGCGCGGCGCTTGAACAATTCTTCGGGCGAGAGCGCCATCATACCGTCGACTTCGGCTTCCAACGCTTTCAGTTGGGCGCGATACGCCTCGGCGCCGGCTTTGTCCGTGCCGATCATCGCATAAATCGCGTCCCATTCCGCATTGCTTTGCGCCTCGAGGCCGGCGATCTCTTGATTCAATGCCGCCATTTCCGCATCGACTGCGGCAATATCGGTCTTCGCTTTGGACTCGGAGGCCTGGCACGCGGCGAGGCGCTGGTTGTACTCTTCCATGCTCAACTTTTTGTCTTGCGCAAACACCGGGTTTGCCAAACTGAGCAGGAAAACGCCGAGTATGAGAGTTAGGAAAATTTTTCCACAGGCTTTCATTACTTCCCTCCTCCTATTTGAGAGAGTTTGGGGATTCAGGACTCGTTCAGTTCTGGTGGATTGATCACGCCTGCGCGACGATTACATCCCGAGGCGTTTTGCGACTGCGGCCTTTTCAGCTTGCGCCTTTTGCAAATCGGCGCGCTTTTGCTCGACGCGTCGCTTCAACGCCTCGCGCTCGCTTTGCTTTTGCGCCAGGGTCGCTTGCGCATCGGTAGCCGCCTTCTCGCACGTCTCCAGCGCGCTCATTTGTTGCGCGTTGGGATGCTTGGAGCACGCCGACAACGCCATCGTCGTCAACATGCCCGCCACCATAAACTTGGCTAGACTTGACTTCAGCGATTTTGCCATGGGCCTCATGCCTCCTAAGTGGTTAGTTCGAAACCGAAGAATTTGCTCTCACTCTCGCCGCCGTGCTCTTACATGAACACGCAGCAGAGTCGATAACGTGCCGTTGCCAACAACGATCGCTTAAAAATCGTGAAACGATAGTATCAAAAAATTGCTAGATTGTCAAGCGAAAATTCCCCCCGCTAGACCCACACGCGCAGCTTGCGGCAATCGTACGCGCGCGGCTGCTCCCAACAGAGTTCGCAGCGGCCTTCTTTTTCCGCCGGGGAAAGCTTGCGGTCTTCTACTTTAATGACGAGCGCGACCGGATAATTGCGCCGCTCCTGGTCAAAAGATGGAAGCTCGGATTGCGGGAAGACCACGCGATTTTCATCGATCCAATAAAACTTGAATTTTCTCTCCGCCGTTACGTCATTCAAAAACGCGTGCAACGCACGGCAGTAATAATACCACTGCCGGATCGATTCCATGCTTCCAATCGGAAGAATCCGCAACAGTTGGAACGGAATGTTCGTCATCACTCCCTCGCGCTTCTGCTCGAAAAAGCCGAACAGACGAATCAATGAAAAATTGGGATTCTGGCAAGAGATGCCTTTGAAGTAATCGATATTGAGCACCCAATCCGTTTTCTCGTCGTCCGTCGCGGGCACGCGGCGAAAATTCGAGCGAAACAACAACGTGTTCAACACCGTCGCGATCAAGCCGGGTTCATCCTTGCCGTTGCAGCAGCAGAAAATGCGCGCCGAATGGGAATCTTGTTGCGGAATCTCTTCTTGCGAGGGCGGCATGGCCTGCGCGCAGCACGCATAATTCTTGGCATGCCATATCCGATCATTCTGATATGCGGGCTCCTCGGGCTTTTGCACCAACCGGTGCAAACGTAAACCATTGCTCGCCACCACGTAATCTTGCAACGCGGCGATGCGGCAAATGGACATGCCCGGACAGGCATATGCGCCCGTTGCTTGATCGGGTTGCGGATCGAGCAGCACTTTACGAAAATCTTTAACGGTAATCTCGGTAAGCCCGGTCAGCCGCTCCAAAACTTCGGGAACGCCGGGCGCAACCGGCTCCGGCATTCCCGCCAGTTTCGCGGCCATGTTCTTAGGAGCAACCAACGAATCCGCAATATCGGGGTCCAACTCTCTTTCGGCGTAGCGGCGCCCGTCATTCGCAAACGCGCGTGTCACCAGTGCAGGCTGCACTTCGCCGGCTTCAGCCTTGCGCGGCAGCGGCGTCAGTGTCGCATAACCCGAAAGCGCAAGACCGTGACGCTCCGGGTCCAGGGTAATATTGCGCAGATATTGAAATGACGGCGCCTGAACTTCGGCAGGATTATCCTGCTGGAGCTTTTGCACTTGTTTCGCCTCGGGCGCATCAAACGTAATCCCCGACAGCGCCGCAAGATAATCGGCAAGAGCGCCGGCCCGATTCGGCAGGCAGCCATTCACTTCGATAAACTTGGGTTTTGCGGGTTGATCGGGAAAACCGATTTCATCATCCGCGGGAGGAGGCTTGAGCGGATCTTGCAACGTGGTGCGCGCGCCCGCGATGATTTCTTCCACGTCCGCGAGCGAATCGATGATGCTCTCGCCGATTTGTTCATTCGCCAGATGATCGTAATAAGCGTGCACGGGATAGCTCATGTCCGTCGCCAGGTCCTCGCGATGGAGCCGGCACAGCGCATCATAATAACGCGAAGCATCGCCCAGGCTGCGCCGCTCCCAATCATCGCCGCGCGCCGCGGCCAAGAGCAGGAGGGGCAAATGAAACTCCCGCGGCATGCTCGTTTTAATCCGCTCCAGCGCGCGCATGCAGCGCGAAAGCATGAGCAGCGATTTTTCCACGTCTTCGTGGTTGATCAACAAAATATCCGGGCGATGCTTGCGCAAACACGCTTCGAGCGCGCGGATGTCGGACGTGTTCACGGCGCTGGTCGCGGCTTGAATCGCCTCCGCGGTGAAATTAGACTCGGCTGGATATGGAAAGCGCGCACTGGTCACGTAGGTCGCGAGAAAACTTTGATCGAACGCTTCGTCGCTCTCGGGCTCGCGCAAAGTCGGATGGGCTTGCGTGCTCTGCGCGTTCGTGACGATGAACGCAAAATTATTCCGCAGGATTTCGCGCTTGTGTTCGTGCTTGCCGGGCAAATACGTCCACAGCCGCTCCAACATGTAATGATTCGCTTTATTGTTGCCGATGATCAAAACGCGAGGCTGAAGCTCGTTATCGAGCCGGCGCACGGCCCGCACTTTTTGCATCGCGGCCCATAATCTTTCGCCGAGCGTTACGCCCTGGTTCTCTTTCGGATAAACCAGCACGATGGGGCGATGCCGCGAGCGATACGTGAGATATGAAATCTGATCGCTGCGGCTCACGCAGATGATGGAGCTCACGTTCGCTTTATTCGCGCGCTCAAACACGGCTTGCACGCTTTCTTCATCCGGCACCATGCTGATGACCAGGCTGGCGCGCTCCAAATTGACGCGCGAGCTGATAAACGGCTCGCGCGCATCCTTGCTCTTATAATCCTTGCGGCACGCGCCCACCGCGCCGTAATCGCCGAGCAATGGATGCGTGCTGGAATAGACCACGTCTTTGAGGTCGCGCTCGATCACTACGGCCAGGCCGCACATTTTTTCCAGACGCAAATCCGGCGTCACAATTTCGAGAAAGGCTTTTTTGTAGTTGGGACGCTGCTCCTCGTTGTACTCGGTTTTGAGCTGATTGAGCCGTTGCGTGGCGCTTTTGAGCCGGTGTTGCCGCCGGGATTGTTTCACCGGCTCGTGCGCTTTCGTCTCGGTCCGCGATTGCAAACTCAAGGCGAGCGCGCTGCTCGCGGCCTCGTAAAATCGCATGCGAACCGCGAACCAGCTGAGACGCAATATGTGCGTAATTTTTTCCGGCAGCTTCATCGCAGGCCGCTTGGCCAAGACCTCAAAGCGATTGATCTCACGATCGAGCACGCGCTTGCCAAGATCGCCGTGGCCGATGAAGACGAGATGGCCTTGAATCATCATCAAATGATCGGCCAGGCGATGATTGAAGTATTCGCCAAAAGTATCGTCGGGCGAGACCGCGGCCAAAGTGAGCGGGATAAACCACGAGAGAAAAACCGCGAGCGCGAGAATGATTTCGTCCGCCTGCGTGATCAAACCCAAATGGTACAATCGGCCGGCGCCGGTTAAAATCGCGGGCGTGATCAAGAAAATAACCGTGATGAGCAGCCCGCCCAACATGAGCAGAGGGTTTTTGAGCAACATCGCGCGCACAAAGTGATAGAGATAGCGATGCGTCTTGAAAATGACGCCCTTCATGTCGCGCTCGTGAAAGGTGACCGGAACGAGGGCGGCGTGCATCAAACGATTGGGCAAGCACGACGAAACGAAAAAGGTTAGTGCCGAGAGCATGGCGCAACAGAGCCAGGCTAATTCGAGCATGCGATTTTGCCGCCGGGCCTTTTCCGCGACGCTTTCCGCCTGCGGCAACCGGGCGAACAATTTTTGAAGAGAGGCGGAAGAAAGCCCGAGGGAAAAAAGGTCGCGCACGACTGCCGTGGAATCCTGAAACGCGCGAGCGCCGGAGGGCATTGCCGCGTACGCTTTGAGCAAAGCGATGGTCAACGTTTCGCGCTTGAGCGCGAATTGCACGGAATCGGCAGGCGTGGGCACGCGCCCCCATGTCACTCCGGTTGCAAGAAAACCCGCGCCGGTCTTGAAGGCACTAGCTTCTCTGTGCTTCATTTTGAAATCTTCATAAGGTGTGGAGCTGAAGCCCCCGACGCGCAGCAATCCCAAAAAATAAAGCTCGAGGACGATGACTGCGAAGAGCACGAAGAAAATCGAGAAGGCGTCGAACCATAGCCAACGATCCGAGCGCGATCTTCTTTCGGGCGCGGCCGCGCGGCGCACGTCGCCGAAAGCTTTGCGCGAATTATTCACGATGGAACCGAGGCCATAGGCGAGCAGGATTACGATGAAAACCGCCTCATAACCGCGTGAGAGCAAAGCCCGGGTTTTGTTTTCATCCAAAAATTCCAGGACCAAATCGTGCGGGAACAACGCGCGTATGGCGGCAACCAAGAGAACCGTACGCGCCATCAGGATCGCGGTTTCAAACCAGTTCCAAAGATTATGTATCGCAAGTTGAACGGGCAGCCAGAAGAGCCAGAGAAAAATCAGCAGGGCCAGGAAGTGTACGATTGAAATGAGAACCGTGCCGGAAGGAGAGAAGGCCACAAACAGAGGGCGGGCTGAAAAAGTAAAAAGCGAAAAAGAATCGGGCGGCTTAAAGAGCAGCTCGGCGAAGAAATGAGTGAGCAAGGTCACCAGCAGCGCGGGAGCGAAGATCAACCATAAATAAAAATTTCTGCGATCATGCGGTTGGCGCAGAGGGTATTCTACCTCTCGCTCGCGCGCAGCGGGTGCGTTTGGCGGCGCGAAACGGTGCGGCATGTGAACCTCCCAAGTTAAAGTTCACGGCTGGTGCAGAGCGGATTTGTCCTGAGGAGCAAGAGGCGCGGCGGCTAGTCCTGGAGGGTTTTGCAGCGAAAGGCTTCATTTAGGCGCTTAGTCTTTCAAAGTCAGAATAAAATTCTGAAAGCTTTTTGGAGCTACACACGGATCAAGAACGCACACGGAAAAAGCTTTTCAGTGTGCGTTCTTGATCCGTGTGCGGCCGGCTCTTTAAGATTGAATCTGTGCAAAAAAAGCAAAAATTTATTCGGGGAAGCAGAATGATCGGGAGCAAAGTGCGGATCTGGTTCGCGCGGGAAGAACGGCCCGGTTGCTGTGATCGCAATATAATTTGGCGTTTCGTCTTGGGCAAGGTTTTATTCCGGCGATTTCCCATTTGCATCTTCCGGCAAAAAATACTACCATCTCATCGTTTCGTTGAAACCCCATCACTCATCATCAACCTCCGGAGGGTTGCATGCGTTATCATGTTCGCTGTGCGCTTCTGCTCGTCTGCTCCGCGCTTTTCCTGCTCTCGTGCAGTTCCGGCACGTCCGAATCCGAAGCGCTCGATCTTATTCTCAAAGACAAAATTCTCCAAGACGTGAAAGCGCTCTCCGCCGATGACATGGAAGGCCGCGCGCCGGGCACGCCCGGTGAAGAGAAGGCTTCGGCTTATATTGCCGCGCGTTTTCAAACCCACGGCCTCGCGCCCGTGAACGGCTCGTATTTTCAGCCCGCGAAATTGCTCGGCAGCAAAAAGAGCGTAGAGAAATCCGCGCTCGCGATGCGCAAAGGCAACGAGCAGCTGCAATACTTTTCCGATTCCACGCTCACGTATTGGTCGAGTGCGCAAAAAGAAGTTGTGGACATTGACAACGCGCCGCTCGTGTTCGTGGGCTATGGCGTCGAAGCGCCCGAACACAATTGGGATGATTTCAAAGGCGCAGACGTGAAAGGCAAAGTGCTGCTCTTTCTCAACAACGATCCGCCTGTCACTGAAAACGGCGTGGCGTTGTTCAAAGGCGCGGCACGCACGTATTACGGCCGCTGGACATATAAATTCGAGCAAGCCATGAAACACGGCGCCGCGGGCGCATTTATGATTCACACCACGCCCTCCGCGAGTTATCCGTTCAGCGTAGTCGGCCACAACGGCGCGGAAGAAAGCTTCGCGCTCGATTTGCCGGGCAGCGGTTATCAAGTCGATCTACTCGGCTGGATCGACGAAGCCACTTCCGAGCGCATCGCGACGAGCATGGGCACGAACCTCGCCGGCCTTTTTGCCATGGCCATGTCGCGCGAATTTAAGCCGATGGAAACGGGCTACAATGTCACGGCGCACATTGAAACCGCGATTCGCCGCATTGAAACCAAGAACGTGATCGGCATGCTCGAAGGCAGCGACCCGGCGCTCAAGCAACAGGTCGTGGTGTTCTCCGCGCATTACGATCATCTCGGCAAGAACGATAATCTGCCTGGGCCGGATAAAATTTATAATGGCGCGTGGGACAATGCGCTCGGCACTTCATGCATCATCAACTTGAGCGAGGCCCTTGCCAAGCTCGGCACGCGGCCCAAACGCTCGCTGCTCTTTCTCGCCTGCGCCGCGGAAGAGAGCGGCTTGCTCGGCAGCAAATGGTTTGCGGACAACCCTCCGTTCGCGCGCCATCGCATGGTCGCGAATATCAATATCGACATGCCGCAAATTTTTGGATTGACCGCGGACGTTGCCGCTATCGGCTTGGAAACGAACACGCTCGGCGCCGTGCTCAAAGAGGTCGCGCAGCAATATCGCGTCACGCTCGCCAACGGCGAAACGAAAGCGGTTGAAGTCGTCGACGATCCCAACCCCAATGCCGGCAGTTTTTATCGCTCCGATCAAGTGAACTTTGCGAAGGTCGGTGTGCCTGCGCTTTATATCGATCCAGGTACGAAGTATGTGCATGCGCCGAAAGTCGATCCCGGCAAGTATCACGAGGAGCACTATCATCAGCTCATCGACGAAGTGAATGACGTATGGGATTTGTCGGGTTGCGAGCGCGATATGCGTATCATCTTTCAAACCGCGCTCAAAGTTGCCAACGCGCCCGAGATGCCGCGCTGGGCCGAGGGCAATGAGTTCGAAGAAGAATGGAAGGCATTGCACGGCGGCACGGAAGAATAATCAAACACGTTCGAACCTCGGCTTGGCCGAGGTTTTCGTTTAACCATAGCTTGGCAAAGAAATATAACCAAGCGTCCTATGTGAGCGGCAGAGCAGTTTACTAAAGCCACGGCCAAGCCGTGGCTGAACAATCAATTTGTGCTATGTCCTTCACGCTCAAACCCGCCAGCGATCATTCCCTGCTCGTCATTTTCGGCAACGAGATTTCGCTCGCGCATCATCATCAAGTTCTAGCGCTCACGCAAAAGCTGCTTGCCCATCCTGCAAGTTTCATTCGCAATCTGCACCCGGCTTACAGTTCGATCCTCCTCACGTTTGATCCGTTGCAGATAGCGCTGCAACAAGTCGAAGCGCACGTGCGCGCCTTCGTCGATGAAATCGGCGATGCAGTTTTGCCTGCGCCGCGCTTGGTTGAAATTCCGGTGCGCTATGAGGAAGAGTTTGGCCTCGATCTGCAAGACGTGGCTGCGCATCATCGCCTCACGCGCGAAGAAGTGATCGCGCTGCACACGGGCGGAGCATATCGCGTTTACTTTCTCGGGTTCACGCCCGGTTTCGCCTATCTCGGAGGTCTTTCGCCGCGACTCTTCACGCCGCGTTTGCCCTCGCCGCGCACTCAAGTGCCCGCGGGCAGCGTTGCCATTGCAGGCCAACAAACCGGCGTCTATCCCATGAGCACACCCGGCGGCTGGAGAATTATCGGAAGAACGCCGCTACAAATGTTCGACGCCCAAAGAGCCGAGCCGGCGCTGCTCGCATTGGGCGATGAAGTGCGGTTCATTCCCCTCTCGCGCACGGAGTTTGAACGCGCAATGACGCGTTCGTAGTAACGCCCGATGTAATTACTGCACCTTCATCCAATTCTGTCATTCCATAGGAATCTTTTTAAGCGCTGGAAGCGAGGCTCAATACTAAAATGTCTGTGTTGAATTTTTCAAAGGAACGTTCATCTGGAAAACCTCAAGCAAGAAGCCATGAACGCGATCGCCCAAATGCCCGAAGCGGCGACCATGGATGAAATCATGTATCGCCTTTTTGTGCTCGACAAAGTGCGCAAAGCGCGTGAAGCGGTGCGGCG
>Ga0247727_10005167_pt1 | contig 26821 bp, 15 predicted proteins | sample WisWelCaveWW1625_FD_202498 | JGI IMG/M metagenome (GOLD analysis project Ga0247727, IMG submission 202498) | Biofilm microbial communities from Wishing Well Cave, Virginia, United States - WW16-25 | ecosystem: Environmental > Aquatic > Deep subsurface > Groundwater > Cave microbial mat | place...
GTCAAGTCGGTGGCGAAGAGTTTGCCGAGCCGGTTCGGCTACGACCCGCTCGTGGACATTCAGGTGCTCTCGCCGATGAATCGCGGGCGCGCCGGAGCCAATCACCTGAACGACGTTCTGCAGGCCGCGCTCAATCCGCCGCTGCCCGCGAAGGTGGAGATGAATCGCGGCAATCGCGTGCTGCGCGTCGGCGATAAGGTCATCCAGCGCGTGAACAACTACCGGCTCGAAGTCTTCAACGGCGATCTGGGTACGATTGAAGCGATTGATCTGGAAGACCAGATGCTCGCCGTCCGCTTTGCCGATCGGCTGGTCGGATACGATTTCGCCGATGCGCTGGAACTGTCGCACGGATTCTGCGTGACCATTCATAAATCGCAGGGCAGCGAATATCCGGCGGTGGTGATGCCGCTGCACACGCAGCATTACCTCATGCTCAGCCGCAATCTGCTCTACACGGCGTTGACGCGGGCGAAGAAGACTGCGGTGATTATCGGAACGGCGAAGGCGATTGGGATGGCGATGAGCAACCTGGAAGCGACGCACCGGTTCACGGGATTGACGAGGGAGCTGAAAAGTTGACGCATCCGATTCAGCTCGCGGTTGTCATCGCAGTGCGCCGCAGCTTTTCAATCCGACGCCGCAGCGGGTTGAGTTGCGGGCGCGCAGAATCTGTCGAAGGCCTTCTTCAATTCAGCGGCGATCTCTTCGGCGCCGCGGCCTTCGATCTGGTATCGCTCCATCATAAAAACGAGCTTTCCGTCCTGCATCAGCGCGATCGAAGGCGATGACGGCGGATAGCCCGTGAAATAACCGCGCGCGCGTTCGGTCGCTTCAATGTCAGCGCCGGCAAAGACCGTGATGCTGCGGTGCGGTCTGACGTGATGTTGCAGCGCCAGTGCTACGCCGGGGCGCGCTTTGCCCGCGGCGCAACCGCAGACGGAATTGACTACGACCATCAGCGTCCCCGGAGTGGTTTGAATCGCTGCATCAACTTCTTCTGACCTTCGCGTCTCTTCGACCCCCAGCTTGGTCAGGTCTTCTCTCATCGGTTTGATCAACATCTCTGAATAAGGCACGACGTTCACCTCCTAAAAATTTGAATCAGTTTTGGTTCGGGATAGATTCAGTCAATTAACAGTCTGGCAACGGTCTGGATGATATGCGGAAGCGCAACCGGCAATCAAGTTGCGGAAAGCCCCAGCGTCAGGTCTGGGCGAAACGTATACCGGCTTGATCCAGCCTCAACTGACGAAGCCGGTTGTGTTAGCATGCCTGCCCGCTCAACGTTCAACACAGTCTCAAAACAGATTCAAAATGCAATGAAGAAAGGAAATCTGTAAGGCGAGTGGTAAGGTTCTGGCTCTTCAATTTTTCACGGTTGCTGATCGCCGCGATCAGCCGCCTATATTTCCGCATCGAGTTCGAGGGCGCGGAGCGAGTGCCTGCGGAAGGCGCAATGATCGTTGCGCCGAATCATGTCAGCTACTTCGACCCGTTCTGGGTCTCGATTCCCATCAAAAGGCCGTTGCGCTATATGACCTGGGACCGGATGACGCGGCTGCCGTTGCTCGGGCGATTGATCCAGGCTTACGGCGCGTTCCCGGTCAAAGTCGAAAAGGGAGACCGCGCGGCGCTGCGCCAGTCGCTGAAGCATTTGCTGGGAGGCGGAGGGCTGATGATCTTTCCCGAAGGCGGGCGCACACGCACGGGCCGCTTGATGCCGTTCAAACCGGGCGTGATCCGTCTGGCGCTGGATACGGACGCGCCGATTGTGCCGGTGACGATCATTGGCGGTTACCGCGCCTACTCGCCGCACCACCTCTTCCCGCGCCCGTACAAAGTGAAGATCATTTATCACGATCCGATCAGGCTCAGGGCGCCGGACGACGGATCGCTGATGAAAGAGTACATGCGCGATCAGGCCGAGCAGTTGCAATCAATCGTCGCTTCGGAATTGCCGCCGGAAGCATTGCCCCTCGGCGAGCAACAGGCCGTGGGGCTTTAGACGAACGCGCAGAATTTCGCCGCCCCTCTAGCCCATACTTGGATCGCTATGCTAAAGTGACGGCCTTCATTTGGACAGGTCAAGGAAAACGGTCAAAGAAAATTTGGATTCGATGGCGGTGTAGCTCAGATGGTTAGAGCGAGGGATTCATAACCCCTAGGTCTCCGGTTCGAGTCCGGACACCGCCACTTCATTCCACTCCTTATCTTTAGTGGATTCGCGCCTAAATCAGACCAACCAAGATTGAGACACCTGGCGGGCAGGCATTCTCAATCCTCAATTTTCGATTCTCAATTTTTGCAGTGAACAGCAGCTTCGGTAAGCTGGTCCCCGGCAAAGAATTGAGAATGGAGAATCGAAAATTGAGAATGGCCCGCGCCGGCCACTGTGCCAATCCGGCTGGTTTCGATTTAGCTGTGACCCAAAAAGTTTCCAGTAACTCATAGACGCGATACTGCGTCACTATCAGGGGAACAGGTGACAGAGGCGGTCGCCTGACTCCCGTCCCTTTTCGCACGGAAAAGTTTATGAGCAGAAAGAATCTGGCGCGATTGTTGATCGTACTGTTGCCGCTGATCTGGTTTGTCGCCGGGCCGCCCGCGCGGCAGGCGCAGAGGTCGCCGGGCGCGACTGCTTTCGAGAAGTCCGTGCTGCCTTTCTTCGCTGAAAACTGCTACGTCTGTCACAACGCGAAGAAGCAATCCGGCGGGCTGAATCTCGAAGCCTACAAGACGGCCGCTTCGATCACGCAGAATCGGGAGAGGTGGGAGATGGTGCTGCTGAAGCTGCGCACGGGCCAGATGCCGCCCGCAGCAATGCCGCGCCCGGACGCGGCGCAGTCGAAAGCGGTCATCGGCTGGATCGAGGGCGAATTCGCGCGCGCGGACCGGCTCATTCAACCCGATCCCGGACGGGTGACGGCGCGCCGCCTGAACCGCGCCGAGTACAACCACACGGTGCGCGATCTGCTCGGCGTTGACTTCAAGCCCGCAGACGATTTTCCGCAGGACGATTCGGGCTACGGCTTCGACAACATCGGCGACGTGCTCTCGCTCTCGCCGGTGCTGATGGAGAAGTATCTGGCGGCGGCAGAGAAGGTGGCGCGCGCCGCGGTCTTCGGCCCTGAGCAGTTGAAGCCGACGCTGGCGCAGCACCGGCCATCGGGGCGGAACATCAGAACCAGCCGCACGCCGCTCTTCGATTACGACCTGACGGGCTTGAGCCTGCCCAATGCCATGCACGTGACGCACCGGTTTCCGGTTGACGGCGAGTATCTCTTCCGCGTCTTTCTGGGCGGCAATCGTCCGGCGGCATCGGAGCCGCTCTCCATCGCTTTGTGGGTTGACGGACAACGGACGCAGACGCGCGAATTCGATCCTGAGAGGATGGCCGCCTTCGAGATTGACCGGCAGGAACTGGGCGGAAAAGTGGTGGAGTTGCGCGCGAAGATGAGGGCCGGCGACCACTGGGTGGCGGCTTCGCTCGTGCGGCTGCACGAAGGATTGCCGCCGCGCTACAACGGCCCGAACCCCTCGAAGAGGCCGGAGCCGCCGCCGCAGGAGTTCAAGCCGAGACCCGGCCTTCCGCCGGAGCGAATCGCGGAATTCAAAAAGCGTTTTGAAGAACGCCGGGCGGAAACGGAGCGGATTCCGGCAAATGACGCCCGCATCAGCTCGCTGGAAATCGGCGGCCCGTACGATCAACCGAAGGGGCCGTCGGCTGAGAGTCTGAAGAAGATTTACACCTGCGGCCATCTCGACGGCCATCATCAGGACGGCTGCGCGCAGAAGATCGTGGCCGATCTGGCGCGCCACGCTTATCGCCGACCGGCCACTCCGCAGGAAGTCAGTCAGCTCGTCGGTCTTATCTCGCTGGCTCTCGCAAGAGGCGATTCGTTCGAGGAGGGCATCTGCCAATCGCTGCAAGCCATGCTGGTCTCGCCGCATTTCCTGTTTCGCCTCGAAAAAGACCGCCCGTCGTTGGGCGCAGCCGGCGCGCACGCAATCGGCCAGTTCGAGCTTGCCTCGCGCCTCTCCTACTTCCTGTGGAGCAGCATGCCGGACGACGAGTTGTTCCGCTGCGCAGAGCAGGGAACGCTGCGCCAGCCGGCGGCGCTGGCGGCGCAGGTGCGGCGGATGCTGAAGAGCGAGAAGGCGCGCGCGCTGGTTGAAAATTTCGGCGGCCAGTGGCTGGAACTGCGCAAGCTCGAATCGGTCAAACCGGATCGGCAACGTTTCCCCGACTTCGAGGAGTACCTGCGGATGTCAATGCGCCGCGAGACGGAACTGTTCTTCGAGGCCATCGTGCGCGAAGACCGCAGCATTCTGGATTTCATTGACGGCGATTACACCTTCCTCAACGAGCGGCTGGCGCAGTTCTACAAAATCCCCGGCGTCAAGGGGACGGAATTCCGCAAAGTCCTGCTGACCGGCAACCCCGAGCGCGGCGGCATACTGACGCAGGCGAGCATCCTGACCGTTTCGTCCTATGCCACGCGCACTTCGCCCGTGCTGCGTGGCAAATGGATTCTGGAAAACGTTCTGAACTCGCCGCCTCCGCCGCCGCCGCCGGACGTGCCCAACCTGGACGAGGCCAAAGCCGGCTCTGCCGCTTCGCTGCGCCAACAGTTGGAAGAGCATCGCAAGAATGCGACCTGCGCTTCGTGCCACGCGCGCATGGACCCGCTGGGCTTCGGGCTGGAAAACTTCGACGCCATCGGCTCGTGGCGCGCGCAGGATGGCAAGTTACCGATTGACGCTTCGGGCACGCTGCCCGACGGAAGGTCGTTCCGCGGGCCGCAGGAATTGAAGGCCATTCTGAGGTCTGATCGAGACGCTTTTGCCGAAGGGTTGACGGAGAAGCTGCTCACCTATGCGCTCGGGCGCGGCCTCGAGCGTTACGACAAACCGACGGTGAAGAAGATCGCCGCGAACGTAGCCGCTGGCAATTATCGCTTCTCCAGTCTGGCGCTGGAGATCGTCAAGAGTCTGCCGTTTCAAATGCGCAAGTGATTCAGTACCGCGAGCGACGCCCTGAAACGACGAAAAAGCGTGGGGCAGGTTCCCAACCTGCTCCACGCGCCGGCACCGAACGGGCAGCCCAACCAGCGTGGGGCAGGTTGGGAACCTGCCCCACGCTTTTTCGGAGGAGATTGAATGATCATCACACGCAAACACTTATCACGACGAACCGTGCTCAAAGGCATAGGCGCAACCATCGCGCTGCCGATGCTCGATGCGATGACGCCCGCTCTGGCCGCCGTGAGCAAAGCCCCCGTCCGTCTCTCTTTCGTCTACGTGCCCAACGGCATCGTGATGGAGAACTGGACGCCGAAAGGCACGGGCCGTGACTTTGAATTCACCCGCATCCTGAAACCGCTGGAACCGTTCCGCGAAGACCTCTTCGTGCTCTCCGGCCTCGACGACCACAACGGCAACGCGCTGGGCGACGGCCCCGGCGATCACGCGCGCGCGGGCGCTTCGTTCCTGACCGGCGTGCATTGCCGGAAGACCGCCGGAGCCGACATCCGCAACGGCATCTCGGCGGATCAGGTTGCGGCGCAAGCCATCGGCTCTGCGACCCGGCTTCCATCACTCGAGCTGGGCTGCGAGGATTCACGCACGGTGGGCAATTGCGATTCGGGCTACAGTTGCGCCTACACCAACAGCATCTCCTGGCGCAGCGAGACCACGCCGATGCCGCCCGAAGTCAATCCGCGCATGGCCTTCGAGCGGCTGTTCGGGACAGCCGATCTCAGCCTGAGTCCCGAAGTCCGCGCCCGCCGCGCCGAGTATCGCAAGAGCATCCTCGACCTCGTTCGCGAAGACACGCAGAAGCTGGCCGGCACACTGGGCAAATCCGACCGCCGCAAGATTGACGAATACCTTTCCGCCGTGCGCGAGATCGAGCAGCGGATCGGGAAGGCCGAGAAAGAGAGCAACGAAGTGACGCCAAACATCGAGAAGCCCGCGGGCATTCCCATCAGCTTTCTCGATTACGCCAAGCTGATGTTCGACCTTCAGGTGGTGGCGTTCCAGGCCGATCTCACGCGCGTCTCGACGCTGATGCTCGGACGCGAAGGCAGCATGCGCGTCTACCCCGAGATCGGCATCCCCGATCCGCACCATCCGCTGACGCATCATCGCAACAACCCGGATTGGATCGAGAAGGTCGCGCGGATCAACAGCCTTCACACCGAGCAGTTCGCCTATTTCCTGAAGCGGCTCAAGTCCACGCCGGATGGCGACGGCGCGCTGCTCGACCATTCGATGGTCGTTTACGGCAGCGGATTGTGCGACGGCAACCGCCACTCGCACGAGAACCTGCCCGTGCTGCTGGCCGGGCGCGGCGACGGCAGCCTCAAACCGGGACGCCACATCGTCTACAAGCGGGGGACGCCGATGACGAACCTCTACCTGGCGCTGCTGGATCGGATGGGCGTGCAGCCGGAGAAGATCGGCGACAGCACCGGCAAGGTCGAACACCTCGCCAAGCTGGCGGAAAGTGTCAGCGGATAGTTGAACCGGCTCCGCCGAAGTGGCGGACGAGTTGAAAGACAATCCCATCCGGGAACACAAACGAAACGCACCAAGCCCTGACCTCGCATGGGCGATGGCGATGCTTTTTTTGATTCGGTGCGGCGCTCTTTTGCGACGCCGCCAAACCCGCGCACCATCCTTCCACACTGCAGCGAAGTAGTTGGCAGATAAACCTCGGAAAAGGAGTCGTTCATGTCGCGAGCGACGCCCTGAAACAATGCAAATGTGGAACAGACTTTAGTCTGTTCAGAATGCGAACAGACTAAAGTCTGTTCCACATTTGGAGAGGAGAGCCATGACTTTCATTTCACGTTGTCTGGCCATCACGCTGCTGCTGGCCGCAGCGGGTTGGCCGCTGCTTCACGGAAGCAGGGCCGGCAGCGCGGGGCCGCAGCAGCCGCCTGCCGCAGAGCCTCCGCAAGAATGGGTTGATCCTGACACCGGCCACCGGGTGATCCGGCTCTCGCAGGAGCCGGGCAGCGCCAGTCTTTACTTCCATCAGAACGGCTACACCGCCAGCGGCGACAAGCTGGTCTTCTCGACCAGGGCGGGGCTTTCCACGGTCAATCTCAAGACGCGCAAGATCGAGCCGCTGGTCGCAGGCCGCGCCGGACAGGTCGTCGTCGGCAGGAAGACCCGGCAGGTCTTCTACACCCGCGATGGCTCCGTTTACGCCACGAGCCTCGACACGCGCGCCACGCGGGAGATTGTCAAGCTGCCGCCCGAAATCCGCGGCGGTTCGGGGTTGGCGGTCAATGCCGATGAGACGTTGCTCGCGGGCAGCTTCGTCGAAGGCGGTCGGGACTTCAGCCGAGTCCAGGGGCCGCCTCAGCAGTCCACAGTTCAGGGGGTTCAGGGGGCCATCCCTCCCAACCAGGAGAGCAGTCTGGAAGCGCGTTGGGCGAGGCGTCTCCCGATGCGGCTCTACACCGTCAACATCAAGACCGGCGAGGTGAAGACGTTCCATCCGAGCACCGACTGGCTCAATCACGTCCAGTTTTCACCCACCGATCCGACGCTGATTATGTTCTGCCACGAAGGGCCGTGGCACAAAGTTGACCGCATCTGGACCATTCGCGCCGACGGCACTGGCCTCACCAAGATCCACACTCGCATGATGGAGATGGAGATCGCCGGGCACGAGTTCTTCAGCGCCAACGGCAAAACCATCTGGTACGACCTGCAGACGCCGAAGTACCAGGTCTTCTGGCTCGCCGGCCACGTGCTGGCGACCGGCGAAAAGATCAAATACCGGGTGGAGCGCGAACACTGGTCGGTGCATTTCAATGCTTCACCCAACGGCAAGCTCTTCGCCGGCGACGGCGGCGGCCCGCGCAGCGTCGCCGCTCCCGGCAACGGCCAGTGGATTTATCTCTTCACGCCGCAGAAAGGCGAGCTGAAGGTCGAGAGGCTGGTCAACCTGGCCAAGCACAACTACACGCTCGAACCGAACGTGAGCTTCACGCCGGACGGGAAGTGGATCGTCTTCCGCTCCAATATGCACGGGCCGACTCACGTCTACGCTGTCGAAGTGAATCAGCGCCGCAAGCGGTAGCGAGCGCGGCTCCAGAGGAGCCTTCCTGGTTATGCAAATTTTCGCCCGAGATCATTGGTTCTTGACCTTCTTCGGCTTCTTGGCTATAGCATCCAAGAAATGTTTTGTGCCGGATGGCGCTGGTGCGCCCGCGTCCTCGCGGGCAGGCATGCAAAATGGCGCATTTCAAGGCAAAAGTCGCCGCTCGCGCTGCCTGCCCGCGACGACGCGGGCGCACCAATGGAGATCACCTCGTGCCGAATGACACATCCAGACCAGGCCAGAAAGTGGCGATGATCAGCAGCACGTCGCTCGATTTGCCGGAGCATCGCCAACAAGCGATTGACGCCTGCCTGCGCCAAAGCGTCTTCCCAGTCGCGATGGAACACATGCCAGCAAGCGACGCCGATGCCATCCGCGTCTCGATGGAGATGGTGGAGAAGGCCGACATCTACCGCGCGCTGGCTTACACCGCCGGGATGGGGCGTCGAGTTGAATGACAAGCTGAAACTCTTCAGGCCGCATTCGCGTCTTCAGTATTGATAGTTCGATCATCGCTCATTTTGCGATGAAGGCGTGCTTCTAAGCTGACACGTCCGCAAACCGAAATATTCAACCACAACGAGGATCATATGAAAAAATTTCTGCTACCCATTCTGTTCATTCTGACGACTTTGACCGTGGCTGCCCAGACGCGGCCCCACATCGTTGACCAGGCGCACAGCCAGATCAATTTCGTGGCCGAAGCGCGATTCATCTCCGCCCACGGCCACTTCGACAAGTGGGACGCCGAAGTCCAGTTGGACCCGGCGAAGATCGAAAACTCATCCTTCAAAATCACCATCGAAGCGGCCAGCATCAACACCCGAATCCAGCGGCGCGACGATCACCTGCGCAGCAAAGACTTTTTCGACGTCGCCACCTATCCGCAAATTACGCTGGTCTCGAAGAAGATCACGAAGACCGGCGAGCGAACATACGCCGTGACGGGCGATCTGACGCTGCGCGGAGTGACCAAACAACTCGATGTCGAAATTACCCAAGTCTTCTACGAAAACAACCGCGGGCGATTTCGCGCCAGCTTTCGGATCAACCGGAAGGCTTTCGGCATCAGCTTCGACTCGAAGATGAACCCGATCGAGGACATCGTGCAGGTACAGGTTGATATCAACGTCCTGGACAAGGAAGCGACCGAGAAGGCCCGAGCGGCGCGGCCTGGCTCCAATTGATTTCGCCAATTGATTTGAGAGGCGGCGGTCTCGCCTTTGTCCCGGGGCACACCCAATCGCAATCCGCTCTAAGCGGTCTCCATAGGAGTCGTGCATGTCGTCCGTGACGACACCCTGAAACAATGAAAACATAGGGGTGCGCCCGCGTCCTCGCGGGCAGGCGCCTCACCACGCCTGCCCGCGAGGACGCGGGCGCACCAATTTTCCGAGGAGGTGTTATATGACCGGTTCCAACCGTCTCTCTGTTTTCCCGCTCCGCGCAGGTTTGGCGGCGGGAGCGCTGACAATCTTTCTCCTCGCGGCCACGTTCGACGGCCGCGCCCAGACGACCTTCGGCAGCATCACCGGCGCCGTGACCGACGCCAACGGGGCCACCTTGGCGGGCGCGACCATCGAGGCCACGCACGTCCGGAGCAACTATCGTTACACGACCCGCTCCAACGAAGTCGGCAATTTCACCCTGCCGCAGTTGCGTGAAGGCGAGTACACGCTGCGCGCGACCGCCTCAGGCTTCCGCGAATTCGTCGCGCAGAACGTCCAGCTTGCGTCGCGCGAGGAGCGCCGCCTCGATATCCAGCTTCAGGTAGGCCCGGTGGAGAGCCGCGTCGAGGTGACAGCCGGCGCGACGCTGATCGAGACCGACACGGCCCGCATCGGTGACTCGAAAGACGCCGAGGCGTTGAAGAGCCTGCCGCTCAATACCCGCTCGCTCTATTCGTTTCTGGCGCTCACGCCGGGAGTTTTGGGCGCGGGCGGCGGGCAGGCGACGCGACGCTTTGCGGGCAGCCGCGTCAATCAATCCGAGCAATCCATTGACGGCATCACCGTCAGCAACGGCTTCGACGGCACCCAGATCAGCCCGCTGGTGAGTTACATCGAGAGCTATGAAGAAGTGCGCGTTGATATGGCCAACAACTCCGCCGACATCGGCGCGGTTGGGCAGGTGACGATCGTCTCGAAATCGGGCGGCAATGAGCTGCACGGGGCGGTGTTCGACTACTACTCGACGCCCTGGTTCCGCGCGCGCAACCCCTTCGCCGCGCAACGAGGCAGCGGCGTCCGCCACCAACCGGGTGGAACCGTTGGCGGCCCCATCCTCATCCCGAAGCTTTACGACGGGCGCAACCGCAGCTTCTTCTTCTTCTCGTTCGAGACCTCGCGCGGCAGCAACGTCTTGCAGTTGCTCAACCCGACCGTCCCGCTGGCCTCGTGGCGAACGGGAGATTTCTCGAACGTCACGACGCCGATCCGCAATCCGTTCAACAACAATCAGGCGTTCGCCGGCAATCGCATCCCGGAAAACCTGATCAACCCCGTCTCCAAAAAAATTCAGGAGCGGTTCTATCCGCTGCCCAACTTCGGCGATCCGAACGCGCTCGTGGCGCAAAACTATCGCGAGCAGAAGAGCCGGCCTTTCGACCCCGACACCTACTACACTTTCCGGCTCGACCATCGCTTCTCGGATGCTTCGTTCATATTCGGCCGCTGGACCTGGAACCGGGGTCACAGCCGCGACTACGAGGCGAACCTGCCGACCATCGGGCAACGCTGGCAGACGCGCGACACGCGGGCGTTGAACGTCTCCTACACGCACAGCTTGCGACCGAACCTGGTCTCGGAATCGCGCTGGGGCTTCGCCTGGAACGACAATCCCAGGCACGGTCCGCTCCTGGGCAAAGAGGTCGTTCAGTCCCTCGGGATCACAGGGCTGGCCGGCAATCTTCCGGACATCAACGGGCTGCTCGACGTGCAGTTCCAGGGGCTGGGCATCACGCGCATCACCCAGACGCAGTGGCGCCATCCGGGCTTCCTGAACTACGCGCAGCAATGGCAGCAGCACGTGAACTGGTATCGAGGACGCCATTCGCTCAAATCCGGGTTCGCCCTCAGCCGGGTTCGGTTCGAGGACGAACAGGCGCCCGTCGCGCTCTTCGGCGACGTGCGATTCTCGAACCGTTTCACCGGCCATCCGTACGCCGACTTTCTGCTCGGCATCCCGACCACCAGCGCGCGCGCCTTCCCGCAGGTCGCTATCAATCGCCTGCGCTGGGCCTATGACTTTTTCGTGACCGACGACTTCAAGGTGACGCCGAAGCTCACGCTCAACCTCGGCGTGCGCTACGAGCTGCATCCGTCGTACACCGAGGCGAACGGGCTGCAATCCAACTTCGACATCGCGAGCGGTAAGATCGTGGTTCCACGGGGGAGCCTGAGCAAAGTCAGCCCGCTGCTGCCGCGCAATTACGTGGACGTGATCGAAGCGGACGGCGCGCGTTTGCTCAAGACCGACCGGAGCAACTTCGCGCCGCGCATCGGATTGGCCTACCGTCCCTGGGGGAACGACACGGTGATCCGCGCCGGGTTCGGCGTCTTTTACGATGTCGTATCGCGACCCGAGTCGGCCGGCGGAGCGCCCTTCGTGATCAACGAACCGGCGTTCACCAATCCGGCGAACAACCCGACCGTCATCTTCCCGCGCATCTTTCCCGATAGCGTCGCGGGACCGACCACCATCGGCATCCCGACCGCCATCCGCCCGGACATCCGGACGCCATACAGCATGCAATACAACCTCACGGTCGAGCACCAGCGGTGGAAGACCGGGTTCCGCCTCTCCTACATCGGGACAAACACCCGGCAGGGAGATTACCAGTTCAACATCAACCAGCCGGTTCCAGACAATCGGCCTTACGTCGACAAGCCGCGGCTCTTCCCCAACTACCCGGCCATCAATTACCTGACCAACGGCGCTGGCCACCAGTACCACTCGCTGACCGTCGAGGTGGAGCGGCGTTTCGTCAAAGGGTTCTCCTATCAAGGCTCCTGGGTGTGGGCGCGCGACATTGGCGATCTGGATCGCGGCGCGTCGGGGGAGAACGCTTACGACCGCGAGCGCGAACGCGGCGTGTGGCTCGACATCCCCACGCATCGCGTGACCGGCAACTTCATTTACGAGCTGCCGTTCGGGCGAGGCAAGCAATGGCTCAGCTCCGGGCGCGCGGCCCACGCCGTCTTCGGCGGTTGGGAGATCGCCGGCGTCTACAGCTATCACTCGGGCCAATTCATGACTCCGATGTGGACTGGGCCAGACCCGACCGGCACGGCCTTCACCAGCAACCGCACTCCGGCGCAGGTGACCATCCGCCCGGATCAGTTGCGCGATCCCAATCTGCCGTCATCGCAGCGCACGACCAGCCGCTGGTTCGATACCTCGGCGTTCAGCGCGCCGCCGGCAGGACGGTACGGAACCGCCTCTCGCGGCGCGATCAAAGGGCCGACCTCGAACGTCGTTCACGCAGGCCTGGCGAAGTATTTCAACTTCGGCGAGCGGCTCAAACTGCGGCTTGATATGACCGCGACCAACCTGTTCAACCACCCCAACTATTCGCCGCTGGCGGACTCCGCGTTGAACCTCTCGCAGACGGCGCAGTTTGGCGTGCTGAATGGAGTGGGCGGTACTTCTGACCTTGACCAGAGCGGCGCGCGATCGTTCCGAGCCGGAATTCGGATCGAGTGGTAGAAATGTTGAATTAAGATGCCACGAGTTTGTCTCATTGGTGTCTACACAAGTCTACACAAGTTCCCCCGCTCCGTAGGAGCGCAATGTTTATAGATGTGCGATGCATTATTCTCTCTAGCTCCATAGGAGCGACATCTGGCCGCGCGCAGATGTCGCTCCTATGGAGCTAGAGACTGTGGTGATAACGCCGTTCTATAAACATTGCGCTCCTACGGAGCGAGGGGCACTCCGACTGGTGTAGATACCAATGACGTAAGGTCGTAGCATCGAAAATGAGGCCAACCACAAATTCCGTTAGTATCAGCAAGCTTGATTCTAAAATTATGCGACACCTCATAACTCTATCCATGTCCGTTGTGTTTCTGTTCGCGCTTGCGATGCCGCCAAGCGTCGGCCAAGTGGAGGCTCAGGTCGCTCGCGTCGAGGTGGAACGCGCGCTGCACAAGGCCGTTGAGTTTTATTGGAAGAAGGTCTCCACTGAAGGAGGCTACCATTACTACTATGCCGAAGACCTGAGTTACGGCCGCTCGGAGCACGGCGAAGGGCCTACGCAGATCGAGGTGCAGCGTGAAGCGACGCCGGTGGTGGGCCTGGCTTACCTGCGCGCCTGGGAAGCCACGGGAGATCGGTTCTACCTCGACGCCGCCCGCGCCGCGGCGGAGGCTCTGATCCTGGGCCAGCACTGCTCGGGCGGGTGGGATTACATCATCGAGTTCGACCCGCAGAAGCGAAAGCAATATCCGTATCGCGCCGACAATAATTGCGGGGCGGCGAACGCGGGCCGGCATTACACGACGCTGGACGACAACGTCACGCAGGCAGCCGTGCGGCTGTTGATGCGGGTGGATCGGGAGCTGAAGTTCGAGGACAAGAAGCTCCACGAGGCGGCCTTGTTCGCGCTGGATCAGTTGATCAAAGCGCAGTATCCCAACGGCGCCTGGCCGCAGCGGTACTACCAGTTCGCCGATCCCGCCAAGTTTCCGGTGAAGAAAGCCAGCTATCCGGACTCCTGGTCGCGGACGTGGCCAGGGCCGGATTACCGCTTCCTCTACACGTTCAACGACAACACGATCTCCGATCTGATTGACATGTTTTTTGAGGCGGGGCGGATTTACGGAGACGAGCGGTATCGGAAAGCGGCTGAGAAAGGCGGCGAGTTCATCCTGCTGGCGCAGATGCCGGAGCCGCAGCCGGCGTGGGCGCAGCAATACGACGTCGAGATGCGCCCGGCGTGGGCGCGCGTCTTCGAGCCGCCTTCGGTGACGGGCGGCGAATCGCAAGGCGTCATCCGCACGCTGCTGGTGCTTTACCGGGAAACAGGCGACAAAAAATACCTCGAACCGGCGCGGCGGGCGCTCGATTACCTGAAGCGTTCGGCGCTGCCTCCCGTTGAAAACCCATCGGAGGCGCGCCGCCGCTTCAAGCCGGGCGAGCCTGTGCTGGCGCGCTTTTATGAGCTGAAGACCAACCGCCCGCTCTACATCACCAAAGGCACGCGCGTCTCGGCTCTCGATCGCGGAGCAATCAACGTGGACGGCTATCAACTCAGCTACACCGATGAGTCCGTGATCACCCACTACGCTGTGATCACCAGCGGCGCGCAACTCGGCGAGATAGAGGCCGACTACCAGCGGCTGCTCTCGTCCGATCCGGCTTCCATCCGGCGTCCTGCGAAGCTGCGTGGACTGTCGCCGTGGGCCGAGGAATCGAGGAGATCTTCGTCGCCTGACGCCGCTGCGGTCATCGCCAAAATGGATGCGCGCGGCGCCTGGGTCGAGGATGGCCGCATCGGCAAGTCCGATCGCATCGTCAGCGTCTTTGCCGCGCGCGATATGGTGGTGACCATCGGAGACCGCGTGCTGCCGCTCAAAGAGAACGAGACGCTTCAGGTCTTCCAGGGAACCGAGCGTCCGCGCGAACGCATCATCCGTTCCGAAACCTTTGCGCGCAACGTGGAGGCGCTCTGCGCTTTTCTGGAAAGGACGAACCGATGAAATCGCTTCTCGTTAAAGCTGGTCAATCTGGCCAAACACGACTACACTCTCGAACCGAACGTCACCTTCACACCCGATATGAATTGGATCGTCTTCCGCTCCAACCTGCACGGGGCCACTCACGTCTACGCAGTCGAAGTGAATCGGTACCGCGAGCGGTAGCGCATAAGCGCCAAGTTAAGCGCCGGGTGCGCCCGCGTCCTCGCGGGCAGGCTGATGAAAGCGCCTATTTCATTGCAATGAGCGCACCTGAGTCAGCCTGCCCGCGAGGACGCGGGCGCACCCAAGGTTACGGAGCCGCGCTCGCTGCAGATCGCGGAGCCGATTCGGCAAAAGAAAACGGAGGTCTCAAATGAAAAATTGGATTCGGCTACTCACAGGATTGTTGATCGCCATCGTCTGCGCCTCCGCCATCCTGGCGCAGACCAACCGCGGCGGCATCAGCGGCACGGTATTCGATAACAACGGCGCCGTCATTCCCGGCGCGACGGTCACGATCACGAACATCGGGACCAACCAATCACAAAAAGTGACGACCTCGTCGGAGGGCGCTTACACCGCGCCCTCGCTCGAACCGGTCGTCTACCGCATCACGGTGGAAGCGACGGGCTTCAAGCGGGCGGCCGTGGACAATGTCAAGGTGGATACGGCCACGACCGCGACTGTGAATGTGACGCTGGAACTCGGAGCCGCCAGCGCAGAGATCACCGTCACGTCTGACGCTCCGCTGCTCAACACCGAATCGGGCACTCCGGGGCAGACTATCTCGGAGCGCCAGATTACCGACCTGCCGCTCAACAATCGCAGCGTGCTCGACCTGATACTGACGGTCGGCAATGTCAGCGGCGTGGCCGGAACCGAAGACCCCGAACTGGGCCAGGACATTCCGGCGCCCGGTTTCAACGTCAACGTCAACGGCGGACGCGCGGGCAGCACGGCGATTCTGGCCGACGGCGCGAACAACACCGGCGCGGGGCTGGGGCGCGCGATCGTGACCTTCTCGCCCGATACGATCCAGGAGTTCACGGTCCAGACCTCGAACTTCTCGGCGGAGTTCGGTATGACCGGCGGCGGCGTGGTCAATATGACCACCAAGTCGGGCACGAACCGCTACAACGGGCTGGCCTACTGGTATCACCGCAATCCGTCGCTCAACGCCGCGCCGTTCACCACCAACGCGAACAACCGCCCGCAATCCAACCGGCGGCAGCATCAATTCGGCCTGACGATGGGCGGGCCAATCGTTCTGCCGAAGAAAATCTTTGGGCCAGCGGGTTATGACGGGCACGACCGCTCGTTCTTCTTCGTCGCTTACGAGCCGCGTTATTACTTCGACGGCGGGCAGGGCACGGCGCTGCTGCCGACTCCGGCGATGTTGCAGGGCGATTTCAGCAACATCGTGCGGGTCAACGGCGGGTACGCGCCGCGCGACGTGGCGGAGAAGTTCGGTTTGCAAAACCAGATCGGCGACGCCACGCTCTACAACCAGTGGATCGTCAACGGCGGCATCTTCACGCGCCGCACGCTGGCGGCGGGTGAGACCTTTCCGGTTTTCCCCGACAACAAGATTCCAACCAATATGCTCGACCCGGTCAGTCTGGGGCTGATCAAATATCTGCCGGCGGCGGGCGAGTATTTCCTCTCGGACGGCAATCTGCGGAATTACGTCACGACGAGCTTCATCAAGAATCTGGAAAAGCGGCTGACCGTGCGGCTGGATCATCAGGTCAGCGGCGCCAACCGGTTGAGCGGGCGCTACACGCAAGTGCCGATTCGCGGCGATCGCGGGCGCGGCGATTTCCAGATTGGCCGCGACGAGGTCAACACCGGCGGCACCGATTACAGTTGGTCGAAGCAGGTTTTGCTGACCGACACCCACATCTTCTCGCCGCGCCTGGTCAATGAGCTGCGGCTCAATTACACGTTTGGCCGCTTCACCAAAAACTTCCCGCCGATGTTCGACGCGCTGACCGGACGAAATTTTTCGACCGAGATCGGGCTGCCGTCGCTCACCCCGGGCGGGTTGCCTGACATCGCCACCGGCGCCGGCTCCATCGGCTTCAGCCTGTCGCAGCAGAACGAAAACGCCGAACACAGCTACGGCATCGCCGACAACTTCTCGTGGGTGCGGGGCAATATGTCGTGGAAGTTCGGCGTTGACCTGATGCAGCAACGCCTGAAGACGATCCCGATGTTCGGCGCCTCGGGCGGGCGCTACGAATTCAACCGCAACCTGACGCTCAGCAACAGCAACGGCGCCAACGGCACGGGCGGCGCCGAATTCGCGCAGTTCCTGCTCGGCGCTTACAACCTGGCGACGCTGCGCGAAGTCTTCATCCCGTATTACTACCAGTGGAATTCGGCGGGGGCCTTCGTCCAGAACGACTGGAAGGTGCGCCCGAATTTCACGCTCAACCTCGGCCTGCGTTACTCGCTGCAATTGCCGCGCACCGAGAAATACGACCGGCAGGGGGCGTTCCTGCCCGAACTGGCGAAGGAGTTTCCGATCCCGCAACCGTGTCCGCAGTGCGTTCTGCCGACTGGCAAAACCGTCACCACTGCGCTCGTGGTTCCGTTCGGCTATTCGGGACGCGGCGGGCGTTCGCGCTACATCTTCCCGGTCGAAAAACTGAACTTCGAGCCGCGCTTCGGCTTCGCATACGCGCCGCAGTGGTTCGGTTGGAATGAGAAGCGGCGCCTGGTCATTCGCGGCGGCTACGGGATGTCGCACGCGCCGTTGACGGGGATGGGGCGCAATCCGTCACCCGACTTCGCTTCCGGCACGACCGGCTTCGGCACGTTCGACACGCGCATCCAGTTTCCGGGCACGAACGTGGCGGCGCGGCTCTGTTGCAACAAGCCGGTGCTGACGGCGATCACACCGGACGCTTTCCTCAACATCCCGCAAGACGGTCTGGTCTATCTCGACAGCCTGAACATCGCGGCGCTGGCGGTCTCGCCCAACGCGCACGTGCCTTACGTGCAGAGCTTCAGCCTGACGACGGCTTACGAGCTGCCGCAGCAGACGGTCGTCGAGTTGAGCTACGCCGGCAGCAAGGGCACGCATCTCTTCCTGCCGCCGATCAACCTGAACCCGGTGCCATTTGAATTGACCGAAGCCTACCTGGCGCAAGGGGTCAATCCGCTCACCGACGTGAACGATCCGCTCGGACGCCGCACGCCGACGGGCGCGCTGCGCGTCTTCTCGCAGGGCTACGTCGGCGCGCAGTATCTGGGTTATGAAGGGCTGACGGTGATGTTCGATTCGTCGGCCAACAGCTTCCGTCACGCCGGAACGGTCAGCGTCCGCCGCCGCCACACGCGCGGTTTGTCCTACACGGTCAATTACACGTTCGGCAAGGGGCTGGACGACGCGTCGGACGCGGGCGACGTGCGCTTTGTCAATTTGAACGTGCGCTCGCCCGGCCACGTCAATTTCGGCGCGCCGCGTTCGCAGGATCGTTCGGTCTCGCTCTTCGACATCAAGCATGCGTTCAGCGCCTCGTGGGTGTGGGACCTGCCCATCGGCAAGGGCCGCGCGCTGTTGGGAAACGCGCCGGGGTGGATCAATTCCGCCGTCGGTGGCTGGAGCTTCAGCGGCATCGGGCGCATCCAGGGTGGCATCCCGATGGTCGTGGTCTTGCGCGACGACAACCGGCTCGGCATCGAAGGCAACGTGCGCGGCATCCGGCCCGACCTCGTCCCGGGCGTGCCGCTGATCAATCCCGGCTGGAATCGAAGCTGCCCAACGGGACAGAACTGCGAACCCTATTTCAATCCTTCGGCGTTCATGCGCCCGGCTAAGGGCACGTTGGGGACTGCGCCGCGCTCCTTCGACAACGCGCGTAGCCCTCGCCAGGAATTTCTCGATCTGTCCATCAAGAAAGAATTCCGGCTCGGCGAGCGTAACCGCCGGCTGGAGTTCCGCGTGGACTTCATCAACGCCTTCAACCACCCGATCTTCCGCATGGGCCGCCTGGAAGACTCCGGTGAAATCTTCACGCTGCCGAACGAAAACAACATCAGCAACGCCGAGTACGACACGTGGCGCAATTTCGATCCGGCCGGCCGTCCCGCGCGCACGACGCCGGAAGGCACGGCCAAGCTGGCGGCAATCAATGCGATCCTCACCAGCAACCGCGTGGCGGGCGGGCAAACGCTGCCGCGCAACTTCTTCAATGTGCGGTTGCCGGACCGGTTCTTCTCGCTCAACGCCAACTCGTTCGACATCGGCACGCTCGATGGGCTGAAGCTTTATCGAATGCGCCAGTCATACACGGCAGACCGCTGGGGTTTCCTGGATGTCGCCGGGGGAAGGTCCGGCTACACGCCGCGCTTCATCCAGTTTGCGGTGAAGCTCTACTTCTGAGGGAGCGTAAATCAGTACCGCGAGCGGTAGCGAGCGTGGCATCCGCAGTCGGCCCATCGCGGGAGCCACGCTCGCTACCGCTCGCGGTACTGACTCGACGGAGGTATTGTCATGCCGGTTAAGCGGGGCTGACCCGCAAAAAACTTACCGTCGGTTAAGAGCAGGAATTCGGGATGAATTTCCTGTAGGAAGAAACAATGTCAAATCAAGGAGGCTTTTCAATGAAGAATAGAGTTGTGGTTGTGATTCTCGTGGCCTGCTTCGCGCTGGCCGGAATGGCGCTGGCATATGCCGCAGATGTCAATGGCAAATGGGTTGCCCAGGTTCCCGGACGAGGCGGTCAAACCCGCGAGACGACCTTTAACTTCAAGGTCGAGGAGGACAAGCTGACCGGCACCGTGTCGGGACAGCAGGGCGACAATCCGATCTCCGACGGAAAGGTCAGTGGAGATGATATCTCTTTCTCGGTGACAGCCAGCTTCGGCGGCAACCAGATAAAATTCCTCTACAAAGGGAAAGTTGCCGGGGACGAGATCAAATTCACCCGCACCAGGGAGGGAGGAGACCAGCCGCCGCAGGAGTTCACTGCGAAGAGAGTGAAATAACGCCGGGACAGGCCAGGCATCTCACGCGGTCTGGCCGAAGTCTACGTAGGGGAGAAAGCAGGAGAGAATACGGAACATACGGAATAAACAGAACAAACGGAAATTTCTTAAAAGCCTTTCCGTATGTTCCGGTTATTCCGTATGTTCCGTATTCTCCTCGTCTCACTCATCTTCATCAGGAGTGTTTATGCAAAAGGGAAGTTGTGACATCGGGCTGATTGGTCTGGCCGTGATGGGCCAGAACCTGGTTTTGAATATGAACGATCATGGTTATCGCGTGGCCGTGTTCAATCGCACCGTCTCGAAGGTGGACGAATTTATCCGGAACGAGGCCGCCGGAACGCAGGTGGCGGGCGCGCATTCGATTGAAGAACTGGTCGAGGCGCTGAAGCAGCCACGCCGGGTGATGCTGATGGTCAAGGCCGGCGAGACGGTTGATCGGATGATCGAGAATTTGCTGCCGCATCTCGAACCGGGCGACATCATCATTGACGGCGGCAATTCGCATTATCCCGACACGAACCGGCGAACCAAGTCGCTGGCGGAGAAGGGAATTCTCTTCATCGGGACCGGCGTGTCGGGAGGCGAAGAAGGAGCGCGCTTCGGCCCGTCCATCATGCCTGGCGGAAATCCGGCGGCTTGGCCGCACGTGAAGGAGACTTTTCAGTCCATCGCGGCCAAAGTGGAAGACGGCTCTCCCTGCTGCGATTGGGTCGGCGAGAACGGCGCGGGGCATTACGTCAAGATGATCCACAACGGCATCGAGTACGGCGATATGCAGCTCATCTGCGAGGCTTACCATCTGCTGAGCGAAGGGCTGGGTCTGAGCGCCGGGGAACTCCACGAAGTGTTTGCCGAGTGGAACAAGGGCGAGCTGGACAGTTACCTGATCGAAATCACCAGCGAGATTTTCGCCAAGCTGGATGAAGACGGCGCGCCGATGATTGACAAGATTCTGGACGCCGCCGGCCAGAAGGGAACCGGCAAGTGGACTGGCATCAGCTCGCTCGAACTGGGCGTGCCGGTGACGCTGATTGGCGAGGCCGTGTATGCCCGCTGTCTTTCGGCGATGAAGGAAGAGCGGGTCACTGCCTCAAAGATTTTGACCGGCCCGAAACACTCGGCGGCGCAAGACCGCCAGGGGTTCATCGAGGATGTGCGCCGCGCGCTTTACTGCTCGAAGGTGATCTCGTATGCGCAGGGCTACATGCTGATGCGCGAGGCGGCTAAAGAGCAGGGGTGGGATTTGAATTTCGGCGGCATCGCCCTGATGTGGCGCGGCGGCTGCATCATCCGCAGCCGGTTCCTCGGCAAGATCAAAGAGGCTTTCGACAAGAACCCGCAACTGACGAACCTGCTGCTGGACGATTTCTTCGGCCGGACCTTGAACGAATATCAGCCCTCGTGGCGGCGCGCCATCATCAGGGCCATCGAATACGGTGTGCCGACGCCGGCTTTCTCGACGGCGCTGTCGTTTTTCGACGGATACCGGACGGAGCGTCTGCCGGCGAACCTGCTGCAAGCCCAGCGGGACTTCTTCGGCGCGCACACCTACGAGCGGGTGGATAAACCGCGGGGCGAGTTTTTCCATACGAACTGGACCGGCCGCGGCGGGCGAGTCGCTTCGGGGACGTATAACGTTTGATTGACGGATGGTTGAAGCAGCCGCCGCACACCAGTTTTTATCTGGGCGAGGGAATGGCAAAACCGCCGCGTCCGGCGATCAGGACAGAGGTGCGGTTGCGTGCAGTCAGCAAGACTGAAAGATGAGTGCTCATACAGCTTAGGTCAACAGGTTCGAGCCGTTAATCAATTACGATATGAAATCACTTCACTCAACGCTGAAACTGATGCTTCCGCTCGCGCTGCTCTTCGCCTGCGCGGTTTTTGCGCAGCCACGAAGCGCGGTTGCGCAACCAACAACCTCCGGCCAGAGCATCGCGGAGTTGCAGCGGCTCTTTCAAAACCCGCCGGACGATTCCAGGATCATGATGCGCTGGTGGTGGTTCGGCCCCGCGGTGACGAAACCGCAGCTCGAACGCGAGATGCGATTGATGAAGGAAGGCGGGATCGGCGGATTTGAAATCCAACCTGTCTATCCGGTCGCGCTCGACGATGCGGCCAGCGGGATCAAAACGCTGCCCTATCTTTCCGATGAGTTCATTGACGCGCTGAAGTTCACCAACGACAAAGCGCGCGAGCTCGAATTGCGCGTTGATCTGACGGTGGGCAGCGGCTGGCCTTACGGCGGGCCGTGGGTTCCGGTCGGTCAGGCCGCAGGCCGACTGCGCATCGAGCGCGTCAAGCTGACTGAAAATACCCGGCGCGTGCCGGGGCCGCACATTTCCGAAGGTGAAAAGCTGATCGCCGTCTTTCTCGCCAGCGCGCAAGGACAATCAATCGCCAACCCGCGCGAAATCACGGAAACCAAAGACGGCGCAGTTCGCTTGCCTGCCAATCTCGAAGGCGCGAACGAAGTGCAGTTCTACATTTCCAGCCGCACCGGTCAGCAGGTCAAACGCCCGGCAGTTGGTTCCGAAGGCTTCGTGCCGGATCATTACGACCGCGCCGCAATTGACGGCTACCTGAAGACCGTCGGCGACCGTTTGCTGCAAGCGTTCGGCAATCAGCCGCCGCACGCGGTTTTCTGCGACAGCCTGGAGGTCTACCTGGCCGATTGGACGCCCGACTTCCTGGCTGAATTTCAGAGGCGGCGCGGTTACGATCTGAAGCCGTATCTGCCCGCGCTCGCCGGCGACATCGGGCCGCACACGGCTGCGATCCGGCACGACTGGGGACAGACCCTGACCGAGCTGTTCAACGACCGCTTCCTCGCGCCGATGCGCGATTGGTCGAAGCGCAATCGCACGCTCTTTCGCATTCAGGGCTACGGCATTCCGCCGATGACGCTCTCGGGCAATGCTTACGCCGACTTGCCCGAAGGCGAAGGTTCGCAGTGGAAGGTGGTGCGCGCTTCGCGCTGGGCTTCGTCGGCCAGCCATTTGTACGGACGGCAGATCACGTCGTCGGAGACCTGGACGTGGCTGCATTCGCCTTCGTTCCGCGCCACGCCGCTCGATGTCAAAGCCGAAGCCGACCTGCACTTCCTGCAGGGCATCAACCAATTGATCGGGCACGGCTGGCCGTACACGGCGGAAGGCGTCGAGTATCCGGGCTGGCGATTCTATGCGGCGGGCGTCTTCAACGAGAAGAACCCGTGGTGGATCGTCATGCCCGACCTGTCGCGCTACCTGCAACGAGTCAGCTTCCTGATGCGGCAGGGACAGCCCGCAAACGACGTCGCGCTCTATTTGCCCAACAGCGATGCGTGGGCGAGCTTCTCGAACGGTCGCATCCACCTGATCGAAACGCTGCGCGATCACCTGGGGCCGGAGGTCATGCCCGCGATACTCGAAGCCGGATTCAACCTGGACTTCTTCGATGACGACGCGCTCAAAGCCATCGGCCGGGTCGAACCGGGCGCGCTCGCGCTCGGAGCGAACAAATACAAAGCCGTGATTCTGCCTGGCGTCGAACGCATCCCGCCGGGCACGCTGAAGAAGCTGGAAGAGTTTGCGCGCAGCGGCGGCGCGCTGATCGCCACTCGCCGGATTCCCAACCTCGCGCCGGGCTTCAAAGCGACCGAAGCGGAACAGAATCAAATCCGCGAAATCTCGCGCGCGTTGTTTGAAGGCTCGTCGGCAAAGGCGCATTTCGTTCAGGATGAAAAAGCCGGGCTGGGCGGCAAGCTGGCCTCGCTGGTGCAGCCTGATGTTGCGCTCTCACCTGCTGTGCCTGAGATCGGCTTCATTCGCCGTCATACGGAGACGGCTGAAATCTACTTCATCGCCAATTCGTCCAACACGCGCCAGAGCACGAAGGCGACTTTTCGCGTGCCGGGAATGCAAGCCGAAATTTGGGATCCGTTCACTGGCGGCGCGGTAGCCGCCGAGGCTAAAATCGAGCCGAAAGGTGTCGCCCTCGCGCTCGAGCTTGAGCCGTACGGTTCGCGCATCGTGGTCTTTACGAAACGCACGCTGCCGCAGACTCAAGCTAAAAATTCATCCGTCACTCCATCCGGCGCTCCATCCGCCACTCCATCTGGCGCTCCGGCGCCGATTGATCTGAGCGGCGGCTGGCGCGTCACGATTGGACAGAGAACGGCAACTATGGACAAACTGCGCTCGTGGACGGAGGACGAAGAGACGCGCTACTTTTCGGGCACGGCCGTCTACGAGAAAACGGTGAACGTACCTGACAGCCTGCTGCAAAGCGGGCGCGAAGTGCGGCTCGATTTCGGGGAAGGGCAACCTACTTCGGGGCGGGCCCAGCGAGCCGGAATGCGCGCCTGGCTCGACGCTCCGATCCGTGAAGCGGCGGTGGTCTATGTGAACGGCGCGCGAGCCGGTTCGGTCTGGTGTCCGCCGTATTCAATCAACGTCACCAGCCTGCTGAAGCGCGGCGAGAACCGCATCCGCATCGTCGCCGGCAACACGGCGATCAATTACCTGGCCGGGCGCAAGCTGCCCGACTACAAGCTGCTCAACCTGCGTTACGGCGAGCGCTTTCAACCGCAGGAGATGGAGAACCTGCAACCGGTCCCGTCGGGATTGGTGGGAACAATACGGCTGATTGCGCATTGAAGCGCGTCAGCAGCCGACCGTGAGGGAAGGCTCGAGGAGAAGCAAATATGAATCCGATGGCTCGTGTTTTTCATTCGTCCCGGCGGAGCTTGATGCCGGCCTCAGCTCTGGCGCTGGGCCTGATCGCCGCTCTGCTGACCACGGCCTGGCGGTCGGCTGCGCCTCAACCGAAACCGCTTGAGAGTTTATCCGCCGCAGAATTTTCCCGCCTGATCCGTGAGTTGTCCGAAGAGGGCGGTTACTTCCGCTCGGACAATTTCACGTCCAACGAGACTGCGTATCTGACCGTGGTGGACAAGCTGCGGCAGCTCGGCGCGACGGGCGGGGCCTACGTCGGCGTCGGGCCGGAGCAGAATTTCACCTACATCGCCAAGCTCCGTCCGCGCATCGCCTTCATCGTGGACATCCGCCGCCAGGCGATCATCCAGCACCTGATGTACAAGGCCGTCTTTCACCTCTCGCCCAACCGCGTGCAATTCCTCTCCCTCCTGTTGAGCCGCCCCTTGCCGAAGGAGAAAGCGCCGGCGGCTGATTCCCCGGTGAATGAAATCCTGGCCTTCTTCAGTCAGGCGCAGGCGGATGACCGCGCTTACGCCGCCAACCTGGCCGCGATCCGTAAAGCGATTCAGGAAGACTTTCAATTCCCGCTCTCCGAGAGCGACCAGACGAGCCTGGAGTACGTCTACAAAACGTTCCGCAATGAAGGGATGGAGATCGGCTTTCGGATCGGCGGCGGACAGGGCGGCTTCGGCGGCGGAGGCTTCCCCGTGTTGAGAGACCTCATCGCCCAGACCGACCTCAACGGCAAGCTCGGCAACTTCCTGGCCGGCAATGAAGACTATGAGTTCGTGCGCGGCCTGCACCGCAAAAACCTGATCATCCCGGTCGTGGGCGATTTCGGCGGCAAGAAGGCGCTCGCCAGCGTGGGCGATTATTTGCGGAAGAACGGCTTCACGGTGACGGTCTTCTACACGTCGAACGTGGAGCAGTACCTGTTTGAAAGTGAATCGTTCGCCGCCTTCGCGGGCAACGTGCGCAAGCTGCCCATCAGCGACAAGAGCCTCTTCATCCGCTCCGCCTCCGGTCGTTTCCCGCATCCGGCGCGCCTGCCAAACCATCGGGCGGCCACCTTGTTGCAGCAGATGACGGTGTTCTTGAAAGACTTCGACGAAGGGCTGTATCAGAGTCACCGCGATTTGGTCTTGACGCATTACATCGGGGCTGAGAAGCCGTAGCCAGTCACATCTTCTCTACCGCCCTCGCCTTTGACCTCGTGGTTCGCAAAGCTTCAAGCAAAGATTGAAGATCATCCGGCGCTGGCGCTTCAAAGCTCAAGCCGCGCTGATCGAGCGGATGTTTGAAGCTCAACCGGCAGGCGTGCAACGCCTGGCGCGGGAATTCGATTCGGCGTTCGGGGAAAGGTTCGTAAACGTACATCTTCTCGCCGGCCAGGGGATGGCCGCGCAATCCGGCCTGGATGCGAATCTGGTTGCGTTTGCCTGTGACCAGAGCGACTTCGATCAACGCGGCATCCACAGGCGCATTGGGGAATTGCTCCAGCACGCGGTAACGGCAAACGGCTTCTTTGGCCTGGTCGCCGCGACGATTCGCGCGCTGCTGTTTCAACTCCTCCCGATCCCACGCCAGCCGATCGCGCCAGACGCCTGCTTCGGGTTTCGGATGGCCATGAACCACGGCCAGATAAATCCTTTCAGCTCTCCGCTGCTCGAATTGTTTTTTCAGCTCCTGTTGCGCTTCAGGAGTTTTTGCGAACACGACGATGCCCGACGTGTCGCGGTCGAGGCGGTGAACAACCAGCGGCTTCAGGTTGCGATGCGAGCGCAGATGACGTTTGACCTGATCAAGGAGCGAAGGCTCGTCGGGCCGCGACCGCAGAGGAACCGTCAACAGGCCCGCAGGTTTATTGATGACCAGAAGCTGTGCGTCTTCGTAAAGCAGATGCAAGCCCGATTCGTGACGTTCGGAATATCTTCGCTCCGAGCTGCCCGGACGATCCATCCACAGTCTGATCTTGTCTCCGGCCAGCACGCGACGCGCGGCGTCGGCTGAAGTCTGCTCGACATCGTTGACGAAGACTTTGCCGCGCTCGATGGCGGTCAGAGCTTTTGACCGTGAGCCGAGCCGTTCGGCGGCGGCCAGCCATTTGTCCAGCCGCTGGTCTGATTCTGCTTCGCTCACCTGCCAGATTTGATTGTTCATCGGATTGCCTCACCGCGCCCGCTTCCAAGCAAACTTTACCGCAGGGCTTTTGCAAAGTCATCAGGAACGAGCTTCACAAAATCTAAAACCTAACCCCCAACCCCCAACCCCTATTAATTCAATCTCCCTGCGGCCTCGATCAACCGCAGTGTTTGAAGGAA
>Ga0247727_10005168_pt1 | contig 26819 bp, 23 predicted proteins | sample WisWelCaveWW1625_FD_202498 | JGI IMG/M metagenome (GOLD analysis project Ga0247727, IMG submission 202498) | Biofilm microbial communities from Wishing Well Cave, Virginia, United States - WW16-25 | ecosystem: Environmental > Aquatic > Deep subsurface > Groundwater > Cave microbial mat | place...
CGCCTTCACGCTCGCCAAAGGCTGGGGGCTCAGTCCACTCTGGATCGGGATGCTCGTGGTCCTCACCGCCGGGCCGGGCTTCATGCTGCCGACACAGACGCCGACGGCCATGATCACGCTCGGCTACGAGTACCACACCACGCGGGATTACGTGCGGTCGGGGGTGCCGATCTCCCTCGTCCTGATCCTGCTCACCTGGGCCGCGGCCCTCTTCTATTGGCCGATGCTGGGCTATCGGCCGTAGGGAGATGGGCGTTCGTTCAAGATCAGCGGCCCGTTGAGAACGTGGCCAGAATGAAAACCGCGATGAGAATCAACCAGATGAGCGCCGTCACGGGTCACCCTCCTCATTCAGTCTTCCACGCCAACGCCTTCTCTCGTGTCCCCAGTCGCGCATAGCTTCCAGCAACCGGTACTGGACCCGAGGGGCCGGGCGAGAAGACATGGCCGCTCACCACCCTGAAATGCGCCTGTTGATCGGCGGAGAGGAGTTTGTGTTATGAAGATCGCCCCCGTGGCAGACGTCAAGGCGCGTCTGAGCACCTATCTAGAAGCGTGCAACGCCGAGGGGCCTGTTGGGATCACTCGCAATGGGAGGGCCGTGGCCGTCTTGCTGGCACCCCGCGACGACGAAGATCTTGAACGTCTGGTTCTGGCGCGGTCACCTCGCTTTCAGGAGTTGCTGCAGCGCTCACGCCCAGCATCAGGGCAGGACATGGCCTGCGCAAGTCGGAACTCTGGAAGGCAGCGAAGTCCCGGCCCAGGCGGCATGTCGGCAAGGGCTAATCCTGTGACACGTGTCATGGCGCGCGGTGGGGATCACGCCTAGACTAGCCGCGGGGCGTCGCCGTGCGTTAGCCGGGTGCGGCGTTCCCAGGGGGACGCGATGAACGCCCTTGCCGCTCCCCGGACGCTGTGGCTGCACTGGGTGGTGCTGAACGCCGTGGCGTTCGCGGTTGGGTAAATCGCCGAGCAGCTCGTCAGCCGCCTCCCGGGACTCTCGGGGAGAGGTCTTCTGGGAGAATACAGGCGCGCGCAGGGACTGCTGCTCGGGATCAGCGTAGGACTCGCACAATGGCTCGTCCTGCGGCAACGCGTACGGCTGCCCGGCTTCTGGTGGGTAGCCGCAAGCGGTCTCGGTACCACGGCGGGCCTGCTCCTGGGCTGGATGGCATTTTTTCGCTTCCTATCGTCCGACATCACGACGCTCTGGTGCCGCCTGGTGGGCACCTTCGTGTCCTGTGTGGACGTGATGTTCGGCTCCGCCCTCGTCGCGGGTCGCGTCGTCGGAGGTGCGACGGGCGGGGCGGTGCTCGGCGTCATGCAGTGGGTGGTGCTGCGGCGGGCTCTCGCTCATAGCGGATGGTGGATTCCGGCCACGATTGGGATCAATCTGGATAGTGCGTAACGTGACAGTGTTCGCGGCCATGGGCGCGGCGGCGGCCGCGATCACGGGAGTCGCGCTGGTGCGGATCGTCCGACATCATGAAACAGGTAGGTGAGGAACCCACGCCATTCTCGCCTGACGCTCCCCCCCGGGCCGAGGCGATCGCCGAGCGGCTGGCGGCCGTAGACCTCGAGCATCCTGTCCTCGACAAGCCCGCCGCTGAGCGGGCCTTGCACCGGTATTTGACTGTGTTGGGACGGCCGATCCATCCGATCCGGTGGATGCCGGACGCGGAGCAGGCACTCCTGGCGGCGCTGGCCGCCTGGGGAATCCCTCGAGCGCCGGACGACCCACGAGCCGCGGGCAACCCATTCAAGCGTGCGGCCGAGATCATTGAGTGGCTCTTCGACGATTCGGCGAGCCAGGCTCTCAGGAGCAGGATCGAATTCCGCAGTTACGACGCTGTGTCTGAGTCGGAGGCGGAGTTGCAAGGCATCCACGCCGCCATGTGGGCTTGGGAAACCGTCTGGCTCACCGCCTTGCCTGCGGTGGCCTCCAGACTGCGCGCCACAGAGATCCACTACGACACCTACAACACATATTGGGGCGAGATTGTGGAGGGCGCGAGCGCGTGTGCCTGGAACAGTGGATGGATGTCGGTCCAGGCGGTGTACTGGGCCGCAGCCCTGAAGGTCGTCGAAGCTCACTACCGGCCGGCGATCGAATGGCGCGTGCACATCACCGTGCCCATGGTCGATGCTTACGTCGCAGGGCTCTGGCTCCACTGGATGGGACGGGACGAGGTCTTCGCCGTCCCGCGACCCTTCCTCAAGACCATTGAGGTCTTCGACGTCCCCCGACCCTTCCTCAAGATCATTGCGGTGGCCGGCCGGTACGGCAGCTGGGTCAGGGCTCCGCACTGCGCCGACGGGCCTGCCGTAGGATGGCCGGATGGAACACGATACTACTTCTGGCGCGGCGTCCGGGTGCCCGAGGCGATCATCATGCAGCCTGAAGCGCTCAGCGCGCAGGATATCCTCCGCGAATCAAACGCCGAGGTCCGCCGATGCATGATCGAGCGAATCGGGCTCGAGAGCGCTTCCTGACGCTGCTCGGCAACCCGCAACCGGTCCACGAGGACAGCGCGGGCTCCCTGTACCGAATCCCGTTACCTGATGAGCGAGAGCCCCTGGTGGTCGTCCGCCTCACTAATCCCTCAACCGGCCGGGTGCTCTTCCTCCGCGTGCCGCCGACGGCGCAGACGGCGCGCGAGGCCGTGGCATGGACCTTTGGGATGAACCCTGAGGACTGGGGCCCCATCCGTGAGACCTGACGGTCCACCCCGAGCCGGCAGCCTCAGCGCGTGCAGGTGGTCGCGCACGGCCTGCTCGGCCGCGGGTTTGTCGAGCGTGGGACGTCTCAGGCCTACTTGCTTCAGGCGGTCTGAGTTCTTTGACCCCGGGAAACTCGCCGCCCATGAGAGCGCCTGCTCTACAGAGCGGGCGCGGTAGTCGGTTTGGAGACGCGAGGCCCCGGGAAGTGCGGCTGCCGTCGGACGTGCTAGTCACGCACGGCGTGGATACTTTCAGGCGTGTACTCGCGCTGGCGAATGATCTCATAGAGCCCCGGCCCCAGGGTGATCGGGTTGTGATCCGGATGGGTGACCATGGCCGAGCTCATGACCTGGACGTAGAGCGCCTTGCTGCCTGGGTCGCGAAACACGACTCCGTCGCCGACCACCACGTGTGCGTGGCCGGTAGCCTCGCCCCGGGCGAGCACGGACCCGGTTGCAGGAACCACCCCCGGCGGCAGCGCGGCCGTCCGTCGGATCAGCACGTCGCCCTGCCTGTAATGTTCCACAGCACTCATCTCCTCTGTAGACTAGTACCTACCAGAATTGGCCTAGAGCGGCAAGTTAGGGGGATCGGGACAGGCCGTCTACTCCGGTCACCGATCGGTAGAATCCCCGAGGGACGCCGCCCAACAAGTATTAGGCTGCCCTTGTCGGGGGGCTTATGGCGTCTACCAATTGAAGCAATTCACGCCGGATGCTCTCAACTGTGTGCGGCCGCCTGTGTTTGAAATCACGGAACGCCCGGTAAAACCGGAAGCATCGGCGCCACTTGAAGGGCTGGAACACAATTGCCATCGGGTTGAATTCGTATGCGCCGCCGAAAAACCGGAAGAGAAGGACTGCCAGCGTGAGTCTCCAGCGTTGTCGGTCTGACCAGTTAAGCACGACGGCACGCGTCCCCAATTGAGGCAAGACGTGCTCTTCAAGGTATCCTCGCCAGAGCGGGCTGTCAGAATAGACGAACAGCACGCATCGGCCCCGCGAACACCATGCCAGCCACACGACCACCTGAAGGAGCAAGGCGGCAAGCAGATTCAAAGCGAGGACGAGCGCGACGAGCGGAAGGACGAGCGGTAGTAGGGTCAGCAAAATAAACCAACCCCACCATGGAATCGCGCGCTCGTGCCTCATGGCCCTCAGCCGCGCCGCTTTCAGGCGCCAGCTGCGGGCACTTTCCCGTTCGCTGGAGGGCATGTGACAGCGACCCCTGACCCCTAGCGGTAGCTTGAGGCGCGCGCTGCTTCTTGCGCGAGATCTTCTCTCAAGAAATCTCCGGCAAGACCCCCGTCTAGAGTCTCTCCCCCGACTCCCACAGCTTTCGAAACTTCGCCGGGATCTTCTGTTGCGTGTGCATCTCGTAGTCGCAGATGAGACCCTTGCACGTGAATATCAACCACTCGTGTTTGTCCTCACTACGATACCGAAAATGCTGGATCAAATGGGGCGTGTTTGCAGCGTGCTGCGCTGGCACTCTACTGCTCACCTCCGCATCTACCGAGTGCCCCCATCCGGGCAGTTCGTATTCGACCGTATCGCCGAATCCTTTATGGGCAAGATCATAGGCAAATTGGAAGGGACGCGCAGTTGGGCGGTGTGAGAAATCGAGAATGGTGAGGAATATCCACGGGTGACATGGAAGACAATTCTGGTGTCGCACAAAGACACGTCTGGCCTTGTTGCTCGGTCCAAATGGCCGGATCGCCCAGACCTGCACCGCAAGATACGAGCCGCCGTAAACCGCAACGTATCGCCCTTGCGTGTTCTCAAGCCACCAGAGCGAGAGGTATGGATCCTTGGAGTACTTGTCATCGCTGATGTCAACGTACCCAACGACGAGACCAGACTGCCCCGTCCCAATCAGGTCTGCTTTCAGCAAGCTCAGGCGGCCCTTTTGCGGACGTGGGGCAAGCGCGCTTACTAGATCCCTCGGTGCCGCGAAATCCCCAGTGCGGCAGATGTTGCTCAATAGCGGTTCGTCTCCGATCCGTGGAACTGACGCGGTCCCAACCCGGCAGTCTTTCGGCGCCGTAGTGACGGAGGCTAGACGGCGTGCTAGAGCTGTATGGTACTTTGGGGCGCCCGCAGTGAACGGTGAATTTCGCTTGTAGTCTGGCAAGCCGCTGCATTTCGGCTCGAAGTAAGAGGCGTCGGAGCAGTCAACCTTTTGCGAGCCCGTGACGTTTGCGGTACTTATGCCCATCGAGCTGAGGAAAAGAATCTAGACCGCAGAAAGGCAGACGGAGTAACGAACCATCGTAGCCCTCCAAAATCCTCATTTTCCCCGGCGACGGTCTCGCCGACTCACAAAGGTTGATCACAGGGAAGGTCTGCAAACAATAGCCGCTTATGGTACGTAATTTGCCTCCAGAGTGATTTCGTGCATTGGGCCCAAGTGTAGTCACGGGCGACTCAGTAAGCTCGGTCTATAGATAACCGCAATCAGCATGGTTATGCCGTAGAGTGCGTCTTAGGATTGTGGCGGCGTCGATCAGAAATCACAAACAGAAGGCAGAGAATAAGGAAGAAAGTGCCCACTACTGAGAGGAGGCCGGGGTCGCCAGGAATGTTCCTAAAACTGAGAGTTGAGGAGAAAGCGTTTATTAGGTAGGCGAGCCCGACGAGAAAGCACATGAGGCCAAACGGAACGCGCCACCTTTCCCAAAGGGCTGCAGCCGCCCACGTGGCACCACCGACGATGACGATACCGAAGATGACTGCAATAACATCCTCGACGGCGACGCCGCCTAGGCCTCCGAGAGCTATGGTTTGTCCGGCAACAAGCACTGTGCCAGCGAAAAGAAACACGGCAACCGCTGCTAGTACGACACTGAGGATTCTCTTGAGGTTCGTTAAGACGTACCTGCTCACGAATTTCCCCACTGACCTCCAGCCCTGCCTAGCGGACGCGGTGTAAGCTGCGCGCGAGCCGGCCGCGCCATAAGAGAGGCGCTGAACCACGATGCCGTTAATGACGCAGGGGACTATTATCGCGAAGTCAACGATCCTGATAACTGCCTCGGCAGCGATCGCAGGGTTCCCTCGCATTCCAACGATTGTCAAGATCAAACCTACAGACCAGAGCGCGACAAGTACCCAGTTCACGAGCACTAGCCCCCGAGCCGAGACCCCTGACCGGAGGAACCGCAAGCCCTGAATCCCGGCTCCGAGCAGCGTCACGATGCCCAGAAATGCCGCCACCACGTTGCTGAGGGTTCCGAAGTGAGGACTGGAATCCCGGATGAGGACGAAGCCGACTCCTCCGAAGCCCCAGAGTACAGCGACGACGATCTGGGCGATCGAGGCCGAACGGACGATACGCCGTAGGGACTCAGCCGGCAAAACCGCACCTCCGCCGCCCAACTAGAATTGGACGGAACTGCCTAGCGTGGCCAGCATAGCGGTCCTCGCAGCCTACCACACTGAATGCCGGAGCGCCTTCTGCAGGAGGTCAGGCCGATGGAAGCGCTGCTCGTACACCCCCAAAGGGAAGAATTTGTCGCCGATGCGCCACCGGATGAAGCGTCCGGCGTGCGCCGAACTCACATAGTAGCCTTCGGGAGTAAACGAAATCCATTCGGTGGAAGTCTCGCCCTCCGTTCGTGTGGGGAGGATGGTCAGTGAAGCACGCAGCCGTCCGCTTCGAGCATCCACGAGGTTCACCGTATTGTCCTCTGCTGGGCTCGCAATCATGGCGCCGTCAGGGGAAAAGGCCGCCGGGGCCACCGAGCTGATGAGTCCCACGCGCCTCGTCACCGTCCACCGCAGGGTCCCATCCTCGACATCCCACAAGCGTAGCTCTCTCGAGGGTTCAAAGAAAAAACTTTCACTCGCGACGGTCTTCCCGTCGGGCGAGAAGGCGGCAACCGTTAGTGGATAGCGATGCCCGGTCCAGCTTCGCCGCAGCGTCCCCGTCTCCACGTCCCATAGGCGCACGGTGCTGGTGAGACTGCCGGCTGCGAGCAGCTTCCCATCGGGTGAGAAGGCGAGCGAGGTCACGCCTCCACCATACCCCGCCAGCCGACGCTGGAGTGCTCCCGTGTCTGCATCCCACAGGCGAATCACGCTATTGAATCCGCCGCTTGCGACGACCTTCCCGTCGGGTGAGAACGCCACGGCCAGCGCATCTGCGCGATGCCCTGTGAGCGTCCGCTGGAGCGTCCCGGTCGCCACGTCCCACATATGCACCGCCCCACGCGGCTCCCCGGAGCCGGCCTCGCTGACTGCGGTCGCGAGGATTTTTCCATCGGGGGAGAAAGCCACGGACCAAACCGGAGTGTCATGTCTGATCGTCCGCTGATATCGGCCGGTGGCAGTTTCCCACAGCACGACCATATCTATACTCACACTTGCCAGGATCCCGCCGTCGGGTGAGAAGACGACCGACGTCACGTCCGCGCGGTGTCCCTTCAGAGTCCGCAGCAACGTCCCGGTCTGCGCGTTCCACAGGCGCACGGTCGCGTCCATACCGCCCGTCGCCAGCATCCCGCCGTCGCGCGAGAAGGCGACCGAGGATACCGGCGTGCTGTAACCTGCCAGGGTCTCCTGCTGGGCGCCCGTCTGCGCGTTCCATATCTTGACCGTATGGTCCCAACTGGCGCTCGCGAGCCTCCTGCCGTCAGGAGAGAACGCCACCGCCTCCACGTGTTTCTTATGGCCGGAGAGGGTGGTCCGTTCCCTTCCCGTTCTCGCGTCCCACAGGCGCACTGTCGCGTCATCACTGCCACTTGCGACCGTCTTCCCATCGGGTGAGAAGGCGACGAAGAAGATGCGCTTGCTGTGCCCCCGTCCGGTCCAGCGCACGCTGCCAGCCCGGATGTCCCACACCCTCACCGTCCGATCCCAGTGCCCGCTCGCCAGGGTTCTCCCGTCCGGCGCGAAGGACACCGACTCCACCGCGCCGGTGTCCCCCTTGAGGGTTCTGTGCAATGTGCCCGTCTGCCGGTGCCACAGGCGCACAGTTTTGTCCAGACTTCCGCTCGCGACGATCGCGCCGTCAGGGGAGAAGGCCACCGACGTCACCCACCCCTTGTGTCCCACCAGCGTCCGCTTCAACGCGCCCGTCCGCGCGTCCCACAAACGTACCGTCCCGTCCTTGCTCGCGCCCGCCACGAGCCGCCCGTCGGACGAGAAAGCCACCGAGAATACCTCGTCGCTGTGCACCACAGTCCGCCGCAGCGCGCCCGTCGCGGCATCCCACCATCTCACGGTATGGTCCCAGCTCGCACTGACGAGCGTCCGGCCGTCCGGCGCAAAGGTCACTGACGTCACGCCGTCGCGGTGCCCGTAGAGGACCCGCTTCAGGCCGCCGCTCGCCGTATCCCAGAGCCGTATCGTATCGTCGTTTCCGGCGCTGGCAAGCGTCTTGCCATCGGGCGAGAAGGCGACAGACGTCACATCGCGATTGTGCCCGATTTGCAGGATGAGCTCAGGACGGGTGGCAGGTAGCGGAGACGAATCCTGTGCGAGAAGCGGGGGAGAGCCCGCGATGGACCACACAAAAAGCGTTACCACGGAGAAGGTTCGCATCGGGGTCACGGTGGCCTTTGACCCCCCCTCGGTGTTGGGGTCGGGGTCAGTGTCGGGGTCGGTGTGGGCTTCGGGGTGGGTGTGGGCTTCGGGGTCGGCGTGGCCGTTGGAGCCGGCCTCGGTGTTGGGGTCGGGGTCAGTGTCGGGGTCAGTGTCGGGGTCGGAGTCGATGTAGGCGTCGGCGTTGCCGTCGGTAGAGGTGTCGTGGTTGGTGTGGGCGTTCGGATCACCGACCCAGGCCCCGGGGTGGTCTGCGCAGGGGACGGTGTAGTCGTGCGACGCTGGGACGGTGGGCCGACGGTTGGCGCTGGGGTCGCTGGCGGCGAGAGCACATACCGCCAGGAGGCCCAGGCCGTGTTCCCGGCGCGATCCGCGATCTTAACATCGAAGTAACTTGTGCCCGCAGGCAACGCCCACAGGGGTGTGAACTCGATGAATTGCGCTCCGAAGACGGATCGCGCTCTTGAGTCGATGCCGCGCCGGGAGTCCTCGATGCCCCTCAACGAAGGGAAATAGGGATTGAGAAGTATGTTTATGAGAGCTGAGTTAAGGACCCTGAGATCGTTCCGGCGGTCGTGGGGGTCGACGCCGGCCGGCCCCCGATCCACGAACCAGACCCTGATTATCGGCCGCAGCGTCATGACGGTGGAATGCGGGGCGGGCGTGATGCCTAACATTTCCGGTGGAAGCCCGTCGATCGTCACCCTGCCTGCATCGCGCGTTACCGCGACCCTCTCAAACCGGAGCCACACGATCACGAGGCCCTGGTGTAGTTCATCCCCCCACCTGACCCGACGCCAGCCCGTGTACTGTCCGGGCTGGCTTTCGATCATCGGGATGCCGGTCTCAAGGCCGGCGATGTCGAACGAGGCGGCGCCCCCGGGACTGCCATGCATGGTCACCATGAGGGTGGAGCCGAGGCCGAGTGGATCGGTTGCATTGATGGATACCTTCTCGATCGCCGGGGGGACCAGCAGACCGGGCGAGACCCGTGGCGCGGGCGATTCCTCGGTGCGGACCTCCCAGACTTCATCGGTTCGCGGATTGATCCGCAGGGTCACGGCGATGCCCGGCCGCAGGACGTCGGCGGGGACCTGATGATCTCCCATCAGGAAGGACGCGTCATCGGCGAGCGTCAACATCTGGCCGCCCACCAGGGCAACCGCCTGTGGTGTCAGGCGTTCGAGCAGACCGTCCACGCGGCGATAGGAGGCGCGAATTTCAGCCGCCTCATCGGCCGACTTCAAGATGACGCGGACGGCATCGCCTCGACGGATCTGGTCGAGGGAGGCGGGACCTTCCCGACCACTGGTCACCTCTCTTAGGAAAATGACTGTCGAGGGTGTAATGATAATGCTCGAGACTGTGCCGTCGTGGAGGACGGCGAGGCGTGGGGGCCTGGCGCGGCCTTCGACCAGGACGACCGTTCCTTCCCGGATGGCCACAGGGTCGTCCATCTGCACGATCCGGCCGTCGGCCCCAGAGACGGCCTGCGCCATCACTTCTACTGCCGGTCTTCCCACCAGGAGCAGCATCAGGACGACGGCGCCCGCCGACAGCCCCGCACGCTGAAGACGCATATTCCCTCCATGACGCTCTTCCCGCGCGTCTTCCCTTGGCTAAAGAGTACGAATGCCGCTGCGTCGCGGCAGTGACGCCGGTCACACCCCAATCGGGCCCGCCAGGGACGGGAACTCTGAGGGCAAATCAGGAACCACCACCTGAAAGATCCGCTGCGGATGTGAGAAGCCATGAAGACGGTGCTCTCCCAGGTCGCGTAGAGTGACCCCGTCAGGGAGGTCTCCCCCGATTAGTTCGCGAGTTGCCTGCGACAGTAGAACTTGCCCTCCGTGGGCGGCAGCGCCAATCCGGACAGCGCGATGAATCACCGTCCCCACGTAAGTGTCGATACCCATCCGCGCATCCACACCGAGCGCGTCAGGCCAAGAATGTGTGGAAATCGCACGCTGCACGGCTACGGCAGCTTCCAGGGCGTCCCTTGGTCGGGGGAAGGCATAGAAGAAGCCATCGCCTTGGTCTTTGACTTCCTGCCCGCGGTAAGCCACAAAGAGGGAGCGGACGATCGAGCGGTAGTCGGCCACAACCGCCGTAAAGCCCTCGCCTAGCCACACGAGGTGACGCGTCGATCCCTCAATGTCGGTGAAGAGGAAAGTGACTCGGAAGGCCAGGCTCTCGAGCGTGGTGCTCAGGTGCGCCAGAAAGGCGCTCGCCGTGGCAGGTGACGCTTTCAGCTGCCCATGAAATTCCTCCCGGCTCAGAGTGCTGGCGACGGTGTCTTCGAGCGCGATGGCACTTGCACAGTGTGGATGCTCGCCGAGCAGCTCCATCTCCCCCAAGACATCGCCGGGTCCTGCATCAAGGGCAAGTTCCCTGCCATCATCGGTTTGAAGGAAAATGCGGACTCGGCCGGACTCCACGATGTACAGCGCGTCGTCGACCTGGTCCTTGCGAAAGATCATCGTTCCTTTGCCAAACGTCCGACGGCGGAAACGCGCGGCCAGCCCGGCCAGCATGTCGCCCGGCAACCCAGAGAAGAGGCTCACGCGTTCTAGGGAGGTCCTCGCATCAGTCTCCTCCTGTCCGAGCAAAACGACCTGTGCGCGCACGCGGTCGAGATCGGCGCCCATCGCGTCGAGCACCCGGACGGCCACGCCCTCACCCTCGCGGATCAGGCCGAGCAAGAGGTGCTCAGTGCCGACCTTGTGGCCGAGCCGTCGGGCTTCGTCCAAGGCGCGCTTGAGGACCTTCTTGGCCCGCGGGGTGAAGGCGACCTCCTCATGCGGCGCCCGTGCGCCCCAGCCGATGGCGCCCTCGATCTCGGCCCGGACGCGCTTGGGGCTGATGTTGAGGCTCTCCAGGACCTTGCTGGCGACGCCTTCGCCTTCGCGAATGATCCCAAGCAGGATGTGCTCGGGTCCTACCCTGCTGTGGTTGAGGCGCTTGGCTTCTTCCCGGGCGAGGATGATGACGCCTCGCGCGGGCTCGGTGAACCGTTCGAACCTTAGGGTCGCCCTCGTTGCGAAAGCCTCACCCGGGATCTGTTCAATTGTCGGCAGCGTGCCGGCCGGCTTCGTGTACGAGGTAGTCCCCTCTTCGCCCAGCAGGTAGAGGACCTGGGCGCGCACGCGATTGAGCTCAGCCCCCATGGCTTCCAGCACGCGAGTGGCGACGCCCTCGCCGTCACGAATCAGGCCGAGCAGGAGGTGCTCGGTGCCGATGTAGTTGTGGCTGAGCCGCCGCGACTCGGCCATGGCTAGCTCGAGGACCTTCTCGACACGCGTGGTGAACGCGACTTCCCCGTGGTGCTGGCGCTCACCGCGCCCGATGGCCCCCTCGATCTCGGCCCGGACGCGCTTGGGGCTGATGTTGAGGCTCTCCAGGACCTTGCTGGCGACGCCTTCGCCTTCGCGAATGATCCCCAGCAGGATGTGCTCGGTTCCCACAGCGCTGTGGTTGAGGCGCTTGGCTTCCTCCTGGCTGAGGATGATGACACGTCGGGCGCGCTCGGTGAACCGTTCGAACATCAGCACTGCCCTCTCTGAAGCACGATCCTTCGGAATTGGCCGGGCCAGCAGCCAGACAAGTACAGCTCCTGTGACGGTGCCTACAACGATGCCCGCGATGCCACCGGTGACGACCGAATCAATATTCGCTTTGACATAGACTTCATACCAGCCAAGATACGATAGAAAGCGGAAGCGCAGTAACGCCGGCACGAAAGCCAGGGGGAAGAGCACGGTATTTGCCAGGATCCACCAGCCTGCCTTCGCGGTATTGACTCGAAGTGTACTCCACTGGAGCACGCCAATCGTGAACCCGCCCGACGCAAACGCCGCGATCAAGTCATCCAGACCCTCCAGGCGTCCCGCCAGAAAGAACGCCTTTACGCCCGCGACGGACCCGAGGGCATAGCCTGCGATGCTGAGCCAGGTCCACCATCTGGTCCCGGGGAGCGCTCGTCTGAGAACCAGCCATTGCAGGGCCCCGGCAAGTGCGCCGACCGGCACGTAGATCGCGGCGGCCTGCAGGGCCCAGTACGTCTCTCCTGCAACAGGCAACCGCCGTTCCGCCTCCATATCAGCGAGCACACTACCGAGGCCACCCCCCACCGCTCCGCCCACAGCAAAGCCGACGGTAGTTGCCAGAATCCACATGAACCAAAGGCGCAACATACCACGTTCTGGCATTACGTCAAAACCGGACCAGCACGATCGGGAGCGATATGGTGACACTCTGATCGACGACCCGGATGCCGGGAATGGTCAGCACGAGCCGCGTCGACCCGACAGGGATCGGCTCAAAGGCCATGATCGCCGTGACAGATGACCGACCGGCGAGACGGTCGGGAACCGTGGTCCGGAGCATCCGGGTGAAGAAGGTCTTGCCCTGCTCATCGGTCAGCGTCGCCGCGGCCATCGCTTCGAACAGGCTGGCCTCGGCGACCTGGCCGTTTTCCACCGTGAAGTCGAGGCGCGTGACGTCTTTCTCTACCGCCACCTGTCTCACCCAGATCCCGATTCCGGCCTCCGCCGCGCGGGCGTTTGGAAACCACCGCGCCAAGACGCCGGCCGGTCGGGGCGGTTGGATCTCCTCCACGACGCGGTCGGGAAGTTCGAGCCGCCAGGACTGCCCGTCCCGGATGACACGGAAGGTGATCTCCTCGGCCCGAGACGTGGGCGGCGACAGTATGGAGGAACTGCCCCGCGTCTTGATCGTCGCGGGGACCAAGGCGTGGTCCCGGCTCGCTGAGTAGACCGGCGGGCCGACAACGAAGTCGAGATCGTGGATCTGCCCGCTTTCTCCGAACGGTCGCTCCCACCGCGCCCGGGCCCTCCTGGTGGTCCAATGGGCGACGAAGTCGGCCTCCGTGATCTGGCCGCGCGTGTGGGCGGTCAGGTGCCGCTGATAGAACTGCCGCAGCGGCGCCTCATCTGGAACCGTCAACACGGCCGGCCTAAGCACGTTCATCAGGTAGAGGAGCAGCGGCTCTCCGGAGATGCCCGTCTCGCCGACCATCGGGTAGGCGGCGGAGCGCATGGAAAATGCAAGTTTCAGCGTCACGGGCCGCTCGCCCACGCGCAGGTCCGGCAGCACCAGCGCCGCCGTCCTCGAGGCCGCGGGGACCGGGTCGAACACCAGGGTCACCCCGACGGCTGAAGCGCCGGCCAGGCGATCGGGCGGCGTCTCGCGGGGCGGTCGCGCTCTCGACTCCTTGCCGGCTTCGTCTGCCAGCGTGGCGCGACGCAGGGCATCGGCAACCACCACGGCGTCTTGACTGTTATTGGCCAGAGCCAGCCGCAGGATCGTCTCGTCCTGCTCCAGCGTCACATCGAGTACGGTCAGCGTCACGCCGGCGTCGGCGACGCTGGCGTGCGGCGCATATCGCGGCCCCGCTCGTCCTCGTAGGACCTGGACGACCGGCAAGATTTGGATCGCTGGCATGACGGGGGTCTTCTGGATCTCCTGGACCGCGGCGTCCGGCAGCACCACCCGCCACTGATGGCCCTCCAGGACCGCTATGAACACCAGCCCGATACCGCCCCCTCCGGTCGTGTGATGCTCCAGCGTGTGCCACGGCGTGCCGGTGCGGCCGACAACCATCGAGATCAGCCAGCCCCAGCTATAGAAGATTGACGGCATCCAGTTCCGCCGGTCCAACCGTATGTACTCCGCCGCAATTCCGGCGGGCACCAGCGCGACATCGCCTCGCTCATTGAGAACGGGTTCTCCGACATCGAACGACATCGCTACGCGCGAATCGGGTCGGCCCCGCTCCATCGCGGCTCTGCCAAGGTAGGCGCTGAAGAGCTGATACTCTGTGATGCGCCCACGGGTGTGAGCGGAGAGGGTCGTGCGGTAGAGTTCGAGGAGGGCCGTACTGGCGTCGTGTTCACCGGGGCATCGACTTTGACGAGGACCGCTGGAGCGGTCGTCACAGATCGTACTGATGACCAACTGCAAAGTCTCCAGGTAGACACGTACCGCGTCCCGGGCCCCAGCCCCCGCTGGCGTCTGGCCCGTGACCCTCGGGGGCAGTTGGCCGCCCACCAGCGCAAGGACGAACAATAGAATGAGGAGCGTCCGCATCGCGTCCTCCCTACTTATCGTACAATGATCCCAACCGGGAATGAGAAGCGGTTCCCACCCTCGGCGCCCCCGGCTAACGTGGTCCAGCCGGCGCCGCTCATGTCGTCAACTCTGACGATTCGCCGGTTTTCACTGTCGGCCACGTAGATGCGGCCGGCCTCGTCTACAGCGATCCCGATCGGGTTGTCGAACCGATGGGCTTCGAAACCCCGCGTCCCCAACGTCACCCAGCCCGTGCCGGCCATATCATCGAAGCGTGCGAGGCGGCTCGCGCGCGCGTCGCTCACGTAGATCCGGCCGGCCGCGTCGAGGGCAATACCCGTCAGTGAGCTAAATGGATCGCCCGACGGTCCGCTGAACGCAACCCACCCTCCGCCGGCGCGATCATCCATTCGGACGGCGCGCCGGTTGCCGCTATCGGCGACGTAGAGACGGCCCTGCTCGTCGATGACCATGGCCGCTGGCGTGTTGAACTGCGTCGAGCCGCTCCCCAGGCCGCCAAGCGAGATCCAACCTGCGCCGGTCATGTCGTTGATCCGGACCAGCCGATGGTTTTGCGTATCCAAGATCCAGATGCGGTCGTCGGGATCGATCGCGATCCCCTGCGGGACGAGGAACTGGCCCGTGCCTCCACCCCGGCTGCCGAATGTCGTCCAGCCCGCCCCAGTGACGTCGTTCATTCGGACGATGCGGTGGTTGAAGGCGTCGGCGATGTAGAGCCGGCCGGCGCTGTCCATCGCAATGCCTGCCGGCCCGGTCAGCACGGAGCTGCCGCCGCCGCGACCGGCGAGCACGGCCCAACCGGCCCCAGTGACGTTGTCGACGCGGGTCACGCGGCGATTGAGCGTGTCGGCGATGTAGATCCGCCGATTCGCATCGACTGCGCGGCCGCCGAAGGGGAACTGGAACTGACGATCGCCACTGCCTCGGGTGCCCAATCCCAGCCACGTCAGGCCGGTCATGTTCGCCAGACCAACGAGGCGGTTGAAGCCGACGTCGACAACGTACACAGCGCCGCCGGCGTCGACCGCGATACCCGTGGGGCTGATGAACTGCAGCGGCGGAGGGCCAAGCGGTGCGATGATCGGCTGGATGACTGGCAGCAGCCCACGGCCCACCGCAGCCCACCCGGTTCCTTCGATAGTGTCCACCCGGACCACACGGCGGTTCCCCGTGTCCGCGACGTAGATGCGGCCGTTTGCGTCAAGCGCGATGCCTCGAGGACCTTCAAACTGCCGGTCGCCGCCCCCGGTATCTCCCAGGACGCTCCACCCGGCGCCGGTCATGTCGTTCATGCGGACGATGCGGTCATTGCCGCTATCGGCCACGTAGATGCGGCCCTGGGCGTCCACCGCGATGCCCCATGGTGTGCGGAACTGACTTGAGCCGGGGCCCTGAGTGCCCAGCGTGGTCCAGCCGCCGCCGGTCATGTCGTCCATGCGCACGATCCGGTGGGCCTGTGCGTCGGTCACGTAGATGCGGCCCGCCGTGTCCAGCGCGATGCCCCGAGGATTCCAGAAGCCGCCGAGCCCCCAACCCGGCCGTCCGAAGGCGGTCCATCCGGCCCCGCTCATGTCATTGACCCGCACGATGCGACTGTTCATGCGGTCGGCCAGATAGATCCGGCCGGCAGCATCGATGGCGATGCCCCAGGGCTCGCGGAACTCATTGACGCCGCTGCCCTCACTCACGAACGCGCTCAAGCCAGCGCCGGTCATGTCGTCGACCTTCACGACTCGATTGTCGAGGTCAGCAACGTAGATGGCGCGGGCGAGCGGCTCCGCCCACGTAGAAGGGGACGGCGTCAAACAGAGGACGGCCAGTGCCAGGAGTGCGACCACGCGGGTCAGAGTCATGGGATCACTGCACCCCCTTCCCCCGACTCTGTTAATAGAGCCTCTGGGACCAGTGTGGGGCTGTGATGCTCACTATGTCGCGTTCGAATCACTTTCGCCACACGCGTGCGCCGGATCCCGGCGCTCATTCCGGATCGCGCCGACGACAAGGCTCACCGCCCCCAGGTAGGTGCGCACCGCCTCCCGGGCCGCGGCACCCGCCGGCGTCTGGCCCATGACCCTCGAGGGCAGCGGGCCGCCATCTCCATACAGACGATCCGGCGGTCGATCGCTGTCAGCCTCACGGCCAGCCCTCCTTTCTGTTTGCAGCTGTCGCACGGCGCCCGTAGCCATCGCGGCTCGATGACGGATTTGCCCTACGATTCCTTCGGTGACGCCCGCGCCGGCCAGCGAGCGTACACCCCCACAAGGTACGGGAGCAGCCAAAACCCGAAGAAGAGGGTCTGCCCGACGGGATAGGAGAGGAGGTCGAGAACACTCGGAGCAAACCGGCTCAGGAGGCGAAAGCCGGCAAACCACACGGCGTAGGCGGCCAGCATCGCGACAGCCGCACGGCGGAGGGGCGCAGCGAGAAGAGACACGTGGGCCGCGGGAAGCAGGAGTCCCAGCACCGCCATGCCGGTCGCGAACGCTCCATCAGAGGAGACCACCTTTCGATTGTAGGCTTCGACGCCCGCGACGACGGCGATGTTGTAGATCACGATAGTGGCTCCGACAAAGGCCAACGCCCGGAGAAGAAGGGGCATCGACCAGCGGGACTTCTGCCAAAGCAGGATGACGGCGGCTAGGAAGACGGACGCGTACGAGATGAACACCAGCAATGGGTAGACGCCCGGGGGATCGTAGCCGCCGAGGATCAGCCGGCCGGCGAAGTAACTGCCCGCGACGCTGGCCACGACCTTCAGCAGGAGGACAGGCGTCTTGCCCATCATGCGCACCGCGGGCTGCAGGGCTCACTCGCGCCGCTGGCTTCTCTTCGCCGCCGCCGCGGGGCTACCGGCCCTACGGTATCCCCCCCCTGATCGTACCGTAGATGAAGATCCCAAGGAGAATCAACAGGATCCAGGTCCACATTGGTGTCCCTCCTCATTCAGTTTTCACCGCTTCAAGTCGCTACGGCAGTTCCTCCCAGGCCGCTACCCACACCACCACTGGCGAGTTGGTGAAGGCTCGGAGGCCCGGTGTACCCAGGACCGCTGGATCATAGCGGATCGCCACAACACCGGAGTTCCGAAAGCTCAGCCCACTATCATTGGCCAGGACGCTTCCCACCACGCTCACGCGGGCCCCTTCGCCTACGTCAACCAACCGGTTGACGTAGACCAGCCCGTGCACACGTAGCCATGCTTCGCGCGCGACGATCAGCGCGCCGTTATCCAGAACAAGCAGCCCAGGCAGCGCACGCGTCGCGACAGAATGGATGACCTCCAACGATGCCCCCTGACCAACGAGCACCGTGTTCTCAGCCACCAGCGCACCGTCGGTCACCTCCAGCCTCTGGCCGTCTGGAAGCGCGACACTACCGATGACGTACACCGTACCCAGCAGTCTGGGTCGCCGATGCCCGACCGCCAAATAGAAGAGTACCTGTCGAAACTGGTCTTCTGTGTACAGACTATCGCGCTTGTGAGTGAGCTCGCCATCGCGCAGATACTTCCCAGCAGCCTCATTGACGTCTGCGTTGGCGGCGTTTGCCCTCGCCCGGTCCTGGTAATAGCTCCGATCGACCTCAGGCGGCGCCGGCAGTGTGTCGTGCCGCAGCACGACACCGTCGACATTTATCCCGGTGGCACGTAATTGCGTCGTGTCTACTCGTTGCTGATCCTGACTCAGGATGAGTTCCGCCGCACTACCGAAGAACAATCGAACCGACCCAGGCCGCACAACCCGCGCAGGGTCGCCGGTGACGTGCAAGGGACCTACCGGCCCAGGGCTCGCGTCAAGGGGCGCGGACGGATCGTTCAGCGAAACGTCGGGGCTCGCAAACCACACCCCCGTCCCCGCTGCAAGGTGAATCCACGGCCGATCGCCAGTCATTTCGGAGGGCAGGATAGAGGTCACGGAGGGCGCCCCCTCCAGGCGAATGAGGCCGGTTCCATACAGCGCCGATAGCATGGCCGGTGAGGCTACGTAGCCGCGAGCACGCAGCCGCCGCCTCACCCCGGCGAATTCTCCAATGCTGCTGATGACCACGGCACCATCGGCGTCATCAGTGAGTGCGACTGTAAATCGTCCCTCTGATGACCCCACGGGGAGTACCTCAGAGTAGGTTGTGGGCCGCCATTCTCGACCAGGACGTCCGTCAAACGCAGCCATCTCGAGGATCGATAGTGTCCGGTGCACGCCTGCTTCGGCCAGGGACATTGCCACCGCCGAGCGATACCGGAGGCCCGCACGGTCCTGTAGTTGATTCATGAACCAGATAAACGATGAGCTGGAGGCCCCAACAGCGATGAGGATCACGAGGACGACCAGCAGCGCCATACCCGCTGCTGACCGTATTGGGCGTTTCCGCAGCTGACTCATGCCAATCGACCACCATCAGCAACAAACGGCTGGAGGGGCGCGCCCGCGTGACGCCCCTCCTCGAGTCTCAACCGCTTCGAAGACCTACTGGCGCCACAGCAGCACGAGAATCTGCTTCTCGCCGTTCGCAAGGGGCTCTAGCGCCTTGCCGACGATCGCTCCAACGCAGCGTCGGGCCGCCGGGCAGCGCATCAGATGCCCGGGGACGCGTGAGGTTGTGAGAAGATCACCCAACCCGATTGACCCGTTCGAAGCGGTCGCCTTCGCTCTGACCACTCCCACCATCGCCACGGGAGCGCTGGGTGTCTCGTGGCGCACCCCGAGCAAGATCCGGGGTTGCGCGGAGATGATGCCCGCAACGCGAGTGTCATAGGGACGCGCCGCCCGGGCTAGGCTATAGTCCTGCGTGCCGGTCAGCACGACGACATCCCCCGGAGTTACGCGGCCCGCCACGCGCATGCTCTCGGCGAGGTCAGCAACTCCAGTGCCGTTCACAAAGACGCACGGCGCCGCGGGGCAGTTGATATCCACGCGGCCCTCCAACACAGCGGCTCGAGCCCCGTTGCTGCCGATGCCCCTCATTGCAGCGCCTCCCGGTGTGGAGGATAGGCCGAGTACCCCGATGCCATCGCCCGGCGTAGTGGCCCTGGCCTGACCGATTACTCCGCGGCCGTTAGGGGAATTCACAAAGCCCAAAACCCCCCTGGTGTCTCCCGAAGTCGCCCGAGCCTCGCCAAGCACAGCAATCGCATCGGCGGAATTGGATAACACCAGACCCCAGACACCCCGCGTTTGTCCTGATGTCGCCAGGGCCTGTCCGAACACGCCACTAGCGCCGGGGGAGTTCGAACTCGTATGCCCCGTAACCCCCTGGGTGACACCTGTGGTCGCAGTGGCATGCCCTGAGACGCCGACGCCGCTCGTGGAGTCGGAGCGGCCATTCACACCGATGGCATTGCCGGAGGTGGCGTCTACACGGCCATCGACGCCAACGATCTGGGAACCGGGTCCAGTGGGCGTCCCTGTCACGCGGGTCCGGACGCCAACGACCCACGAACTGGGCCCCGAGGGGTTCGCAAATACGCGGCTGCTGACGCCCCAGACGACGCTACCCGGTCCCACGGCGTCCCCGGTCACCCGGCTGTTGACGCCAACAATCCCGCTTTCTGCTCCCGTGGCGTTCCCGGTTGCCCTACCTTGAACGCCAAAGACGGCGCTAGCCGGTCCTGTGGCGTTCCCCTCTACGCGGCCGCGGGCGCCAATGACCACGGAACCTGGTCCCGCGGCGTTTCCGGTCGCGCGGCCATCGATAGCAAGGGCCCCGGAATCTTGCCCCGTGGCGTTTCCGGTCACGCGACCGCGGACACCGATGGTCGCCGCATCCTGCCCGCTTGCATCCCCGGTGGCTTCACCAAGGATTCCGGAGACAACGGCTAGCAATCCCGTGGCATTGCCCGTGGCTCGTCCCACAAGCCCAATCGGGATATCTGTTGCGTCTGTTGAATCCCGAAGCGTCGTGCCTCGAATGACCGTTGCATCGGGCCGGGGAAGTCCGGGTAAAGCCAGTGTTGCGGGAGAGGTCGTGAGGTGGCCCGCTCTCGCGCTCGGGTTCACCAAGAGGAGCAGAACAACACCCATGACGATCACTGCCCGAAGGATCCGTAATGCTCCATTCCTCTCGCGTCTCATGCGTCACCCCCTGTAATGCTCACTGGCTGGAAAGCGCCGACCGTCACGTCACCCTGAATAGCATGAGGAGCTGTGAATCATAGTCGCAACTCCACTTTGATTTCGTAGACGTCGTCCCCGATCCGGATCTCCCGCATCGTCAGCACGGCCGACGTGACGGCTGGCGGGAAGGGCAGGGGCTCGAAGACCAGGCGTCCGCGTACCTGCCCGCGCGGCGGAACCCGGTCGACCAGGTCGCTGCGCAGCATGCGCATCTGGTAGATCTTCCCTGTGTTGTCGGTCAGCGTCGTCTCGCCGAGAGCGTTGTAGAGATTGGCTTCCGCCTCGGCGGCGTTCTCGACCGTCACCGTGAGTACCGTGGCCTCGCGAGTGAACTCCACGTTGGACACGGCGAGGGCCACCGGGCCGCTGGTCGCCCGCGCGGTCAGCGCGATCATCCGCACCTGAGGGGTCGGGCTCGCTGCGGGGTCCGGCTGTACGGCCCGGGCCGGCATCTGGCAGCCCGTGAGTTGAACCGGGGGCAGCGGCGCAGCGGTCTCCGCGTCCAATCCCTCAAGCCGAAGGTCAAACCGCGTCATCCTGATGAACTTGAAGTACACGGATCCCTTGACGATCGATCCGGGAGCCAACTCCCCCGCCTTCAGATACCGGGCCTCGACCTCCTTGGCCCAGCGGTCCTGCGTCACCGCGTTGGCGATGACCCCCACGACCCCGAAGAGGAGGAACCCCATACCTAGCTGGCCGGGGTTGCGCACAGCCCGGACAGCCTGTTCGAGCGTGAGCGGTCCGGCTGGCTCGCCCTGGTCGGGCACCAGCACGAACCTGCCTGGGTCCATCTGGATCTTCGTCTGACTCCGATTCACGAGGATGACTTCCACTTCGACAAAGTACGGGATGCCGCGCTGCTGCACTGACGCGGCCGCGTTGAGGAACTGTACCTCGCCCTGGCACAGCGGGCCGGCCGGCATGGACTGGGCCGACGCGCCGGCCGGCAGCCCAAGGACCACGAGGGCACAGATGAGGACGACAGCAGTCATCTTCATCGCCCGGCCTCCCTTCATCAGCCCCAATCGACGAGGGGCTTCTCCTCCGTGGGGCCTGGCGTGTCGTGTATGGTACGCGGGGGGGCGTCCGGCCGCATCGGGCTGGAGTCCCGGAGTGACCCGACTTGTGTCCCCCAAAAATGGGACGTCCCGGGCGGGCGCTAGCTACTGCAGAGCGGGAGTTACCGGACCGGTGGCTACCTCGGAGGAAGGTCGCGTGGGCCCAGGCCGTGCCGCGCCGCGATCAACGCAGCCTCGGTCCTGTCGTTGGCTTGCAGCTTGGCCAGAATTGCGCTCACGTGATTCCGCACGGTCTTGTCTGCAATAGTTAGTTGTTGTGCGATCTGTCGGTTTGTCCGGCCTGCCGCCAACAGCTCCAGGACTTCAGTTTCTCGACGGGTGAGTTGTGTGAAAATCTGCTTTTGCCCCCGGATCAAGGTGTCGATGCGTCCGAACTCTTTCATGACTCGCGCCGTCAGCCCGGCTGACAGGAAGCCCTCACCGGCCCGTGCCGCGTGGAGGGCCTGAACGATCTGCGCTGGGGAGGCGTCTTTGAGCACATAGCCAACGGCGCCAGCCTTGATGGCGGCAAACAGGTCCTCGTCGTCGTCAAACGCCGTGAGCACAACGACGGCCACCTCAGGGAGCTTCTCCCTGATCTGTCGGGCAAGCTCAATGCCGTCCATCCGGGGCATGCGCAGGTCGGTCAGAACCACGTGCGGCCGGTGCGTCATGGCGTCAATGAGGCCGTCCCGTCCGTTAAGGCAGGCCGCAACGACCTCGATGTCCGGCTCGTCCGACAGCCTGTCCCTCAGGGCCTCTAGCAGGACCCTCTCGTCTTCCGCTATCAGGATACGGATTTGCTCCATACCCATCCCCCCGGGAGGGGAAAGGACGCCGTGACCACCGTTCCCTGGGCGGGAACCGACTCGATGTTGAGGCTGCCGCCCGCGCTGTGGACGCGGTCCTGTAGATTTGTCAAGCCACCTCCGTCCACCATTTCGACACTGGGGTCAAACCCTACACCATTGTCGTGAATGGCACAGCGCAGGTCGCGGGCGGTCACCGAAAGCCGTACATCGACCTTGCTCGCGGACGCATGCTTCACGGCATTGGTCAGGCTCTCTTGAATGGTACGGAGGATCGCATGCTCGGCGGCTGGGCGCAGGCGTGGTAGCTCGGGCGGAATGTCGACGTTGAGATCGAACTCCCAGCGTCCGGCCAGGGCAATGACCTGACGACGGAGCGCCGACGCCAAATCCACATGCTCGTCCGCCGTGCGGAGCCGCCTCACCAGGTAGCGCAGCTCATCCGCAGCGCGCCGGGAGGTTTCTCGCTCCAGAGCAATGATCTCCCCTGCGCGCTCCGGCGCCTTCTTCAGAAGGTGGTGCGCAAGCTCAAGCCGCGCGGTGATGGTCGCGAGGAGATACTGTATGCCGTCGTGGATCTCGCGGGCCAGCTCCTGCTGGTACTCTGCCCTCTCGGCCGCCCGCTCATACGCGGCCACAGTCCGAATGATGGCCGCGTAGACCGATCCGATCACGGCAATAATGACCAGCCGATAGACCATCGAGACGGTCCAGGGAACCCCCGCCCACACGATCACAAACAGGAGGCCGGCGACAATCACGGTGGTAAGCCCGATGAGACGTCTCATGCTGAGGGAGGCCACTGCCGAAGCGAGTGGGACAACGTAGGCCATCGCGAGGGCGTGTGTCGGATCCCGCAGGATACTCAGGGCCATGGTGATGACCAGGACGTCCACATACGGCCAGAACACATCGAGGCCGGCCCTCCATCTCCAAATACTGTTGATGGTGCGCGCCAGCACATAAGCACTCGTGATAACCGCCAGCGCGCCGAGTGCGCGGACGTCGACGACCCGGGGGGTACGCCATTGTGGCACGAGAAACCAGGCAAGCACGAATGGCGCCAGCACCCAGAGGTGCCCGAGGATGATCAGTTCGAGACGGCGCTGCATGCCGGGAGCCTACGACACGCTCTGGATGCCTCCTCTTGTGTCCTGCTCACCCATCATGCGTCCTGCTCACCTCTCATGCTACGTCTCCACGGCAGGACCCCAATCGTCGGGGTCCATCTGGAAGCTCCAGGCCAGCGCCTCCCGAGCCGTCTGGATGTTCGGCGGGACGCGCAGGAAGTACCGCCGGCCCGTCGAGGGGTCGGTGAGACGCACCACGACCAGTGGTTCAGGTGACATGTAGTCATCCTCAAACAGGCGATAGAGTTCGCCGGTTTCGTCGGCGTGTACCGGTCGTAGGGTTTCGACGTCTCCCAGAAGCGTCAAGAACCGGTCGAGCCCAACCCGCTCGATCATGGCCCTGCGCACTTCGACATTGCGCTCGTTCAGGATATCGTGACCGCTCAACGTCTCTGGCCGCATGATGACATGCTCCGGGACGGACAAGCCCCGCCAGTAGTAATACCGAATGCCGCCTGGCCACGACACTGCCGGACCGTCTGGGCAGTGCAGGCGGCCGTCGAGGACATGAATGACTGGTCTGGGTACGGCCAGGACTTCATGCCGCAAGACACAGAACACCAGCAAGCCCGCCTCGTGCGCGTCGACCAACGGCAACGAACTCTGGATCACGCGTTCAACAGCTGCCGTGCGGTGCCAGACATCGGCAGCGTCATAGGTGGCGGCCCAGGCCGCCGCGGCCGCCGCGGCTCGGAAGGCTTCCATGACATGTACTGGTGGTCTTGAAATCTCCTCGAAATAGGGAGTCCAGGGGGGGAACGAACCGAAAATAGGTCCCAGAATAGGAACCACGGCGAGCCGGTAAGCTTCAAAAAAGAAGAGGGCGACGGGGTGCAGGTCCCCGTGCGTGGTGAGCGAGACGAGGGAATTTGCGGCCAACCCGTAAGCGGTAGCCATCGCGTCCGACCTCGCAGCCCGCTGCGCGATTCGGTCGGCGGCGTCCATAACCTCATCGAGGCGAGAGGCTTCGTCCACTGTCAGCATGGCGTCTATCTCAGTCTGAACAGTCGCTTCGACCCAGGCGGGATCGATGGTGTCGGCGGCAGCAGGCAGGGCCTTTGGGCGGGCCGAGAGTTCCCCGACGTCGGGGTAATCAATGTCAGGGTGGTGAGGAATCCAGCATCGCCAAGCGTTGGATGATGCCACGGTCCACAACCGAGCGCGCCATGGAATTCTCGAGGGGACGCGCCAGCGCTCGACCTGGCAGTTGAGATGGTGTTGAAGACTGTTGAGTGCTCCGTACCCCCAGTAGACCGTGTGGATTTTCCTTTGTGCTCTATGGAGTCGAAGGGAACACCTGATCCGGGAGAGGTCCCGACAGGCTGCGGCGGCTGTAATCAAACCGCGCTCGACATCGGATATCCAGTGCAGGGGCCGTGGCCGCAAGCCCAGCACTCGCAGGTGTTCACGCACGGCCCGTTCCACAGCACCCTCGTCGAGCACGGGACGAGCGAGGTCGACCTGCGCGAGCCGGTCGATGATCGCGCCCGCCAGCGGAGAGATGTTAGTCACTCACGAAGCGGATGTCCTCGGGTGTGTACTCGCGCTGGCGAATTACCGCGTAGATGCCGGCCCCCAGCGTGATCGGCTTGTGCTCCGGGTGCGTGACGGTCGCCGATGTCATCACGTGGATGTAGAGCGCCTGGCTCTCGGGATCGCGGAAAACCGCACCATCGCCGGTCAGCCGGTGAGCGTGCCCGGTGGCCTCACCCTGGGCCAGGATCGGATCGGTGGCACGTTGCGCCGCCGGCGGCAGTCCGTCCACGCGGCGCATCAAGATAACGCCCTGCCGGTAATGGTCCATGTGGCTCACTTCCCCTCTAGATCCAGCGCCGCACCGACGCCTTGTATTGCAGGTACGGGGCCCCGATCCGCCGCTCGAGATACCGTTCCTCGCGGGCGATGACCTGCGTGATGATCAGCGCCACGGTCGGAATCAGCAGGCCGAGCACCCATGCATTGTTCACGACAATTCCGATCCCCGCCTGGAACAGCGTGAACCCCAGATAGATCGGATTGCGACTATAGCGGTACGGTCCCGTCGTGATCAGCGCCGTCGTCGGTTCATGCGGTCGGATGCCTGTTCCGGCGCGGACAAGCGCCGCGAGGGCCCAGCCAAACGCCCCGGCAGAGACGACCAGCAGGGAAATCCCCAGCGCGAGCCTCGCGTTCTGAGTCGCGACGCCAATCGGCCAGAGCCGCTGCAGCAGCACGCCGAGCAGGATCGACGTCAGGTAGACAAACGGTGGCCGCAGCGTGACGCCCGACAGTTCTTCCGAACCCGGGCTGGGGGCGTCTGACATCTACAACCGCCGCTCGACGAAATCGGCCAACAGCGTGAACATTCGGATCTTCCCCTGGATGTCGCCCGACGGGCCGTGCCCTTCGTCGGCGAACTCGTGGTACTCGAAGTCGTCGTCAGGACCGCTGCCCTCGCGCTTGCCCAGGGCCAGCAGCCGATCGCGGAAGACGCGCGCCTGGCTCACCGGGCACCGCGGGTCGTTGGCGCCGTGGACGATCAAGAGCTTGGCCTTCAGCTTGTCGGCGCGCGTAATCGCCGATCGGTCGCGCCAGAGGTCGGCATCCGCGACCGGATCACCCATCTGGTGGCGCAGGAAGTAGCGAAAGTGCTCCATGGACTCTTCGTACATCAGATGCAGATCGCTGATCCCGACCCACGGTGCGCCGATCTTGAACAGATCCGGCTTCTTTGTGACGGCGATAAAGGACATGTACCCGCCGAATGAGCCACCGAAGATGCCAATACGTCTCGGGTCCACGTAAGGCAACGTCTTGAGATAGTCGGCGCCGGTCGCCACGTCCTCCAGGTCGCCCCCGCCCCAATCCTTGATGTTGAGGTCGCGCCACTCGACGCCGTACCCCGTCGACCCGCGGATGTTAGGCTGCAGCACCACGATGCCGCGGTCCACGAGAAACTGCGCGAACGGATCAAAGGCCCGCAAAAACTGGCTCGTGGGTCCGCCGTGTACATGCACCAGGGCCGGCATGCGCTCGTCGGGCGTGACGTCGCGCGGCCTGTACAGCAGGGCGGGGACGCGCCGGCCGTCGGATGACGCGTACCAGATGTATTCGTCCGACACGAACACCGAGGGATCGATCGACCCGTACTCCGCCGGCAGCAGCGTGTCGTATCGGTCGGTGACCAGGTCGTAGAGGAGGAGTTCCATGCGCCGGTCTGACGCCGCATGGATGACGAGCGCCTTGGAATCGCCGAGCACCAGTCGTGACGCTTCCGCAATGCCGGGCGGCAGACGGAGCGCCCGTTCCGTTCCGGTCTCGAGGTCATAGAGCACGGGCACCATCGTCGAGT
>Ga0247727_10005169_pt1 | contig 26815 bp, 26 predicted proteins | sample WisWelCaveWW1625_FD_202498 | JGI IMG/M metagenome (GOLD analysis project Ga0247727, IMG submission 202498) | Biofilm microbial communities from Wishing Well Cave, Virginia, United States - WW16-25 | ecosystem: Environmental > Aquatic > Deep subsurface > Groundwater > Cave microbial mat | place...
TGGTGGACCGCGGGGGGCTCGAACCCCCGACCTCCTGATTGCGAACCAGGCGCTCTCCCAGCTGAGCTAGCGGCCCGACGCGAGAGGCGAAAAGTCTAGCAGACGCCGAGCAAACGAGGCAAACGCCACAGCGATCTGCTAGAGTTCCGACCGCTTCCGCGAGACTCCCGAATGGTCGAGTTCAACCGCCAAGATCGCAGCATCCGGGTCAAGATCGCGTACTACGGCCCGGCGGTCGGCGGCAAGACCACCAACCTGAAGGTCCTCTATGACCGCGCGCGGCACGGCCGCCGCGGCGAGTTCGTCTCCGTGAACTCGCAGCAGGACCGCACGATCCTCTGCGACCTGCTGCCGCTCAAGTCCGCCGGGTTCATGGGCTACGACCTGCGCTTCCAGATCGCTGCCGTGCCCGGCCAGGCGATCTACGCGCCGGCGCGCCGCGTGGTGCTGCGCGGCTCGGACGGGGTGGTGTTCGTGGCCAACTCCGCGACCGACCGCTGGCACGAGAACCAGCAGTGCCACCGCGAGCTGCAGGGGCACCTGCTCGCGCAGCAGCTCGACCCCGCCACGATCCCGATGGTCGTCCAGTACAACAAGCGCGACCTGCCCGACGTGATGGAGATCGAGGCGCTCGAGCGGGGCTTGAACGCCCGGCGCTGCCCGCACTTCTCCGCGGTCGCCACGCGCGGCGAGGGAGTGCTCGAGACCTTCGCGGAGATCGTCCGCCTCACGCTCGAGGACCTATCGCGGCACCATGCGGCGATCGCGCTGCCTCCGGGCCAGACGTTCGCCGACTGGACGCAGCAGGCGATCGTCTCGATGTTCGGCACGGCACAGCTCGCCTCCGGTGAGAGCGACGAGGAGGTCGTCACCGTCGACCTGCCCGAGGACGCGCTCTTCGGCGACGAGGCCTCGGCGCGCCACCTGCTGAAGCTGGCGATGCCCGAGGAGGTCGCCCGCGGGGCACCCGATGCCCGCTCGAGCGACATGCTGGCCGAGTCGTACGCCCAGGCCTCGACCGAGCTCGGCGTACGCGTCAACGATCTGCGCGAGGAACGAGATCTCGCGCGCTCGCGTCTCACGGAGCTGAAGCTCGCGCTCGAGCTCGCCGAGCAGCCGGCCGCCGAGGGCGAGGTCGAGGACCGCGCCCAAAGGATCCTCTCGATCCTGATGCGCTCGGCCGACGCGGCCAACGCCAGCCTGCTGCTGACGACGACCGACCCGCCCCAGATCCTGGTGCTGCCCCCGCTCGTCACCGATCCGCTGGCGCGCACCGGCTGGGGCGCCGTCCATCTGCATGAGCTCCGGAATCTCGCCGAGGCCCGGCTCGAGGAAGGCCGTGAGATCGCCGAGCTCCAGGCCGCTCTGGCCGAGAGCGAGCCCGTGTTCGAATCGGTGGCGCTCGTGCCGCTGCGCTCGGCGGAGCGCGTGCTGGCGCTCGCGATCCTGTACTACCGGCCGCACATGGCGCTGCCGCGGGCGGACACGCTCGAGCACGTGGGCTTCCTGGGCCGCATCCTGGCGGGCCCGCTCGAGGCCGCGGCGGCCCGCGAGGCCAAGGCGAGCGTCGACCGCATGCGCGCGGTCTCGCGCGCCTCGGCAGCGGCAATCGCGTCCCTGCTCACGCGCCTGCCCGGCGGCTCGACGCGCCGGGCGTCGCTTCAGCTCGAGGACGTGCTGGCTCCGCTGCGGGTGCCCGGGGTCACGGTGACGGTCGTGCCGGGAACTCCGGCCGTGGTCGGGGACGCGGCGCTTTTGCGCTTCGCGGTGGCGACGCTCGTCGCCCGCTGCGAGGCGGCGGCGCTCGAGCGCTCGATGATCCCGGTGATCGGCGTCTACGCCGGCGCCGAGGAGAACTTCGTGCGCGTTCACGTCTGGGTGGGCGAGGGCGCCGCCGCGGTCGGGGCGCCCGTCGTGACCGAGGCCTTCAGCGCCGATTCCGACGCCGAGATGAGCGCCGTCTACGCGATCATGGCCCTGCATTCGGGCGGGCTCGTGGCGCCCGAGTCGCAGGGCGCGGTCGTGCACTACGTGCTGCAGCTCGCCGTCGCCGTGTGAGGCGCGCGAGACGCGGCTAGGCGAGCGGCCATGGCGCTTTTGGATCGCAGGGCCCAGGAAGAGCGCGAGTCCCGGATGCTCGCGCCCTTTGGAATGCGGAGCGCGCAGAGCCGCGGCCGGCGCTACGTCGAGGCCGAGCACTCGATGCGGACCTGCTTCCAACGGGACCGCGACCGGGTGATTCACAGCTCGTCCTTCCGGCGCCTCGAGTACAAGACCCAGGTCTTCGTCAACCACGAGGGCGACAACTACCGGACGCGGCTGACCCACAGCCTGGAAGGCGCGCAGATCGGGCGCAGCGTCGCACGCGCGATGGGGCTCAACGAGGAGCTCACCGAGTGTCTGGTGCTGGGGCACGACCTCGGGCACACGCCCTTCGGCCACTCGGGCGAGCGCGTGATGAACGAGCTGATGCGGGACCACGGCGGCTTCGAGCACAACCGCCAGACGCTGCGCATCCTCGAGCTGCTGGAGCGGCGCTACCCGGACTTCCCGGGGCTGAACCTCACCTGGGAGGCGCGCGAGGGCATCATCAAGCACCGCCCCGACTCGGACGCCCAGGCGCCCGAGGAGTACGCGCCGGGCGAGGCGCCGACGCTCGAGGCCCAGCTCGTCGACCACGTCGACGAGATCGCCTACAACAACCACGACGTCGACGACGGCCTGAGCTCGGGAATGTTCAGCGTGGAGGCGATCCGCGAGGTCGCGCTGTTCCGCGAGGCGCACGACGCCGCGCTGCGGCGTGGCCTGGGCGACGAGCGCATCGAGCGCCACCAGGTCGTGCGCTTCATCATCGATCGCTGCGTGCGCGAGCTGATCGAGGCGACGCAGGCGAGCCTGCTGGCGGCGCGTGTCGAAACGGTCGACGACGTGCGTCGCGCCGGCCGGCGCCTCGTGGGGTATTCCGACGAGATGGGCGGCCGCGTGCGCGAGCTCAAGCAGTTCCTGCTGCACAACATGTATCGCCACTACCGGGTCGTCCGGATGGGCGACAAGGCGGGCCGCCTCTTGCGCGACCTGTTCTCGTCCTACGTCAACGAGCCGGGCCAGCTCCCGCCGCACTTCCAGGAACAGGTCGAGCGAGTCGGCGTCCACCGCGTCGTGTGCGACTACATCGCGGGGATGACCGACCGTTTCGCCGTGGACGAGCATCAGAAGCTCTTCGACCCGACGGTGCGGGTCTGAGCCGGGCCGGGTCCACGTGAGCCCCACCCTGGTTCTGCTCCTGGTCTACGGCGCGGCGCTCGTCGCCGCCGGAGTGTGGATCGGCCGTCGCGTGAGCAGCTCGAGCCAGTTCTTCGTGGCCGGCCGTTCGCTCTCGGGCGGGATGGTGTTCGCGACGCTGCTCGCCGCCAACATCGGCGCGGGCTCGACCGTGGGCGCGACCGGTCTCGCCTACCGCCAAGGCCTTTCCGCCTGGTGGTGGTCGGGCTCGGCGGCGATCGGTTGCCTGGTGCTGGGCCTCGTCGTCGCGCCGCGGTTGCATCGGCTCGCCACGGAGCACCAGTTTCTGACGGTGGGGGATTTCCTCGAGTGGCGCTTCGACCGCTCGGTGCGGGTGCTGATCGCAGTGGTGCTCTGGGTGGGAACGCTGGCGCTCCTCGCGGGTCAGCTCCTCGCCATGGCGTGGGCATTCGAGGTCATCGCCGGCATGCCGCGCGCCGTCGGAGCGCTGGCCTCCGCCGCGATCCTGATCGCCTATTTCAGCGGAGGCGGCATGCAGTCCGCGGCCGTCGTCAACCTGCTGCAGCTCGTGACGCTTCTCCTCGGGTTCCTGCTCGCGGTGCCGTACGCGTGGTCGGCAGCCGGTGGTTGGGAAGGGATGCGCGCGGCGGCCGGCGCCGACGCTACCGCCTCGTTCGGCAGCTTCACCGGAATGGGTCTGCCGGGGATCCTCGGGCTGGCGGTGGTGTTCGTGCCGTCGTTCATCGTCTCGCCGGGCCTGAACCAGAAGTGCTTCGGCGCCCGGTCGGCGCGCGCGGCCGGTGCCGCGGCCGTCGGCAACGCCGCGGCACTCGCCTTGTTTGCGTTCGTACCGGTGGTGTTCGGCATGGCGATGCGGGCCCTCGAGCCCGGTCTCTCGAATCCCGAGCTGGCCCTCCCACGCCTCACGACCGACGTCCTGCCTCCGTGGCTCGGCGCTCTCGCGCTCGCGGCGCTCTTCGCCGCCGAGATCTCGACGGCGGACGCGGTCCTGTTCATGCTCTCGACGTCGCTCAGCCGCGATCTGTTCCAGGCCGTCCTGCGTCCGAAGGCGAGCGACGCCGAGCTGCTGCGCGTGGGCCGGTGGGCCGCCGTGGCCGGTGGCGCCTTCGGTGTCGGGCTCGCGCTGTGGCTGCCGTCGGTGGCGTCGGCGCTCAAACTCTTCTACGGCGTCATGACCGCGGCCCTGTTCGTGCCGTTGCTCGTCGGCCTGCTGTCGCGCCGTCCCAGCGCGCGCCACGCACGGGTCGCGATTGCGGCGTCGATCCTGACGACCCTGGGCCTGCTGATCGCTCTTTCCGGAACGCCGTCGGCCGAGTGGCTCCCGTCCGTCGCCGGCATCGCCGTGGCGGGCGCCGTGTTCGGGATGGCGTGGCGGCCGCCCGCGCAGCCTACAGCCGGGGGCCGGAGGTCTGCGCGCTAAGCCGCCCGGCGTCGCGTCCATGTTGACGAGCTGTGCAAGACGAGCGCTGCAGCTGTGGAACAGTGGTGGATTCGATGTGGGAAAGTGCGGCTCGGACTGTGGAAAACGACCCTTCCTCAGTGGAAAAACACCTCGCGAACGTGGAAAACACTGCGGGAATCCAGTGGAAAAGCGAGGCGGAGCTGTGGATCCGCTGCGGACAGGCTGTGGAAACGTGACTCGGTGGAAAACCCGTGAGCGGGACTCCGAAGTGCGCGCCCGCGAGAGGCGACGACGCGGATGACGCGATCCGAGGTGGTCTTGGTCGGCGGCGTCGCGTCGGCGTCGGCAGCCACTTTCGCGGCGGCCTTCCTGGCCTGGCTCTTCGGCGCGCTCAGCCCGGCCGTGGGAACTGTCAGCCTGCTCCTGGGAGCCGGGGCGGGCGTGCTCGCCATCCGCGGTACGAGGTCGGATTCGGTGCCGCGTCAGCCCTGGACGCTGTGGGAGGTGCTCGCGCTCACCGCCTTCGCCCTCGTGTCGGTGCGCCAGTTCGGCTGGCTCGTTTTCGAACGAGACGGTGCCCTGCTGACACTGCTGCCCTACAACTACGGTGACCTGCCGCTGCACTGGACGTACATCCAGCATCTCGCTTCGGGTGCGCCCTTCTGGCCGGAGAACCCGATCCTGACCCAGGACCGGCTGCGCTATCCGCTCGGCGTCGACCTGCTTTCGGCCGTCTTCGTTCAGCTCGGCCTGAGCCTGCCGGTCGTCCTCCCCGTCATGGGTCTGGCGGGCGCGGCGCTCGCCGGACTCGCCCTGCGTTGCTGGGGCGGGGCCTTCGCGGTCGCCGGCTTCCTGTTCGCGGGAGGCCTTGCGGGCTTGCCGTCGCTGGTGTCGTTACGCCTCGCGGACGTGCAGGCCGCCATCGCGTGGAAGAACCTGCTCCTGGCGCTCTTCGTGCCCCAGCGCGGCTTCCTGCTGGCGCTGCCGGCCGGCCTCGTGCTGCTCGCCAGCTGGCGTGCACGTCTGCTCGTCGAGCCCGCGCCGACGGCCGAGAGCGCGCCCGCTTCGCGAGAAGCTGCCGCCACGGCGCGGTCGCTGGGCCTTCGGGGGCTGCCGCCGTGGGTCGAGGGGCTGCTCTGGGGCGCACTGCCCCTCGTCCATCTGCATACGTTCTCGTTCGTCTCGCTCGTCTGGGCCGCATGGACGATCGCGTCCCGGCGGTGGCGCGCGGGCCTGCCGAGCCTCGCCGTGGCCGTGCTGCCCGCCACTTGGGCCGTCTGGCAGGTCACCGACGGCTTTCACGCGGCGGCGCTCGTCGGCTGGGCGCCGGGATGGATGATCGGCGCCGAGGGACCGTTCGTGTTCCTGGTCCGCAACTTCGGTCTCTGGCTGCCGCTCGCCGCCGCGGCTTTTGTGGTCGCCGCCCGCGCGCGGCGCCACGCGGATTTGCTGGTGCTCGTTCCAGCCTTCGCGCTCTTCGCGCTGCTGTTCCTCGTGCGGCTGGCGCCGTGGGCATGGGACAACACGAAGCTGATGCTGTGGTGCTACGTCGCGATGCTGCCGGCTCTCGAGAGCCTGATCCTGGCCCAATTGCGGCCGGCCGTGCGCGTGGTCGCGCTGGCCCTGCTCTTCGGCTCGGGCCTGCAGAGCGTGCTCTGGGCCTGCGTTGGGCGCCTGCCGCGCCTCGAGTTGCTCGACCGCGCGGAGTACGCGGCCGTGTGCCGGGCACTCGCGGGCGTGCCTACGACGCGCGTCGCGACCGCCCAGACGTTCAATCACCCGGTCGCTCTCTGTGGCCGGCCGATCGTGGCCGGCTACCCAGGTCACCTCTGGAGCCATGGCCTCGAGTCCGCCACAGTCGAAGCGCGGCTCGAGCGATTGCTGAGGGGCGAGCCGGGCTGGCAGGACGAGGCGCGGGCACTCGGGGCGAGCCATGTGTTCTGGGGCGCACGCGAGGCGTCCGTGTTCCCCGGCTCGGCCCGTCCCTGGCGAGAGCAGGGGCCGCCCGCGGCCTCCGGCGACTGGGGAGCTCTGTATCAGGTGAAGCCAGGCCCGCCGGATCCTTAGAGTGCTTGCGGGTCAGCTCTGTCGCGTCAGGACGATGCCGAGGGCGGCCAGGACCACCGCGCCGCCGAGAAGCGTGGCGGACCCCGGCGTTTCACCGAAAATCGCGAGGGCCAGCAGCGAGGCGATGACGGGCTCGCCCAGCAGGAACAGGCCCACGGTGGGCGCGGGAAGCGAGCGGAGCGCGCGATTCGCGAGGCCGTGGCCCCCGAGCGTCGGCACGACGGCGAGCGTCACGAAGATCAGCCAGGTCCTGGCCGGGTAGTCTCCGAAGCGCGTCCCGAACGCCGCCATGAGGACGGCGAGCGTCAGCATCGCGGTGGCCCAGACCGCGAGCAGGTAGGCGTCGAGCGGCAGCGCGTCGCGCAGGCCGCGTCCGATCACCTGGTACGTCGCGAGCGTGACGGCACCCGCCACCGCGAGCAGGTTACCAGACAGCGAGGCCGGCGAGGAGCCCCGATCACCGAGCGCGATCACGGCCGCGCCGGCCATCGCGATCGGGATCGCGATCTGCACGGCGAGCGGCGGCTTCTCGTGGAGGAACAGCCGCGACAGCACGATCGCGAAGAGCGGCGCCGTGTTGACGAGCAGCACGGACGCGGCCACCGAGGTGTAGGACAGGCTGGCGATCCAGGTCGCGAAGTGGAGCGCGAGCGACACGCCCGCGGCCACGAGCAGCAGCCAGGAGCGCTGCCCGAGTCCCGGCCACGAGCGCCGGCTGCCGTCCCACGCGAAGGGCAGCAGGATCAGCGAGGCGATCGCCATCCGGTAGAACGACACGGCGAGCGGCGGTGCCGCGGCAAGGCGCACGAGGATCGCGCCCACCGAGACGAGCAGGACGGCGAGCAGCAGCGTGACGTACGGCGAGAGCGCCGGAGGGCTCGCGCCGCGCGACTCAGGCGACACGAGAGGCGCTCATCGCGGAGCCGTGAGGGCCGCTTTCGCGCGCGCGAGAGCCTCGTCGAGCCGCTCGACGCGGTCGCCGCCTCCCTGCGCGAAGTTGCCGCGGCCACCGCCGCGGCCACCGAGGTACGCAACCGCGGCCTTGAGCAGCGCCGGCACGTCGTGGGGCAGGCCCTCGGACTGCACGAACACCAGGTGGGCCTTCTCGGAGCGGCTGCCGAGGAGCGCAATGGCGGGCTGGAGCGCGACGAGCCGTGTGGCGAGCATCCGCAGGTCTTCGGCCGGCCAGCCGTCGAAGCTGGCGACGACGATCGCGGGGGAGGGGGAGGTCGGGGCGGGGCCTTGGCCCTGCGTCTCGGCCAGCAGCCGCCGCGCGTCACCCTCGAGGGCGCGCTCGAGGAGGCCCTTCGCTCGACGCTCCGAGGCGGAGAGATCGTCCCTGGCCTTGCGGGCGGCGGCCGCGAGCTCGTCGAGCGGCGCCGAGAGCGTCGAGACGAGCTGATCGAGGACCTGCTGCTGGCGCGCGAACGCGGCGAGCGCGCGGCCGCCGCAGAGGAAGTGCACGCGTGTGCCGCTCTTGTAGCGCTCGAGCGAGGTGAGCACGACCACGCCGACCTCGGCCGTGGTGCGCGGATGCGTTCCGCCGCAGGGCTGACGGTCGAAGCCTTCGGCTTCGACGATGCGGATGTCGGTCTCGACACCGTCGGGCGGCTCCATGCCGGCGGCTCGAGCTTCGGCCGCGCTCAGCGAGGCGACACGCACCGGCCGCGCCTGCCCGACGACGTCGTTGGCCAGCCGCTCGGCGGAGCGCGCCTGCGCCTCTCCCACGAAACGATCCAGGTCGATGGTCGTGTCCTCGCTTCCCAGGTGGAAGGCGACGGTCGCGGCCTGCGCCACGTCCATGAACGCCTTCGACAGCAGGTGCTGGCCGTGGTGCTGCTGCATGTGGTCGCGGCGGCGGTCCGCGTCGACGCGACCGTGCACGCGGTCATCGGCGATGGCGCGGTCGAGGACGTGTAGGACGTCCGGTCCGTCCTCGATCACCGCGAGCACGCGGGCGTCGGCGAGGGTCCCGGTGTCCCATGGCTGCCCGCCGCTCTCGGCGTAGAAGGCGGTGCGGTCGAGAACCACCGCCGGACGGCCCTCGTTCTCACGTCGCGCCTGCACGGTTGCGTCGAACTCGAGCAGGTAGGGATCCTGCCTGTGGAGGCGCTCGGTCATGTCCTCACCAGAGCGGCGCCATGTTGTCGACGTACTTGTAGCCGGTGCCGGTGTCGAAGAGCACGACCGAGTCGTCGGGGGACAGCTGCCCGGACGTCTTGAGCTTGCGGGCGGCGGCGACGCACGCGCCGCTCTCGGGCGCCATGAAGAGGCCTTCGGCTGCGGCGGCCTCCTTCACGCCTGCGACGATCTCGGCTTCCGACACCGCGATCGCGGCCCCGTGGCTCTCGCGCAAGGCGCGCAGGATCAGGAAGTCGCCGAGCGCCTTCGGGACGCGCAGGCCGTGGGCGTGGGTCGTGGCGCCCTCCCAGAGCGGCGCGTCGTCACGGCCCTCCTGGAAGGCCTTCACGATCGGCGCGCAGCCCTCCGCCTGGACCGCGTACATGCGCGGCCGCTTCGAGCCGACGAAGCCCATCGTCTCCATCTCGGCGAACGCCTTCCACATCCCGACGAGGCCGGTGCCGCCGCCGGTCGGGTAGAGGATCGCGTCGGGCAGCGTCCAGCCGAGCTGCTCGGCGATCTCGTAGCCCATCGTCTTCTTGCCCTCGACGCGGTAGGGCTCCTTGAGCGTCGCGCACTCGTACCAGCCGTGCTCCTTCGCCTGGGCCGCGCACACGCGCCCCGCATCGGTGATGAGGCCGTCCACCATCTCCACGTGGGCGCCGTAGGCCTCGGTCTCCATCACGAAGAGCCGCGAGATGTCGCGCGGCAGGAAGACGTGGGCCTTGAGGCCGGCGGCCGCCGCGTAGGCCGCGAGCGCGCTGCCGGCGTTGCCGGCCGACGGCAGGCACACGTCCGTGGCCCCGAGCGCTTTCGCCATCGAGACGGCCACCCCGAGCCCGCGGGCCTTGAACGAGCCGGTCGGGTTGCCGCCTTCCTCCTTGACGAGGAGGTGCTTCAGCCCGAGGCGTGCGCCGAGCCGCGGCGCGGGCAAGAGCGGCGTGAAGCCCTCGCCCAGGCTCACCTTGCTGGCGGAATCGGGGAGCGGCAGGACCTCGCGGTAGCGCCACATCGTGGGCTCTCGCAGGGCGAGATGGCCCGGGCGCATCTCGTGAGCGGCCCGCGCCAGGTCGTAGCGAGGATAGAGCGGCGCCCCGCAGCCGCAGACGGTGTAGACGCGTCCGGGCTCGTACTGCTTGTCGCACTTCGTGCAGTCGAGGTGGGTCAGCATCGAGGGCTCCGGAGGCGAGGCGGATTATAGCGTCAGCGTGCGGAAGCGAGCGCCTTCATCTCGAAGCCACGCCCGAAGAGATCCTCCTGCTCGAACTCCCAGACCACCGTGTCTCCGCTCACGCAGGCGTTCGCCCGCAGGATCGGCACCGGCATCACCAGTGTCGCCCGGAAGCTGACCCGCAGCTGTCCGTTGCCCGTCGTGAGCGGAAGACCTTTGGCTTCGAGCCCCGCAAGCAGGTGTTCACCGAGGTCGTTGAGGGCGGTTTCGACGGCCGCTTCGATATCCTCGGCCGGCAGGCCCGGAGCGAGCGCGACGAGACGCGCCACGAGCGCCTTCTGCTTGTCGTCGATACGGTCGTAGATGAGGTCGAGCTCCCGCTTCTCCCGGGGCCCGAACAGCGGCCGCTCGGAGAGTGCCGCGACCTCGCGCGCGAACGGCTCCGCGAGCCGCTCCCGGTAGGCGCGTCGCACGTCCGAGTCGCGCGGCCCCGCTCCTTCCAGGGCGACCGTCAAGCTCTCGGCGAACGCGTGGTCCCGCTTGAGGGCGGCACGCGACAGGGCGCGGGCGCCGAGGAGCGGCGAGGCCGGGTCGCGAAGCACCTCCTGGTACTCGTAGAGGCCGCGCTGAGGATCGACGACCGCCGAGACGAAATTGCGCGACGGCTGGGCTCCCGGGGAGCGCGCGCGGAAGAAGTCGCCGTCCGCCGCCGCGGGTGATGGCAACACGGCCTCGAGCTGCACGACGCGGAGACCGGTATCGGTCTCCTCGCGGAGCAGCCAGGGATCGCCCGAAGGGAAGCGGTGCAGCCGGAGCGGGTCCTGCTCGGGCCGGATCGCGACCCGCAAGTTGCCCCTCTCCGGGTCGACGCGCTCGAGCCGGTACTCGACGCGCCGTGTGCAGCTGCCGTCGGCGTGGATCTGAGTGAAGAGCTCGACCGTCAGACGGTTCTCGATGCAGCCCGCGAGGGGGAGGGCGAGGTACAGCAGGAGGAGGCGGGGGGAGAGAGTGCGGGGGAGCGTCACTTGGAAGAGCCCTCGTAGCGAGCCAGCTTGAGAGAGTGAAAGCCGACGAACGGCGAAACGAACGACTAAACGAACAAACGAACCAGAAATCACTCGGGGGCAGGCCCAGAACCCCCCGAGCGATGTCATACCTCCATTATTTCGGTTTCCTTTTTCTTGAGGGCGGCGCCGATCTCGTCGATGTGCTGGTCGGTCAGCTTCTGGACCTCGGCGAGCGCGTGCTTCTCGTCGTCTTCGCTCAGCTCGTGGTCCTTGAGCAGCTTCTTGAGGTGCTCGTTCGTGTCCCGGCGCACGTTGCGGATCGCGACGCGGCCCTCCTCGGCGTGCTTGTGCGACACCTTCACCAGGTTCTTGCGCCGCTCCTCGGTGAGCTGGGGCACCGGGATACGGATCAGCTTGCCGTCGTTCTGCGGGTTGAGGTCGAGGTCGGAGGCGCGGATCGCCTTCTCGATCGCGGGAAGCAGCGTGGGGTCCCAGGGTTGGAGCGTGATCAGCGTCGGGTCGGGCACCCCGAGGTTGCCGACCTGGTTGAGCGGTGTCGGCGTGCCGTAGTAGTCGACGCGGATCGTGTCGAGCATCGAAACCGAAGCCCGGCCCGTGCGCAGCGTGCCGAGCTCGCGCAGCACCGTGTCGACCGAGTGCCGCATCCGACTCTTCGCGTCCGTGACGAGCTGCCTGGGGTTGGTGGGCATCGCTACTCCTTCACCAGCGTTCCGATCGGCTCGCCCAGGGCGACGCGCTTCAGGTTGCCCTTGCGCTTCAGGTCGTAGACCACGATCGGCAGGTGGTTGTCCATGCACAGCGAGATGGCGGTCGTGTCCATCACGCGCAGCCCCTTTTGAAGCACCTCGAAGTAGGAGAGCTCCGTGAACTTCTTGGCCTTCGGGTGCTTGGCCGGGTCGGCATCGTAGATCCCGTCGACCTTGGTGCCCTTCAGGATCACCTCGGCCTTGAGCTCCATGGCGCGCAGCGCCGCCGCGGTGTCGGTCGAGAAGTACGGGTTGCCGGTCCCGGCGCCGAGCACGATCACGCGGCCCTTCTCCATGTGGCGCATCGCGCGGCGCCTTATGAAGGGCTCGCAGACTTCCTGCATCTCGATCGCCGACAGCACGCGGGTGAAGACCGCGGCCCGCTCCAGCGCGTCCTGCAGCGCGAGTGCGTTGATCACGGTGGCCAGCATCCCCATGTGGTCCGCCGAAACACGGTCCATGCCCTGCGCGCTGTCCGAGACGCCGCGGAAGATGTTCCCGCCGCCGACGACCACCGCGATCTCGAGGCCCAGGTCGTGGACTTCCTTGATCTCTTTGGCCAGGTAGTCGGCGAAGTCGCGGTCGATCCCGAAGGTCTTCGTGCCGAGGAGCGACTCGCCCGAGAGCTTGAGCAGAACGCGCTTGTAGGCGAGGGCCTTCTTGCTGCCGGGCATCTGGTCCTTCCGTGGGGCGCAACACCCGGCCGGGGCGGCCGGTCGCCGCCAGATGGTACTACTGTTCCGTGGCGGGCTTCGCGGTCTCCTCGCCCAGGCGCAGCCGCGCGAAGCGCCGCACGCTGGCTTTGCCCTTCAGGTACTGTTCCACCGTCGTTTTGGGCTCACGGATGTAGGGCTGTTCGAGCAGGCAGAAGGTGGCGTAGTACTCCTTGAGCTTGCCCTCGGCGATCTTGTCCACGACGCTCGCAGGCTTGCCGGAGGCCAAGGCTTGCGCGCGGTAGATCTCCTTCTCTTTCTCCAGGACCGCAGCGTCGACCTCGTCCTTCGAGACGTACAGCGCCGCGGCGGGCGAGGCGGCGGCCACGTGCATCGCCACGTCCTTGGCCAGGGCCTGCAGCGTCGGCGCTTGCGCGGGCTCGGCGGCGAGCTGGACGAGGACGCCGACCTTGGCGGCGGGGGGATGGATATACGCCGCGACCACGCCGCTTTCACCCGGGGCGAGCTCGAAGCGGGCGAAGCGGCGGATCACGATGTTCTCCTTGATCACCGCGATCTTCTCCTGGACGGCCTGGCCCAGCGTCTGCCCGCCTGCAAACGGCTGTTCCAGGAGCGCCGCAACGTGCGAAGGCGCGTGCTTCGACACGTGCTCGGCGATGCTCTTGACGAGCGCCTGGAAGCCGGGCGTCATGGCGACGAAGTCGGTTTCGCAGTTGACTTCGACGATCACGCCCGCCATGCCGCCGTCCGCGATGAAGGAGCCAATGGCGCCTTCGGAAGCGGTGCGGCTCGCCTTCTTGGCGGCGGCCGCGAGGCCCTTCTTGCGCAGCACCTCGCGCGCCTTCGCCATGTCGCCGGTGGCTTCCAGCAGCGCGGCCTTGCAGTCCATCATGCCCGCGCCCGTCTCCTCGCGGAGCTGGCGCACGACCTCAGCTGTGATGCTCATCGTCCTTCTTCCCAAGGGCTAGTTCGCGAAGCCGCCCCGGCGGCCCGCGCTACGGTGGCTGGAGCGCGCCGCGCCGTTCAGGCGGTCGCGGCCGGCGCCGGCTGGCGCGGCGTGCGTTGCTTCGCCTCGGCGCCGCCTTGCACCGCTTCGGCGAGCTGGGCCTCGCGCAAGCCGCGGCCGGCGAGCACGGCATCGGCGACCTTGCCCGCGAACAGCCGGATCGCGCGGAGCGCGTCGTCGTTGCCGGGGATCGGCACGTCGACTTCGTCCGGGTCGGAGTTCGTGTCCAGGATCCCGATCACCGGCACCTTGAGCTTGCGCGCCTCGGCGACCGCGATCGCCTCGCGGCGGGTGTCGATCACGAACACGGCGTCGGGCACGCTCTTCATGCTCTTGATGCCGGTCAGGTTCTTCTCGAGCCGCTCGCGCTCCTTGTCGAGGTGGGCGAGCTCCTTCTTGGTGAGCCGCTCGCGCTGGGCCTCCTGCGGGCCGGTGAGCGTCATCTCCAGCTCGCGCAGCCGTTCGAGGCTGCGACGGATCGTGACGAAGTTGGTGAGCAGACCGCCGAGCCAGCGCTCGGTGACGAACGGCATGCCGCAGCGCCTGGCCTCCTCGGCGATCGCCTCCTGCGCCTGGCGCTTGGTGCCGATGAACAGCACGTTCTTGCCCTGCGCCGCCAGGTCCTGGACGAACTGCAGCGCGTCCTGCAGCAGGCGGTGGGTCTTCTGCAGGTCGATGATGTAGATCCCGTTGCGCTCGCCGAAGATGTACTGCTTCATCTTCGGGTTCCAGCGGCGGGTCTGATGCCCGAAGTGGACGCCCGCCTCGAGCAGATCCTTGATCGAGACGCTGGCGGCTGCGCCTTGCACCTCGGGTGCGGCAGTGGCTACGGTGGTCTCGGACAACGACGGCCTCCTTCGTATCAGCCCGGTGCCTGCCGGGACGACCGGGCTTTCCGGCCCCTCGCGGGGCTCGTATTTAAGTGACTAGCGCTTGCTGAACTGGAACCGGGCGCGAGCGCCCTTCTGCCCGTACTTCTTGCGCTCCTTGATGCGCGCGTCGCGCGTCAGGAAGCCGGCCTTCTTGAGCTTGCCGCGCAGCTCCGCGTTCCACTCGCAGAGCGCCTTCGAGATGCCGTGGCGGATGGCGCCCGCTTGGGACGAGACCCCGCCGCCGTGGACCCTTGCCACGACGTCGAACTTGTCGTTGGTCTCCGTGACGGAGAACGGCTGCTTGATGATCTGCTTCAGGGCCTCGATGCCGCCGAAGTAGTCGTCGAGCCCCCGGTCGTTCAGCTGGAACTCGCCCGTGCCGGGGCGCAGGTGCACGCGGGCGACGGACGTCTTGCGCTTCCCGGTGCTGTAGTAGTCGATTGGGGTCGTGCTCACGGCTTCTTCTCTGCTCCTGGCTTCAATTCGAGGGGCTCCGGCTTCTGGGCCTGGTGGGGATGGGTGGCGCCGGCGTAGACCTTGAGCTTCAGGAACATCGCGCGCCCGAGCTTGGTCTTGGGCAGCATCCCGCGAATCGCCTCTTCCACGATCCGCGCCGGCCTTTGCTTGCGCACGTCCTTGGCCGCGCGGCTCTTGAGCCCGCCGAGATAGCCGGAGTGCTGGCGGTAGAGCTTGTCGGTCTCTTTCCTGCCGGTGAGGACGACCGCGTCGGCGTTGATCACGACGACGTGGTCGCCCGTGTCGAGAAAGGGCGTGTAGATCGGCTTGCGCTTGCCGGTGAGGACGCTCGCGGCGGTCGACGCCAGCTTGCCGAGCACGTTTCCGCTCGCGTCGATCACGAACCAGCGGCGCCCGACGGCGTCCGCCTTGGGAATGTAAGTCGGCACAGGTCTTGTTTACCTCGGCAGGTCCCCCAGGCGCCTTGCGTGGGGAACGCAAACCCTAGATTTTTAGGGCATTTCGGCCCGTCTGTCAAGACGCTAGCGGGGGCACGGGGGGCGCTCAGCCCCCCGAAAGCCAGTCCAGAGCGTCCTGGCTCGTTTCGTTCTTTCGTTCTTTCGTTCCTTCCGTCCCTTTTCATAAACTGTCCGGGCAGCGCTCAGCTCCCGATCCTGCCGAGCAGCCGTGCGTGCGAGAGGGCCGGCAGCTCGCGGCGCAGACGCTCGAGGCGCGCGAAGTCGAGCTCGGCGAGCGCGATGCCCTCGCCGTCGGGGACTTGGGCGACGACCGCGCCCCAGGGGTCGACGATCATGGCCTGGCCGTGGGAGGCACGCCCGCCACCGTGGTGGCCTACCTGCGCCGGTGCTACCACGTACGCCAGGTTCTCGATCGCTCGCGCCCGCAGCAGCACTTCCCAGTGGGCCTTGCCGGTGCGCTCCGTGAAAGCCGATGGAACGCACAGCACACGCGCGCCGCGGCGGCCGAGCTCGCGGTAGAGCTCCGGGAAGCGCATGTCGTAGCAGATCGAAAGCCCGACGGGACCGAGCGCCGTCGTGGCGACCACGATCTCGTCGCCCGGCAGGACGGCCTTCGACTCCTTGAGATGCTCCATGCCCGGCAGGTCGACGTCGAAGAGGTGGATCTTGCGGTAGACCGCAAGCGTCTCGCCCTGGGGTCCGAGCAGCACGGAAGTGTTGCGCACGCGCGTATCGCCGGGCACGCGCTCGGGCAGGCTTCCCAGGAGCAGCGTGACCTTCAGGCGACGGGCGAGGTCGGCCATGCGCCGGACCCAGGGCCCGTCGAGGTCCTGCGGTTCGGGGACGGGCTGACCTTCGGAGCGGAGGAAGGCGAAGTTCTCGGGCAGGCCGATGAAGGCGGCGCCACGCGCCGCGGCCTGCTCGACGAGCGCTTGGGCGGCGCTCAGGTTGCGATCGACGTCGGCCGTGGAGGTCAGCTGCACCACGGCGGCGAGCGCGCGCTCCTCGAGGCTCACGTCGTCCCTCCGCTGCGGCGGCGACCGGCGCTGGCGCGATGTCGCGCGACCGGCCGTCCGGAGGCCCAGGCCTGCCGGCTGGCCCAACGGCAGACCGCGAACAGCGGGCACACGCCGCAGGCGGGCCGGCGCGCGTCGCAGATCTTGCGGCCGTGGAAGATCAGGAGGTCGGTCGTGCGCGTCCAGCGCTCACGCGGGACGAGCGCCATGAGCTGGGCCTCGACCTTCAGCGGGTCGAACCCTTCGGCGAGGCCGAGGCGGTTGCTGACGCGCAGCACGTGCGTGTCGACCGCGACGCCCTCGTTGATTCCGAAGGCGTGACCCAGGACCACGTTCGCCGTCTTGCGGCCGATTCCCGGCAGCGGCACGAGCTCGGCCATCGAGCGCGGCACCGAGCCGCCGTGGCGCTCGACCAGACCCTTCGCGAACCCGGTGAGGCTGCGCGCCTTCGCGCGGAAGAAGCCCGTCGAGCGGATGATCTGCTCGAGCTCGCCGGGCGAGGCCCCGGCGAGCGCCGCGGCGTCGGGATAGCGTGCGAAGAGCTGCGGCGTCACCTGGTTCACGCGCTCGTCGGTGCACTGGGCCGAGAGGATCGTCGCGGCGCTGAGCTCGAAGGCGTTGCGGGCCGTGAGCGCGCAGCGTGCCTCGGGGTGTGTCTGCTCGAGGACGTCGAGAATGCGGGTCGCGAAGGCGGCGGTCGGGCGAGGCTTCCTGCTGCGCGGCACGGCGGGATTCTATAGCGCCCGGCGGAAGGCCGGTGTCACGGGAAAGAGTGGAGCCTGCGAGGCGGGCGGTGCGAGCCGCGCGAGCCGCACCGAGAGCGCGCGCACCGCGTCGGCCGGTTCGACGAGCGACGGGGCGAGCGTCCGCACGCGCTCGGCGACCGCGTCCTCGTCGTCGGTCGGGCCAGCGAGCGTGATGGCGCGGCGAGCCGTGTCGTTCGACCGGCGCACCTCGACGGCGATGGCACTGGTGCCGAGCCGGAGGGGCTTCAGCCGGCGCGCGGCCCGGCGCGCGAGAGATTCCGCGATCTCCACGAGCGCGAGCGTGTCGCTGGTGCGGTCGCGGACCGTGGCCTCTTCCTGAAGGAACGCCGGCGGAGCGGCGACCGCGATCTCCGGCTCGCCCTCGCCGCGGGCGGCCGCGCGCACGTGCGCCGCCGCGGCCGGTCCGAGCACCGCCGCGAGCGCAGCCTCGTCCGCGTCGGCGAGCTGTCCCAGGGTCGGAAGGCCCGCGCGCTCCAGCGCCGATTCGACGTGCGGAGGCAGGCCGAGGAGCGAGATCGGCTTGGGGGCGACGAACGAGCGTTCGTAGCCCGGCAGCACGACCAGCAGGCCCCGTGGCTTCGCCCAGGCGGCCGCGATGCGGGCGGCGAGGCGCGAGGAGGCGAGGCCGAGCGAAGCGTCGAGGCCGAGACGGCGCTGCAGCTCGTCGCGGATCCTCTCCGCCGCCCGAACGGGTGGCACGGCCCCGCGCGGGACCGCGTGGGCGCCGGTGTGGGGCGAGCCCGGCTCGGGGCTGAGGTCGAGGAACGCCTCGTCGGCCGAGGGCCTCTCGACTCGGCGGCTCGCCGCGAGCAGCACCGCCGTGACGTCCTCGCCGACGCGACCGTAGGTGTCGAGATCACCCCGCTTGAAGACCGCCTCGGGAAGCAGGTGCTGGGCCTGCACCAGCGGCAGGCCGACCCGCACCCCGGCGCGGCGGGCTTCTTCGCTCGCCGCGGCCACGAAGCCCAGGCTCCCGCCGTCGCCGCCGATCACGACGGGTCGGCCGCGCAGGGAGGGGTCGAGGCTGCGCTCGACCGCCACGAAGAACGGGTCGAGATCCACGTGCAGGACGAGCCGGCGCTTCTCCTTCACGAGCCCAGTCTAGGCCCGGGGGGTGACGACGGAGGTCCGAAGCGAAGGGCGAATCCGCTGGGCCTGCGGCTCAGTTCACCTGGCCCTTGGGGGGGCCGAAGGACTCCTGGTACAGGCGGAAGTTGTCCTGGAGCGCGGCGATCAGGCCGGGGACCATCTGCACCGGCACCACCAGCCGGGCCCGAACGGGGGCCTTCACGGCTCGCGTGGCCTGGGCCTCGCGCACCTGCTTCTCGCCGAGCGGCAGCATCTCGCAGAACGTCAGGGTGAAGTCGAAGGGCGAGTTCTGGATCGCGCAGAAGTTGCTGTAGATCCGCGGGACGGAGGCATCCTCGTCGGGGATCACGGTGAAGTTGAGCTGAAGCTTGTCCTCGGCCATCGATCGGTCTCCCGGCCGAGTCTATAGCAGCCGGCCGCTCAGTACTTGCGGAGCACACCGATCACCACGCCCTGGATGCGGAGCCGGTCCTGGTCGACGACCAGCGGCTTCAGGCGGGCGTTGGCGGGCTGCAGGCGCACCTGGCCGCCACCCTCGCGGTACATCTTCTTGAGCGTCGCGTTCTCGCCGTCGAGGAGCGCGATCACCATCTCGCCGTCGCGCGCGCTCTTGCGGTTCTCGACGATCACGAAGTCGCCGTCGCGAATCTGCTCGTCGATCATCGAGTCGCCTTTCACCTGCAGCACGTAGGTGTCGTTGCGCCCCACCATGTCCTCGGGCACGAAGATCGTCTCGCTCGCCGTAATCGCCTCGATCGGGGAGCCCGCGGCCACCCGGCCGAGCAGCGGCAGCTCGACCGCCTTCACCGCCACGTGCGTCGGCACCAGCTCCAGCGCGCGGCTACGGTTCCAGTCCCGCTTGACGAGGCCCTTGTTCTGGAGGTTGGTGAGGTGCTTGTGAACCGTCGCGAGCGAGCTCAAGCCGAAATGCTCGCCGATCTCCTCGATCGTGGGGGCGTAACCCTTGCGGGAGATGTGGCGGTCGAGAAAGTCCAGGATCTCCTTCTGCCGGCGCGTCATGTACATGGCCTTCCCTCGAGGAGAGCGTAGGCGAAGAACAGGCGAAAGTCAACGAAAGCTGCGCGGGCTAACGTGGGCTGGGGCGGGGGGGCTGGACGAGGCCTCCGCGCTGGGGCGTGGGCTGCTGCGGCTGCGTGACCGTGCGGGGAGAGCGAGGCGGCCGGCTGGGTGCCTCTGGGCGTGTGGCCGGCGTGGCGTCCGAGGTTCGCGGGTGGCGGGGCCGGGGGCGCCAGAAACCTGCTGGGTGAGAGGGGCCGACAGGGTGCGAACAGGCAAGGGGATGCGAAGGCACGAGCGGTGACGCGATTACGCCTCCCCAGCCGCATCCGTACGGGATTCCCGTCGGTATCGGCTGCTCCGCCGCGGCCTCGGCCTCACGCGCCCGCGCCTCCGCCTCCCGCACCCGCGCCTCGGCTTCGCGAACCCGCAGATCCGCCTCGCGAGCCTCGAACTCGGAGGCGTGCTCGGCCGCGCGCTCGCGGACGGCCGCCTCGTGCTCCGCCGGTGTGAGCCAACGCCCTTCGAACGAAACATAGCCGCGGGAACGGTTCGCCTCGTCCACGGACATGTAGACCCCGTCGAGCGCCACTCGTCCGAGCCCGGCATTGGCCTCGGGATGCCGGGGATCGGCGGCGAGCACGCGCTCCCAGGCCATCCGCGACTGCGTCACCAGGTCTCGCTCGTCGGCCCAGCGGGCGAGGGCCGCCCAGCCCTCCACGTCGAAGCCGTCGAGAGCCGCCGCGCGTTCCGTGAACGCCTGGAGAGCGGAACGCCCCTCTTCGATGCGCTCGACCCGGGACATCGGCAGCGTCACGCGGCCCGGGCCCGTCTCGATCATCACGACGCGCGGCGTCCGCTCGACGATCACGCCGCTCACACGTCCGCCGCCGCGGAGGAAGACTTCATCTGGCCACGCCGCCGTTGCCCCCGCCGTTGCCCCGAAGACAACGGCTGCAAGCAGCGACCCGGTGGTTCGTCGGCTCGAGAGGCGCATCGCCGTTCTCCCTCCTGCCTGACCTGGATCGTGCACCCGTGAGCGGCCTGGAGCAAGGTCCGTACCCGGTTTCAGTGCCCGCAAGTCGTTCACCCGTCGTCCGAGCTGGAAGGCGCTGTCCCCTCGAGGCCTCGTGGCCTGACATCCGACGAGGGCAGCCTCATAGAATGGACTTGGGGAGGAGGCCATACGAGAATCCCCCGGTTCCAAAGGTGCCCGCGCCCCGACTCCTCGGCACGCTGCTCGGCGCGGCGGCGATCGCGCTCTCGGCGCTGCTCGCCGTGGGTGGGGCCGCGGCCGATGCGGAAGGCATCTGGCTGGGCGGGCCGGGCTGGGTCGCAGCCCTCGCGATCCTCGCCGTGGCCGCGGGCCTGATTCTCCCGCCGCGTCTTTGGGGACCCCTCGCCGCGGCCGCCGGCATACTGCTCCCGCTCCTGCTCCTGGTCGCGGGTGTCCCGCTCGCGGGCGTGAGGGCGTTGTCGGGACCGCCGCTGTTCGCGCTGGCCTTGGCGGGGCTCGCGCTCGTCGCGGCGGGGAGCGGGCTTCGCCTGGGTCGGGGTCAGTTCCTGCCGCTGGCGTTCGCTGTCCTCGTGGTGGCCGCGGGCCGCAGCCACGTGCAGGTCGGGCCCGAGGGAGACGAGCCGCACTACCTGATGGTCGCCGAGAGCCTGCTCCGCGACGGGGACCTGGGGCTCGAGCGCGACTACGCCGAGGGCCGTTACGCCGCGTTCCACGACGCCCCGCTCGCGCCGCACTACCGGGTGCGCGGGCGCGAAGGCGCGATCTACTCGTTGCACGCCGTCGGCCTGTCGATCCTGATTCTGCCGGCCTGGGCGCTCGCCGGCTACGCGGGCGTCAGCGTCTTCATGGCGCTCCTGGCCGCGCTCGTCGCGAACGAAGTGCGAGCGTGGGTGCGCGAGCTGACCTCGCGCGACGGGCTCGCCGAGGCCGCGGGCTGGCTGGCCGCGCTCACGCCACCGCTCGTCCACTACGCCGGCCTCGTCTTCACGGAAGTCCCGGCGGCGCTCGCGCTGTCGCTCGGGCTGCGGCTTTCGCGTCGCCACGAGCTCCGCGTGTGGGACGGAATCCTGATCGGCCTCGCCGCGGCGGCGATGTCGTGGCTCAACGTGCGCTACGCGCCACTCGGGACGATCGTCGTCGCCCACGTGTTGTGGCGGCACCCGCGGGTGCGAACGCTGGTGTCGGTCCTCACTCCCTGCACCCTCTCGGCGGCGGGGCTGCTCCTGTATCACCACAGCTTGTACGGCTTCTGGGACCCGCGGCGGGTTTACGGGCGCCGTCCCGAGTTCGCGTTGCAGACGCTCGTCGAAGGCCTGCCCGGCCTTCTGCTCGACCAGGAGTTCGGCCTGTTGGTCTACGCCCCCGTGCTCGCGCTGGCACTGCCCGGCTTCGTGCTCCTGTTTCGCCGCGACCGGGGCCTGGCGCTCGCGGCCGCCGCGGCGGTCGCGGCGGTGGTGCTGACCGCGGGCACCTGGCACATGTGGCGCGGCGGCTTCAATCCGCCGGCCCGCTTCCTGGTGCCGATCGCACCGCTCCTCGCCGTGGCCCTGGCGCTCGTGTGGGACAAGCGCGGCCTCACGGCCGGCGCGGCGTTGCTCGTCGGCTGGTCGCTCTGGACGGGGCTCGCGGGCGCCGCGGAACCGCGGCTCGTCCACCGCGACCGCGACTTTACCGCGCCCTTCTTCCGCGAGCTGTCGGGGGCGCGCGAGTGGACGGGCCTGCTGCCCGGCTACGTCCTCGGCGATCCCGACCGGCACCGGCTCGCGGCCGTCTGGGCGGTGGCGCTGCTTGCCGCGCTGCCCTGGGGGACGCGCGTCGCGACGGCCGCCCGTCTGGGCGCCGCGTGCCTGGGCTTCGTGGTGGCGGCGCAGACCGCCGCGTCGGCCTCGCGCCAGCGCACGGACGATCGCGACGCGGTCCGCCTGGTCGGGCGCACCGCTGTCCTCGTGCCGGGCCTGCGCGTCGCGCCTGCGCGCGCACGCTGGCCGGTGGAGGCGCTCGGCTGGGGCCCACTCTACGAGCCCCACCGCCACCCGGCCGGAGCCGAGGTCGGCCGCCGCTTGCGGCTCGCGGCAGGGAGCTACCGCCTGACCCTCGAGGGTGAGAGCCTCGCCGCCGAGCGGTCCGTGCTCGTCGTGGCGCCCGACCGGCCGGGCGCGCCCGTCCGCGCATCCCCCGTACAGCCGACCCCAAGCGGCGTCGTCGCCGATTTCGTCGTCCGGCCTGGCGAAAAGGCCGTCAGCCTGATACTTAGGGGGGGAGGGCCCCTGCTTCTGCGCAGCCTCGAGGTGGGGGTTCAACCCGCCACAGCGGGGCCGGTCTAATCCGTGTGAGGGGCGAGGAGGAAGGCGATGAGACGGAGCGTGTGGGCGGCCCTGGCCGCGGTGGCGATCGGCGCAACGACCCTGGCGGCGGCGGAGCCGGAGTCCGTCCGCAGGGCGGCCCGGGTCGGCCGTGTGGACCGCGAGGCGCTCCGGGCCGAGATCGGGTTGAGCGACGAGCAGGCGGCCGAGATCCGGCGGGTCGCGCTGCAGGGACGCAAGGCCGCGATCGAGCGCCACGCGCAGCTGCGGATCGCGCGCCTGGAGCTCGAAGAGCTGCTGAGGGCGGAGTCGCTGGACGAAGCCGCGATCGCCGCGCGGGTCAAGGCGCTCGGCGAGCTGCAGGCCGCATCCTTCAAGGCGCGGGCCGAGAGCCGACTGGCGGTCCGGCGCATCGTGTCGGCCGAGCAGTACCAGAAGCTCCAGCAGGCGAAGATGAAGCGCCGGGCGGTGCGGGCGCGGCGCGTGCGTCCGATGAGGCGTCCTCTCACCGTCGATCCTGCATGACGAGCTCCGCGATCGCGTTTCCGCTCGGCCTCGCGTCGAGCGCCGTCCCGAACGGCGGGGCGACCCTCGAGCGAGAGGCCGAGCGCGACGCGATCGCGGCGTGTCGCCGTGGCGAGCGCGAGGCGTTCGACGTGCTCGTCGCGCGCTACCAGCGATCCATCTACCGGCTCTGCTACCGCTACGTCAACAGCCACGAGGACGCGAACGACCTGGCGCAGGAAGTGTTCCTGAAGGCATGGCGGGCGATCGGGCGCTTTCGCGGCGACAGCGCTTTCTCGACCTGGCTCTACCGGATCGCCGTGAACGCCTGTCTCAACTTCCGCGCGCTACGCCGGCCGCAGACGCTGGAGCTGCCCGAGACGCTGCTCGATCCGCGGCCCGGTGCCGAAGCCCACGTGGAGCGGAACGACGAGGCGCGCGAGGTGCGGGCCGCCGTCAGCCGCCTGCCCGACCGGCAGCGGGCGACGCTGATCCTCAAGATCTACCACGACCTCACGCACGAGGAGGTGGCCGAGATCCTGGGCTCGACGGTCGGCACGGTGAAGGCCAACCTGTTTCACGCGCTCGGCAATCTCCGGCGCCAGATGACGCCAGCAGGGGAGATACGGTCATGACGGCACACGTGGCGGATGAGTCGGTCGTCGACCTCGCGCTCGGTGGAGGGTCGGCGCAAGCTCGCGCGCACGCGGGCTCGTGCGAGACCTGCGCACGCCGCGTGCAGGAGGCACGCGCCGCACTCGAGCTGGCGCGCGGCGCCTCTGTGCCGGAGCCGTCGCCGCTCTACTGGGACGCGCTGCGCAGCGGCGTGAGCCGGAGGATCGCGGAGGACAAGCCGCGCACGTCGGGCTGGGCGATCCTGCTGCCGCTTTCGGCCGCGGCCGCGCTCGTGGCCGTGCTGTGGGGCGGGCCGGCCACGCGCCCGCCCACCGTGGAGCCGACGCTTCCGGGCTGGTCGGCGCTGCCCGCGGCGGAAGAAGACGAGGGCTTGCGCGTGCTCGAGGGCCTGGCGCTCGCGAGCGGGGGCGGCTTCGGGGAGTGGGACGAGGCCTCGGGGCTCGGCGCCTACCTGGCGGGCTTGACGGACGACGAAACGCAGGCGCTCGCGGAGAGGCTGCGCAACGGTGGACGCGGAGGTGAGTCGTGAGGGCCACGAATTGGCTGACGCTGGCCCTGCTGCTGGTCGGGAGCGGCTCGTTCGGCCAGGAGGAGCTGCCTTCGGCACTGCCGGCGCGCGAGGAAGCCTTCCGAATGGTGGACGCCTACGTCGTGAGCAACATGCAGGAGAGCCTCGGGCTCAGCGACGAGCAGTTCGTGAAGGCGATCCCACTGGTCAAGAAGCTGCAGCGCGAGCGGCGCGAGTACCTGTTCGAGCGGGGCCGCGTGCTGCGCGAGATGCGGCGCCTGCTGCGACAGGGCGGCGCCGTCGAGACGCAGGTGCTCGACCTGCTCAAGCAGGCGAGGGCGCTCGACGCGGAAGGGCCCGAGCGAACACGCCGCAACCTCGAAGCGCTCGACGCGCTCTTGAGCCCGATCCAGCAGGCGAAGTACCGGGTGCTCGAGGGCGAGGTGGAGCAGCGGATGCGGGAGCTCATGAACCGGACGCGTGCGGTGCGTCCGGCTCCGCGACAGAGGAACCAGCTTCCCGAGTAGGCGACGGTCCGGCCGTGACGCGGACCAGGGGCGGCGGTCGTCCCGCAAGCGGGCGGCGGCCCTGGCGCGGTTCCAGGTGCTCGTGGCCGAGGGGCACCCTGGGCGTATACTGACCCCCCTATGGCAAACAGCAGGAAGACGGTGGTCGGGGGCGCCCCCGAAGGGGGCGAAGCCCGGGACACGAAGGCCGCGAAGCCGAAGACGCGAGCGCCGAAGGCCGCCGCGAAGCCCACGCCGAGGCCCCGGACGCCGAAGCCATTGGCCCGGACGGCGGTGAAGAAGGCCTCCGCGACGAAGACGAAACCAGCGCCGGCCGCGACCGTCGCGAAGAAGGCGACGTCGAAGCAAGCTACGGCGAAGAAAGCCGGGCCGAAGAAGGCCAGGCCGAGGAAGGCCGCGAGCACGAAGCCCTCTGCCGCCAGGGCGCGCTCGAAGGCCGGCGCAGCGCGCGCCGGGGCGGCGCGCCGACGGGGCGCCCTCACCCTCCCCGAGGGCCCGCGCTCCGTGCCGGGGCTCAGTGAGGAGGACCAGATTCGCGCGGCGAAGTACCTGCCCCGCGAGCTGCCGAAGCGCGTCTTCGAGGAGGAGCGCTTCCTGTTCCCGGAATCCTACGGCCAGAACCGTGTCCGCCTGCTGGTGCGCGACCCCGAGTGGATCTTCGCCTATTGGGACGTGAAGCCAGAGAGCCTCGAGGAGCTCGCGAAGAGCATGGGTGAGCGGGCGCTGGCGCTGTCGAGGCTGACGCTGCGCGTGGTCGATCCCGTGAGCGGCGGCTCGAGCGACATCCTGCTGCCGGCGGGCGCGCGCTGGTGGTACGTGAGGACCGACGCCGCGCGCCGCACTTACCGCGCCGAGCTCGGCGTCATGCTGCCGTCCGGCGAGTTCCGCAGGCTGGCCGAGAGCAACACCGTGGTCACGCCGCGCGTGGGACCGTCGCCCGAGCGGGCGCGGCGGCGCATGAGCTATGGCGACGCGAGCGAGCTCGCCCCGGCGGCCGCAGCGGCGGCCGGCCGCGCGGATCGCGAGCAGGGCCTCGCGAGTGAGCCCTGGGCGACAGAGTCCGTGGACGCTGGTGCCCCCGCCCGGGCCGAGCAGGCGCGAACCGCGCGCGGGGGCGCGAGCGACGCGTTCCGGCCGGGGGGCGCGAGCGACGCCTTCAAGCGCTAGGCGCGGCCCATGCCCGTCGGGTACTGGTGCCCGGTCCTCCACGCTCACCTTCCGTACGTCCGCCACCCCGAGTACCCGTCCTTCCTGGAGGAGGACTGGTTCTTCGAGGCGCTGACCGAGACCTACGTCCCGATCGTCCGGGTGCTCGACGGGCTGCTGCGCGACGGCGTCGAGTACCGGCTGACGTTGACGCTGTCGCCCCCGCTGGTCTCGATGATGAGCGACGAGTTGCTGATCGGGCGCTACCGCCGCCACCTCGACTCCCTGATCGAGCTGGCGCGCCGCGAGATCGAGCGCACGAGGAACTGGCAGCCACAGTTCCAGGAGATCGCGCGCTTCTACCACGACGAGTTCCGCGACGTGCGCCGCGTCTTCCAGGGCGAGTACGGAGAGAACCTGCTCGCCGCCTTTCGCAAGCACCGCGACGCGGGCAAGCTCGAGATCATCACCTGCGGGGCGACCCACGGCTTCCTGCCGCTGATGGACCCGGTGCCGCAGGCGGTCCGCGCGCAGGTGCAGATCGCCGCGCAGCACTACCGCCGGCACTTCGGCGGCGACGCGCAAGGGATCTGGCTGCCGGAGTGCGGCTACCTTCCGGGGCACGAGGTCTACCTGAAGGAAGCCGGGCTCCGCTTCGCGTTCCTCGAGTCGCACGGGCTCACCGACGCGCACCCGCGTCCCAGCTTCGGCGTCCACGCGCCGCTCGCGTCGCCCGGCGGTATCGTCTTCTTCGGCCGTGACATGGAGTCGTCGCGCCAGGTCTGGAGCGCGGAGTCGGGTTACCCGGGGGACTTCGACTACCGCGAGTTCTACAAGGACGTGGGCTTCGAGCTGCCGCTGTCCGATCTCGCGGAGTTCCTGCCCGACGGCCAGCGCAAGAACCTCGGGATCAAATACTACCGCGTGACGGGGCGCGGCACCGACCTCGGCCACAAGCAGCCCTACGTGCGCGCGTGGGCGCTCGAGAAGGCCGCCCA
>Ga0247727_10005170_pt1 | contig 26808 bp, 32 predicted proteins | sample WisWelCaveWW1625_FD_202498 | JGI IMG/M metagenome (GOLD analysis project Ga0247727, IMG submission 202498) | Biofilm microbial communities from Wishing Well Cave, Virginia, United States - WW16-25 | ecosystem: Environmental > Aquatic > Deep subsurface > Groundwater > Cave microbial mat | place...
TCTATTACATCTCGGCGAAACGCACCGATCGGCAACGCGCTAATGAAATAACCGATTGGCTGCTGAAACACTTTGACGTAGCGCCCGCGGATAAACCGGCGTTTATTCGAGCGCGAATTTTGCAGCTTAAGGATTATGAGGACGCCGTCGTCGAGAGCCTTGCTGAAGCCTGCCAATGCGATTTTCTCATTACACGGAACATGGCGGATTTTGTGAACTCACCAATTGCCGCCATTACGCCGGAAGATTTTGTTCGTCTATATATTGCTCTTGAAGAAGCCAATCCCTCGAGCAACTGAATTGTAAAAGTTATACAATCCCTCCCAACGAAATCCTCCCTGATCAAAACACTTATTGACTCAACCGGTAAAAGGAGTGATAATGAAAGACGCGGCGAAACCCTGTGTGATTATTACCCTGTTTGTGTTTTTAACTTCCCTCGCCTTCACCGACGAAGGCATGTACCCGTTGTCGGAAATTCACAAACTGAATCTGAAAGCCAAAGGCTTCAAAATTGCACCAAAAGATTTGTACAATCCGCAGGGCGTGAGCTTGGTGGATGCGATCGTGCAAGTCGGCGGGTGCACCGGCTCGTTTGTGTCGAAGGAGGGATTGGTTTTAACGAATCATCACTGCGCGTTTGGTGCGGTGCAGGCGGCGAGCACGGCGGAGAAAGATTATCTTACCAACGGCTTTCTTGCGCGCAATCGCAGCGAAGAAATTCCGGCGAAAGGTTACACGTGCCGCATCACCGAATCCTATCGCGATGTTTCTGCCGAAGTGCTCAGCGCGGCGAAGGAGAACATGAGCTTCGCCGAGCGCGCCAAAGCTTTTGAGCAGAAGATCAAAGAAATCGTCGCGGCGGAAGAGGCCAAGACGCTAGGCATTCGCGCCGAAGTGGCGGAGATGTTTGCGGGCAAAAGTTATGTGCTGTTCATTTACCGCAACATCAAAGACGTGCGCCTCGTGTATGTGCCGCCGCGCAGCATCGGCGAGTTTGGCGGCGAGACCGACAATTGGGTGTGGCCACGACATACCGGCGATTTTTCGTTCATGCGCGCCTATGTCGCCAAAGATGGCTCGATGGCGGATTATTCGCCGGAGAATGTTCCATACACGCCGCGTCGCCACTTGAAAGTTGCGCCCCAGGGCGTGAACGAGAATGATTTTGTTTTTATTCTTGGTTATCCCGGCCGCACGTTTCGGCATCAGCCTGCGGCGTTTTATGAATATCACCAAAAATATTTTCTGCCAGTTAGTGCCGATTGGTTTGCATGGCAAATCGACATGATGGAAGCCGCCGGCAAGGATAATTCCGAAGTCGCCATTCGGCTGAGCAGCCGCATCAAAGGTTTGGCGAACCGCATGAAAAATTATCGCGGCAAGCTGCAGGGGTTTCATCGGCTCGGTTTGCTCGAGAAGAAACGGCAGGAAGAACGCGAGCTGCAAGTGTTCATTGATAATGACGTAAAACGTAAAACGCAATACGGAACGGTTTTGCCGGAAATCGGCAAAGCTTACGGCGAGATCATGGCGGATGCGAATCGCAATCAAGTTCTCGGACAGATCGTCGGCAGCTCGGTTTTGTTGAATGCCGGATACACGGCGTTCAAATTGTCCGCCCAATTACAAAAAGAAGATTTGCAGCGCGAGCCGGCTTACATGAATCGCAATTTGCCGGCCTTGAAAGATCGCATGGAACTGGCGTACGCGGATCGCAATGACGCGATTGACAAGCTTTTCTTGAAAGAGATTCTGAAAAAGGCGTACCAATTGCCGGAAGGCCAGAAAGTCGCTGCCGTCGAAAACATTGTGAAGAACTCGACAAACGGTTCAGGTGAAGCGGCCATCGACAAATTTGTTGATGAGGCGCATGCCAATTCGAAATTACGCGAAGCGGCGTTTTTCAAATCGTTGCTGGCAATGAAGCCGGAAGAAAGCCGCGCATTAAATGATCCGTTCATCGAATTTGCCGCCGCATTGGAAGCGGAGCTTGAAAAGATCCGCGACGCGGACCGTGCCCGGCAAGGCGCGCTCGCCAAACTTTTTGCTCAGTTGATTGAGGTGAAGCAACAATGGAAGCAAACCGCTTTCATTCCGGACGCGAACAGCACGCTGCGCTTGACCTTCGGCCATATTCGCGGTTACACGCCCAATGACGCTGTTGCATACGAGCCAATCACGACGCTGGCGGGCGTTTATCAAAAGAATCTGACCGGTAACGAAGATTTTCAAGCGCCGGCAAAACTGCTCGATTTGTGGCGCGCGAAAGATTTCGGCAAATTTAAAAGCGAGAAATTGCAGGACGTGCCGTTGGCGATTCTCTACGACACGGACACCACCGGCGGCAACTCCGGCAGTCCGGTGCTGAATGCGAACGGCGAATTGGTCGGCGTGAATTTTGATCGCAGCTACGAAGCGACCATCAACGACTATCAATGGAGCGCGGAATACAGCCGCTCGATTGCGGTGGACATTCGCTACGTGCTGTGGGTCGTCCAAAAATTCGCGGGCGCGGATTTCCTGCTGCGGGAATTGGGCGTGAAGTAAAATCGACAAGAACTATCACAACGCGGACAAGCAGCAACCAAGCAGAGATAAAAACTGCCCAACGGATTAACAACGACCAACGGATGACCTCCCCGCTGATTGAAGAATCCCGCGGATAAAGCGTTTGATCAGCGGGTTTCTTTCATCGGCGGGAAACTAAACACAAGAAAAACTATGAATCCGTTGGTCGTTTTTTCATCCGTTGGGAAAAGTTGGAAACTTTTGAGAGAATTTATTCATGAACCCAACGGGCATAACGATCCGGCCTTTGCGCCGCGATGATCGAGCGAGCATCGAGCGAATTTTGCGGCAGACACAAGTTTTTCTGGAAATGGATGTCCAGTGCGCGCTGGAGTTGATCGATATTTATCTGAACAACGCCGATCAAAAAGATTACCAACTCGCGTGCGCGGTTGATGCCGCAGATCAGCCCGTCGGCTACGTGTGTTATGGCCCGACGCCGATGACTTTCGGCACGTATGATCTCTACTGGATCGCCGCCGATCCGGCGTGGCACGGACGCGGCATCGGCAGTTTGTTGATCGAATACGTTGAGCGGCAGGTTTGCCAACCCACTTTACCGGCGGCCATAGCCGAACCGGCGCGCTTGCTGGTCATCGAGACGTCTTCATTGCCGCGCTACGAGTCGGCGCGGCGTTTGTATCAGCGCCATCATTATCGCGAAGTCGCGCGCATTCCGGATTTCTATGCCGACGGCGATGACCGCGTTCTTTATACCAAACGCTTCCGATAAAAAATGTGAAAAAAGTGTGAAGTCCGACTTGCGCTGCGGGATTTGACTAAACTAAAAAAATCGTCGTGCGCAAGTCGGACTTCGCCGTCTCTCTCATGAAAACTCGAGACTTGCTTGACGAAAAAAAATTGCCACCGCCAAATGGCGTTGCTCGAATAAAAGGGCGATTGCTGCCCGGCCTTATTTTCGCGCTCGGCTACATTTTATCGCCGCTGTCGTGGTGGAACGATGTTTTTATCAACTTGCCGCTCGCGTGGCTCATCGGCAATGCCGCCAATTTTTTCTTTCCCGGCTCGTTTGAAATCGGCATGATCGGCGCGTACTGGTTGAGCAATCTCGCCGGCATTTTGTTTATGCTTTGGGGCGGCAGCCGGCTGCTGGGCAAACAACCGCCGCAAAAAAGACAAATCTGGATTTCCATTGCGGTTTCTCTTTTATATACGCTGGGGCTTTATCTTTTGATGCGGTGGGGGATAGTGAAACCATTTACGATTTAAAAATTAACCTTACTGATTAAACTCATCAAATCAAAGTTTTCCCTTGCATTTTTATAATCTTCTGCGCATTTTTACAACTTCATTATCAAAATCGGAGGTTGGATTGTGGAACGTTTGATTAGCGCGTTCGGCGTTGTCGTCATCATGGGCATTGCGTTTTTATTTTGCCCTTCGTCACTGCGGCGAAAAGTCAATTGGCGCACGATCGGCCTCGGCATGGCCGTGCTCGTCGGTTTCGCGCTGCTCGTCCTGCGCACACCGGTCAAATACTTTTTCTCGTTTGCCAATGACGCCGTTGACCGGCTGTTGAACTTTAGCAGGGAAGGAGCTCAATTCGTTTTTGGCGGGCTCGTATCCAACACCCAGTCGTTCGGGTTTATTTTCGCCTTTCAGGTGCTGCCGACGATTATCTTTTTCGCCGCGTTCATGGCCGTGCTCTATTATCTGCGCGTCATGCCGTTCATCATCAAAAATATGGCGCGATTTATCTCAAAATTTCTCGGCGTGAGCGGCGCGGAAAGTTTCTCGACGGTGTCGGATATTTTTGTCGGCCAGACTGAAGCGCCGCTGGTGATTCGCCCGTACATCGCGTCGCTGACACAATCGGAGTTGATGGCGTGTATGGCCGCCGGTTTCGCGACCACCGCCGGCGGCGTGTTGGCGGCGTATGTCGGCATGTTGCGCGATTACATCCCCGGCATCGCGGGACATTTGATTGCGTGCAGCGTCATGTGCGCGCCGGCCTCGCTGGTGATGGCGAAACTGATGCTGCCCGAATCCGAAGAGCCGAAGACCTCGGGCGCGACGCCAATCGACATTCCGCGCGTCGATGTGAATATTGTCGACGCCGCGGCGCGCGGCACCACCGAAGGCTTGCAGCTCGCTTTCAACGTCGCCGCGATGTTGATTTCTTTTTTAGCGCTGACCGCAGTAGTCAATTTTGGCCTGCAAAAATTGGGAACGAGTCTCGAGCAAATTCTCGGCTGGGTTTTCTCGCCGCTCGCGTGGGTCATGGGCGTGCCCGCGGAAGACATTTTTAAAATCGGCACGCTGCTCGGCAAGAAAATGGTGCTCAACGAATTTGTCGCATACAGCGATATGAGCAAACAACTCGTCGAAACCAATGGCGCCTGGTTGACGCCGCGCGCGCAACTGATCGCCAGTTACGCGCTCTGCGGTTTTGCCAACTTCGGCAGCATCGGCATCCAAATCGGCGGCTACAGCGCGCTGTGTCCCGAACGCCGCGGCGACCTCTCGCGGCTTGGCCTCAAGGCGATGATTGCGGGCACGCTGTCAACGTGCATGGTGGCCGCTGTCGCCGGCGTGCTGCTTTAAAAAAGATAAAAAGATAAAAAGGCTAAAAAGATTATCGCATATAACGAGGAGGACGCCATGGAGAAGATGGAGCCGATCTTTGATCTGCACAAAAGGACTTTTCGTCTTGCGGTGCAGGTCACAAAATATGTCCGAACTTTTCCACGGGACGTCGTGGGGTTTGAATACGGCAAGCAGCTCATTCGTTGCGGCTGCTCGCCCGGCTCGAATTATGAAGAAGCCGATGAAAGCGCAAGCCCAAAGGATTTCATTTACAAAATTCGAACGTGTTTCAAAGAAACGAAAGAAACGCGTTATTGGCTAAATCTATCCAAAGCCGCCTTCGGCGAAAGCGAATTGAACACCTGGCTGCTTGGCGAAGTCGAGGAATTGATTCGAATTTTCAACTCAATGCTCGCAAAAGCGATCAAACGCAACCAGGCTCCGGATTCAAACGACGCTTCCTCGCTATGACTCGCTAAACTTCTTTTTATCTTTTTTATCCTTTTTTCTTTTTTTATGCAAGCCGCCCTGCCTTTCATCTTCGTCACCATCCTGCTCGACGTGTTGTCGTTCGGAATCATCATTCCGGTGCTGCCGAAGTTGATCGAACGCTTCATGAGCGGCGACACCGCGCGTGCTGCTGAAATCTACGGGCTGTTCGGCTCGGTCTGGGCGCTGATGCAATTCATTTGCTCGCCGATCTTCGGCGCGCTCTCCGATCGCTTTGGCCGCCGGCCGGTTATTTTGCTGTCGAATTTCGGATTGGTGGGCGCGGCGTGGGGACTCGGCTTCATTCTCGGCCCGGCGCTCGGCGGTTTGCTCGGCGCGTATGATCCGCGACTGCCATTTTGGGGCGCGGCGGTGTTGACGCTATTAAACGCGACGTATGGCCTTTTTGTATTACCGGAATCTTTACCGCCGGAACGCCGCGCGTCCTTCGAATGGAAAAAAGCGAATCCCGTTGGATCGCTGAAATTGTTGCGCTCGCATCCGGAACTGCTCGGCCTCGCCGGCGTGACCGCGCTTTACTTTCTCGCGCATCAAGCGCTGCAAAGTGTGTTCGTGCTTTACACGAGTTTTCGTTACGGCTGGAATGAGCGCATGGTCGGCCTCACACTCACTGCCATCGGTGTTTGCACGATGCTGGTGCAAGGCGTCGTCGTGCGGCGTTTCGTCGCGCATTTTGGCGAGCGGCGCGGACTGCTCACCGCGCTCATTTGCGGCGCCGCCGGATTTACCATTTATGGTTTAGCGCCCACGCAAAATATTTTTTGGAGCGGGCTGCCGATTTTTGCGCTCATGGGGCTTTACAACCCTTCGGCGCAAGGCCTGATGACCCGCCGCGTTGATCCCTCCGCGCAGGGCCAACTGCAGGGCGCGAACAGCAGCATCATGGGCATCACCGGCATGCTCGGCCCGAGTTTGTTCACGCTGATCTTCGCCAATTTTATCGGCGCGCATCGTAACTGGCAGTTTCCCGGCGCCCCGTTTTTGCTCGCCGCGCTGCTGCTCGTTGCCGCGCTGGCCGTGGCATGGCGTGTCACCCGCGTAAATTGAATAGACTGTTAAATTACAATAATCATTTTGTCTTTTTCTCATTTTATCTTTTTTGAGTTCATCTTATGAGCGTCTTTCGCACCAAGAACCTCGATCAGTTAGCCCGCGACGCCGAAGGCACGCATCTGAAGCGCTCGCTCGGCTCGATGGATTTAATCTCGCTCGGCATCGGCGCGATTATCGGCACCGGCATTTTCGCAGTGATCGGCACGGCGGTCGCCGGTGATGCGGCGCGCCCCGGCGCTGGTCCAGCAATTATGTTGTCATTTTTTCTCACCGCGATTGCGTGCGCCTTCAGCGGTTTGTGTTACGCCGAATTTGCCTCACTGGTGCCAGTCTCCGGCAGCGCGTACACGTATTCTTACGCGACGCTTGGCGAAGTCGTCGCGTGGATCATCGGCTGGGATTTGATCATTGAATACGCCATCGGCAACGTCGCCGTCGCCATCGGCTGGGCTGCGTACTTTCACCAAATGTGTGAAGGCATCGGCTTTCATATACCCGCATGGCTCTCAGTGGATTATCGCTCCGCTGCGCAAGCCGCCACTGCGGTCGCAAATGCCGGCGGAACAGTTGATCCCGCTATCGCGTTGAATTACGAGGCGTGGACAAATCACCCGACTATCGCTGGCATTCCGATTATTTTTAATTTTCTCGCGGTTGCGATTGTCGGCCTCGTCACCTGGGTGCTCGTGCGCGGCGCGAAAGAATCGGCGCGCGTCAACAACATCATGGTCGCCATCAAGCTCGTCATCCTTTTCTTTTTTATTTTTGTCGGCGCGAAATATGTCAAACCCGAGAATTGGTCGCCGTTCATGCCCAACGGTTTTCAAGGCGTCTGGACGGGTGCCAGCTTGATCTTTTTCGCCTACATCGGTTTCGACGCCATCTCCTGCGCCGCGGAAGAGTGCAAGAACCCCGGTCGTGATATGCCGATTGGCATCATTGGCTCATTGTTGATTTGTACTTTGCTCTATGTCGCCACCGCCGCCGTGCTCACCGGCATGATGCCGTGGGACAAACTCGGCGTCGCGGATCCTCTCGCTGCCGCGTTGGCGTATGTCGGCGCGGACGCCGCCGCGGGCCTTGTCGCGTTCGGCGCGGTGATTGCGATGACGGCGGTGTTGCTCGTTTTTCAATACGGCCAGCCGCGCATTTTTTATTCGATGTCGCGCGACGGTTTGCTGCCGCCATATTTTGCCTCGATCCATCCGAAATACCAAACGCCGCACAAAACCACGATTTGGACGGGCGTCGTCGTTGCCGCGATTGCCGCGGTTGCTAATATTAATGAGATTGTTGAGCTGACCAACATCGGCACGCTCTTCGCGTTTGTGCTCGTTTGCGCCGGCATCATCATTATCCGCTACAAAGACCCCGATCGCCCGCGCACTTTTAAAACGCCGTTGGTGCCGTGGGTTCCGCTGCTCGGCATCGCCTCGTGCATTTATTTGATGGGCGGTTTGCCGGTGGTCACATGGATACGTTTTGGCATCTGGCTGCTCGCCGGTCTCGCGCTCTATTTTGTATACGGTTTTTGGAAGAGCAAGCTGCGCTCGTAGTTCGTAGTCGCGCCTTCAGGCGTTTATAGTCGATAGCCTCAAAACTCGCGCGCAACAAGTGAGGTTTTTTGTTGCCATTTATAGAAGGCTTGCTTATTTTGTTGGATAACCCTAAGATTCTCTATGGATGTTTTTAAAGAATTCGAATCCGTCGTCGCGACATTGGAGCATGAGCAAATTCCCTACGCGCTCTGCGGCGGATTAGCCGTTGGTGTTCATGCCGAACCCCGCGCAACAAAGGATATCGACATTTTGCTTTTAACCGAAGATGTTGAGCGCACCAAGCAAGTGTTGCTCTCGTGCGGATTCAAGTTCTTTTCAACGCCGATGTTTTTTGCCGATAGTCAAATCGAGCTTCACAAGCTGACTAAAATTGACCGCAATATCGGCGACTATATCTTTCTTGATCTGTTGCTGATCAAATCGCCCGAGGCGACTAAAATTTGGGAAAGCCGCCAGCGCTTAATGTGGGAAAATCAATCGATATGGGTCGTCTCGCGCGAGTGGCTGATTTGGATGAAAAGGCTGCGAAGCTCGCCGCTGGATTTAATTGACATTGACGCGCTGGAGAAACTGCCATGATCGAATTGCCGGAAAGGTCAGTCGAAGTCAAGCTGAAGAGCATGTTTGATCTCCGCGCCTTGAGCTTGAGCCTGCGTGACGCTTATCTTAAACAACGAGAGACGGAATTTTTTGCCTTGTTTGAACGTCTCCAACACGGGCCGCTGAAGCTTCCGTTTGATCACGCCACCATCGAAGCCCTGCGTTACGCCTTTCGCATGACATGGGCAAAAAACGATTTTGCCGCCATTGTGCAAGCGGGCAAAAATTTGCCTGAAGACGTCTTGCAGCGTGAACCGTTGCTCATCGCCTACATTTCCGAATCTCAAGATGAGCTAAAAAAGCAGATGGAACCAACATGATTTTCGCCGTTGATGTTGATTATCGCGCGAGCCAAGCCTTTGCCGCAGGCGTGTTATTTCAAAACTGGGAGGCCGAGGAATCCATTGAGGAATTGACCGCGCCAATTGCTACAGTGGCAGCGTATGAACCCGGCCAATTTTACAAACGTGAGTTGCCTTGCATTTTGGAGCTATTAAAACAGCTACGGCAATTGCCGGAATGTATCGTTATTGATGGTTATGTCTATCTTGATCGTAATCAAAAACCCGGTTTAGGCAAGCGCCTGTATGATGCCCTCGAAGAAAAAGCCGTCGTCATCGGTGTTGCCAAGAGCCGGTTCAAAGACACGCCGCCAGAGACAGAAGTTTTCCGAGGAGACAGTAAACGCGCCTTGTATGTGACTGCTATCGGCATTAATGAAACGGACGCAAAAGCTTGTATCATGCGCATGCACGGCGAGCATAGGCTCCCAACCATTTTAAAACGAGTGGACCAGCTCAGCAAACGGCTTTTATAGCCTAACCTCGTTTTCGGCGGACTGAGGTTAATTCGAGTTGCGTCTGTAGAACAACGATGAATCTTATTGACGAAAAATATCGCGCGTACAAAGCGCGCCTCGCTGCAAACCTGAAGCAATTGCAGCAGCTCGCGCTCGATATTGGCGGCCACGAGCAGCATGAGATTGCAAGCAATCTCAGCGCGAGGCTCAACGAGCCTTTTCTTTTCGTCGTCGTCGGCGAAGTCAAATCCGGCAAGAGCAGTTTCATCAACGCGCTGTTGCAGGAAGACATTTGCAAAGTCGATCCCGCGCCCTGCACGGATCGCGTGCAGCAAATCGTTTACGCCGAGAAAAATGAAGAGCGGGAAAGCAGCCAGCATTTCATCCGCCTCGGCAGGCCGCTGGAGATTCTGAAAACCATTGCCATCGTCGACACGCCCGGCACCAACACCGTCATTGAGCATCATCAGGACATCACGAAAAAATTCATCCCGTACAGCGATCTGGTCATTTTTGTTTTTCCGGCGCGCAATCCGCACACCCAATCCGCGTGGAATCTGCTCGCTTTCGTCAGCGAAGAATGGCATCGCAAAGTCATCTTCGTGCTGCAGCAGGCCGACACCGCCTCCGCGCATGAATTGGAAGTCAATGTCAAATCCGTCAACGATTATGCGCGCAAAAAGAACATTCTCTCGCCGCAGCTTTTTTGCACCTCGGCCAAATGGGAGGCGGAAAAAGATTCCCGCAGCGGCTTCGAGCAAATCCGCGCCTTCATTCGCGAAACCGTCACCGGCGGGCGGCATTACAGCCAAAAGCTGCAGGCCAATGTCGCGGCGGCGGAACAGGTGGGCGGCAGTCTCAAAAAGAATATGGCTGGACAAAAGCAACAGCTCGACATTGACCTGAAAGTCCAGGAAAAAATTCAAACGCGCCTGTCTCTGGGAAAAGATAAATCGACGTATGAAATCGACGCGTTGATTAAACTGTTGGTATCAAACTACAACCGCATCGCCAACTACATCAAAGAAGATTTCCGCGAAGGACTGTCACTGACGTCGATCATCAGCAAATCGTTTGCGGCGATTTTCAAACAGGACAAATCCATCGAAGTGTGGATCGCCAGCTTGCGCAAGCGCTTCGAAGAAAAATTGACAGCGGCGATTGAAGAGATTTCCCGCGACGGCGCGCGCCATTTTATGGAGAGCATCAACCTGCTGCTGCACGACCTTTTAGAAACGCTGGAAACCAGCCGCCTGCCGAGATCGCGCGAGATCGATCTGTTGACGAAAGTCGGCGAGAGCCGGTTGGAGGTGATCGACGACGTTGAGTCGCGCGTGGCGAATTTAATGAAAGATGAATCTTTCATCAACGCGCTGATGCCCGCCATGACTATGCAGGACGTTGGCAAAGCGTTTGTCGGCGGCGGCTCGCTCGCCGTGCTCGGCACGATCATCGCTTTATCCACCAAAGCCATGTTCCTGGATATCACCGGCGGTGCGGTTGCTGCCTCCGGTCTCGCCATTGCCGGAGGAACGCTGTTTGCGAAGAAAAAAGGCATCATCAAAAAATTCAACGACGATCTGGATAAAAACGAAGAACGCTTCGCCGCCGAGCTCCGCCATAAATTGACCGCGAAGCTCAAGCTGATTTATGACCGCATCGACCGCGAGTTCGAGCCGCTCTACCAGCACGTCGATCAGGAAAAACGCCGGATTTTTCCGCTCGTTGAAAGAAACGACGAGGTGTTGCAACAGTTGCGACAATTGTCGAATGAAATAAACGAATCATAAATTTTTAGTAGCGTTTCAGCGGTGACTCATGAAGAAGTTCGTTCGGCAAGTGTCATTCCGGAGGAATCCTTTTTAATATCAAGCACAGTGCTGGTGCGGAATAAGGATGCTTCCAGCATGACAAGTTACTTTGAAGGCACGCTTTTGAAAGGCAAAATGATCTTGAACGCGTTAAAAAAAGACAACGAACTGCTCACCAACCTCAAGTCACACCTGCCCGAGCTTACGGCGCTGTTGCAAGAAATGAATTCGCACTGGCTTTACGAAGATCCGATTTATCGTTTTTATCATCAGTCGTTCAAAGTCTACGCGCTGCAAAATGAGACGAAAAAGATTGTCGAAGCGCTAAAACCCATCGCGCCCACTGGTACAACTTTTTGCAAAGAGTTTGAAGAGATTTATTCCGCCGGCGCGAGCGGAAAAGGATTCGAGATGGAACACAACCAAAAATAGACGGCGCACACGCGAGTTTTTGTCGAAGCCTTTTTCCACGCGAAGTTTTTCCTGGAAATGGCCGTCAAGTATGGGCAGGAACTGGAGACCGCGCCGAATGCATTGCCCTCCGGCTGGGCAGCTTTGCTGTGTTTGTTTAATATGCGCTGATATGAATTGATATTTTCTGATTGCTTTTGAGCTGGTTTGATATTATTTTAGATTGACACGTCAAAAGCAAAGATTAAATTAGTCGGAGAAATGATTATGCGAACTTACCCCGAAAATATGAATTTGACCACCGCCGCCCAATATCTTGGCATATCACAGATTACCGTTCGCCGCATGCTCAAAGATAAAGAAATTCCGGCAGCCAAACTGCGCGGGCGTTGGTTGTTTAAAAAGAACGTGATTGATGAATGGGTGGCAAAAAATTCGTGGGCACAGTTTCAAACAAAGCCGGTGCCGGCATCCAACGCCAGGAAAATGCACCCAGCCGTTGCACGACTGTTCGCGGCGATGGATAATTTTGATAACAGCGGTTTGGATCCGGCAGATTGGGATGAAGCTAAAAAAGTGATTGCTGAAGAAGAAGCCCGACGCGAGTGCGAACTTATTGAATTGGCGGAGCGTTACGAGTGAGTTCATTGCAGGCATTAGATACGAACTATATTTTAGCGCTGACGGATCCTCGTCCTGAAGAAAGTAAGAAAGCTCGTACTGTGATGGATCCTTTTTTGGAACCCGTGGTTCCTTGCATTGCCTATGGCGAATCGTGGCATGGCTTGTGTCGAGGACAGCCGGATAAAACAGCCAAGAAACGCAAGAAATTTGAAGAGTACATCGTGCCATTGCGAGTTTTGTGGCTTGATCAAGAGACCTTGAAACGATTCCATGATCTGAGTTGGACTTTGGCTCGAAAAGGAACGCCCCTTCCCGGAAACGATGTCTGGATCGCTGCACTCTGCTTGCAGCACGATGCCATGATAATCACTAACGATTCCGATTTTAAGCATATCCCCGGTTTGCAAATTCGAAACTGGTGAATCCATTCAAGGAGACCCCAATTGGAAAGTTTACCAAACGAAGCCGAATTTCTTACCCTGTTTGAAAAACTCAAGCGCGAGCCGCTGCCGAATTACGATAGCGCCGCAGTCGAAGCGCTGCGCTATGCTTTCCGCATGACATGGATAAAAAATGACTTTGCCTCCATTGTGCAGGCTGGTGAAAATTTGCCGGAAGAAATTTTATGCAAGGAAGTTTTGTTTACGGCATATCTTGCTGAAGCAAAAGCACAACTTCACGCCAATGATACAACAGTTTATACTGCACTTAAAATTCATCCCTCCGTCTCGCGATTATTCGTGTCTTCGGACAGTTTTGATTACAGCGATTTAGATCCCGCTGATTGGGATGAGGCCAGAAGATTCATTGCCGAAGAACGCGCCAGATCGCTTCGAGAATCAGAAGAATTGGCGAAAAGATTAGAAGAGAATGAGTGAGCTTTCATTTTTAAAGGAGATCCCACTTGGAAAATTTACAAACCCGCAAAGCTGCACCTCAACCTTCCTCCCCCGAACTCCTCCGCGCCATCGGCCTGAAAGAAGCCATCGCCATCAACATCGGCTGCGTCATCGGCTCGGGAATTTTTCTCGTGCCCGCGACCATTGCCGGCAAGCTGCACGCGATGGGGCCGATCATGCTCGTGTGGGTCGTCGCCGGATTGCTCACGTTTTTCGGCGCGCTCTCGCTGGCGGAGCTGAGCTCGTTCCTGCCGAAATCCGGCGGGCCGTATGTTTATCTGCGCGAATCATACGGAAAATTGTGGGGCTTCCTTTTTAGCTGGAACGATTTCTTCATCAACAAAGCGGGCTCGATTGCCGCGGTGGCGATAGCGTTTACCGTTTATCTCGGCGCGCTCGTTCCTGCCATCGGCCAGAGCCAACCATTTTATCAACCCGGCTGGTCAGTCTTCGGGCATCCATTTACTTTTGGCTGGAGCCAGTTTATTGCGATCACCGCTATCGCGTTGGTCACGTTCATCAACGTGCGCGGCGTGAAGCTTGGCGCGCAGGTGATGAATGTTTTCACCTCGGCCAAAGTCGCGGCGCTGCTCTTTTTAATTTTCGGCGCGTTTCTTTCATCTAAAGCCAGCTTCGCGAATTTGCAACCGTGGTGGCCGGAAAGCTGGGGCAGCGAGTTGACCGCGGCGTTCGGCGTCGCGATGATCTCGGCGTTGTGGGCTTACGATGGTTGGATCGACGTGACGCTCACCGCCGGTGAAACGATCAACCCGACGCGCAACGTGCCGCTGGCGCTCATCATCAGCACGCTGGCGATTCTGGCGCTGTATTTATCCGCGAATATCGCCTACGCCATGATCATTCCGCTCAACGAAATGCCTAATTCGCAACGCATCGCCGCGGATGTGGCCGCGCAAGCGATCGGCCCGGTCGGCGCGATTATCGTCATCGCCGGCATCATGTGCTCGACGTTCGGCACGCTCAACGGCATGACGCTTTCCGGAACGCGCTCGATTTGGGCGACGGGACATGATCGCGTTTTCGCGCCGGCGCTCGGCAAAGTGCATCCGCGTTTTCGCTCGCCGTATGTGGCCATCATCACCATCGGTATTTGGTCCACGCTGCTCACGCTCAGTGGCACGTATGATCAAATCACGGCGTATGTGGTTTTCGGCTCGTGGCTGTTTTATGCGATGGCCGCGGTTAGCGTCATCATCCTGCGCAAAAAAATGCCTGATGTGCCGCGTCCTTACAAAGCATGGGGCTATCCTTACGCCACGTTGCTCTTTGCAGCCATTGCCGGCTGGTTTATCTACAACACCGTCATGCAAGACCCGCGCGACGCGCTGATCGGCATCGGGCTGTTGGTTTTGGGCTTGCCGTTTTATTATTATTGGACGCGCGGCGCGAGGAATTAGAGAAAAGATGCCTCAAAAATCCGGATGGTCATCTGTGGGAAATCATTTTAATTCTTGCATTCTTGATTCGATTTCGATATATTTTTTTATCATGCAATGGACATGGATTAAAATGCTTTTTTAGAATTTGAGTGACGAGGTGAAATGATGGAAACAACCATAACCGTCGATTTTCCCAAACCGGTTTATCAGCGTTTGCAACGGCAAGCGCGAATGATGAAAGCGCCGATTGCTGAAATTGTCGTGCAAACGGTGCAATACCGCTTGCCGGCATGGCTTGAGGTGATACCGCCGGAGCACGAAAAAGCGCTGGTAAAATTATACGATTTGAGCAACGCGCAGCTGGAAAGGGTTGCCCAAAGCAAATTGGCCATGCCTAAACAACGGAAATTGGATAAGCTTTTGGAGAAAAACCGAGAAGACTTTTTAACTTTTAGAGAGCGTGAGGAACTGGATGATTTACACCTCGAAACTAATTTTCTGACATTAAAAAAAGCGCAAGCTCTTGTCATCCTCAAGGAACGAGGCTGCAAATTACCGCTACTTACTTCAAGAAGATAAAGCCCTCAGTTTGGCCAGAATAGGAAAAAATTTACGCCAACGAATAGCGGAACGCGCTCAATATCGTTGCGGTTACTGTCTTGCTCGTGAAGATTTGCTTGGCGATTTCTTGCAAGTCGAGCATATTTTACCCAAGTCTTTGGGCGGGACGAATGACGAGGAAAATTTGTGTCTCGCCTGCGCTATGTGTAACGATGCGAAATGGGCGAAAACCCACGCCCACGATCCCATATCTAACACGTATGTTGCTTTATTTAACCCGAACCGGCAAAAGTGGTCCGAGCATTTTTGTTGGAGCTCTGATGGTTCTCTCATTATAGGCCTTACCTCTTGTGGCCGTGCGACAATTGCGGTATTACATTTAAATCATCCACATCGAGTCCGTGTCAGAAAACTCTGGATTAAATTTAACGAACATCCACCTCAATCATAAACCCCTCATGAACCCACCAACTCGTTACAGGCTTTCGTATATTATTGGTAAGACTCATAAATCCAACAATTAATTGCATTACGCTCCCTGGCGCTGATCTACGGCAAAATTTCCTGCAACACGCGCAGCACGTTTCCTCCCATAATCAGCACAATTTCCTCATCTGAAAATCCTTCCACGAGCAAAGCCTCGGTGAGCTGAATGATATGCGCGGCGTCGAAAGGGGTTTTAACGGCGCCGTCGAAATCCGAGCCGAGGCCGACGTGCTCAACTCCCGCGAGATTGGCCGCATGGCGGATGGCTTTGGCAATCGCTTTCGCATCCGTGCCGCACACGGCCGTGTCCCAGAAACCGATGCCGATGACGCCGCCGGTTTGCGCGATTCTTTTGACATGATCGTCGCTGAGATTGCGCGTGTTGTCGCAGGTGCCTTTCACGCCGGTGTGAGAAACCACCAGCGGACGCGTCGCTAGCGCGAGGACGTCGTCAATTGTCTGCGGCGAAGCATGCGCGAGATCGATGAACATTTTTTTCTCCTCCATTTTTTTCACCCACGCGCGCCCTAAATTGGTCAGCCCACCTTTTTCCAAGCCGTGCGCGGAGCCGCCGATTTCGGTGTCGAAAAAATGCGTCGGCGCCATCATCCGAAAACCCGCGGCGAACAATTCGTCGAGATTCTCCAATTGGCCTTCCAAAACCTGTGCGCCTTCGCTGCCGAGAAATCCAGCGGTGGCCGTTGAATTTTCCTGCCGGCGCGCCAGGTAATTCTGCAAATCTTCCCGCGTTTTGATGAGCGCGAGTTTCCCGGCGGAATGCGCCGCAAACTCATGCAGCTTTTTCGCCTGGTGCAACGCGCGTTGTTTTAAACTTCCCCACGTCGAAGGCGGCCAGCGTTGAGCCACCGCCAAAAGTGTGATCATGTCCCGGGTATCGCTGTTGCGCTCGATGTTAAGACCGAGCGGAACTTTGCTGACGACAGTGAAAGCCTGCAGCGCCATGTTGCCTTCCAGCAAACGTGGAACATCAACTTCGCCGCGGCTGTTGCGCGCCAGCAAATCCCGGTTCCACAACAACGCATCGCAGTGCAAATCGGCGATAAAAAGTTTTTGGTGCAACGCCTGCGCACGCGCGGACGGCGCGGGATAAGTTTTGGCTAAAACTTGATTGGCGCGTTGATCCAATTGCGCGGGCAGCACAAAAAAGAAGAGGCTGAGAAGAAGCGCCGCGAGAAATCCGCCAATGAGAAGTATTTTTTTCTTCATGTTAAAACGGAATCGAATAAAAAAGTGCGTCGTGATAACGGCTCCAGTAGCGGCCACGCTCTTCGCCCGATAACCGCGCAAGGTGTTTCCAGCGCCAATGGTATTCACCAGCGATAATGCCCGCCCAAAAAGCCACCGCGGCGACGCAGTAATACGGAGAGAATGATTCCGGCGTCGCGCCGAGGACGGCCGCAAGAATGGTGGGGACGAAGGCTAACAGCAGAAAGCCGAGGCTGCCCAGAAGCCGCCGTTTTAAAAAAAAAGACCCCGATTCACCATGAATCGGGGTTGCGATTTTGCAAACGCGAGTTAGGCGCGTTTTACATTTTTGGCCTGCAAGCCTTTCGGGCCTTTTTCGACTTCAAACTGCACGCGTTCGCCTTCATCGAGGGATTTGTAGCCCTCGCCAATGATGGCTTTGAAGTGCACGAACACGTCATCGCCGCTTTCGCGCGCGATGAAGCCAAAACCTTTGGCGTTGTTAAACCATTTGACGGTTCCGGTTTCCATAAAAAAACATCCTTTCGGAAAGATAATGAATGACCGTACTACCGGCTTTTAGACCTGCTATAACACAAAATCGCGCTCCATGTTCACTCACCATTCGCGTGATTCTGTTTGAAACTGCCGGCCCGGTCTCCGGAAAGGATGCGGGTTTTCTTCAAAAGCAGTCTTGCATTTACAGGGCGTAAAAACGGTGTACTGTTATTTACGCTACTATTGTAACAACTTTTTGATTAAAAAGCAAGCTTTTATTTATGAAGCGTAAGAAAATATGAAGCGCAGGAAAACTCACTGTGAGGCTTTACCTGTTAAGTAGCCAATAAAGCCGGAAGCTATTGAGGCAATAAGCGCGGTTGCCCACTTTTTGTCATCGGCACTGGCGTTTGGATTCCACAAAATAATATTCAAGCACGCGAAAATGACAATTCCCCCAACAACAAGCGCCGCTAGAGAAACTGCAATCTCTTTGCCAAGTTTAACCTTCGTTTTCCATTCATCTTGTCGTAAACGCGATGCTCTTTCTTCCGGAGTCTCGGAACGGCCTTCAAAAGTAATGGAATTTTCTATTTTGGCAGGAAGAGAAATTTGAGGTAGATTTTTTTTGAGAATTTCTTCGATATCGAATGGCGTCGACAATGTGATGCCGCCCTTCCTTTATAAAATTCAAAAGCCAATAATTTCTTTAACAAAACGCCCTTTTTCATCTGCCATTCCAAGTCTTAAACCCTTCTCTTTGGCTTTTATCGCTGCACCGATGAGAACCAATCCTTTGCCCAGGATATCGGTTGTCGACGACCCCGTCGTTTCAGCTAAGTTTTGGAGTAAGTGGCGTAGCTCGGGAGATAAATTTCTGAGCACGGCAGTTTCTGATTCTTCAGAGAGTGAAAGTGTTTTGCTAACTGCCCCCCCATTCCCTGATAAAGATTCATTGCTTTGGTGGCGCGTTTGCTCGTCCTCAAGTTGACTCATTTGATTAGGCATAACTTACCCTTTCTAAATCGTAGGTTTGGTTGTGATGATAATCATGATACCTTGGGAGCATGCGGCAATTAATGCAAATGACTAACTGTCTCATTCTACTGAATCTTTTTTTAAAAAACAAGTCTTATTTCCCATTCAACATCCGCAGCTTTTGCGATAATTTCACGGCGCGCACCCACGGCTGCTTCGAAAGTTCTTCCACGTCGCGCGGCGAAACCCGGGCGGTGACGATTTGCTGGCACGGGGATGAGAGTTTCACGCCGAGGTCTTTTAAAAACGTTGCGGCCGAAGAATCCGGCGCCTGCGCCATGTGAATAAAAACCGCTAGCGCCGGCTCTTCCGGATTTTGCATTTCAACTAAAGCTGCCGCCAACCGGGTGTCGAGCTTGCGATAATTCATAATGACTCCTTGCCTCATAGCATTAAGGAAACGTTAGGCGCGTTTTTTCACCTGCACGCCGCCGATCTGCACGCTATCTTTTCCTTCAACGATGGGAGCGGCGGGCGCCGTTTCAAAATAGCGGATCAATTTAAATGCGTCAATCAATCCGTAACCCCACTTCGAATCAAAACTGCCGGCTGGTTGATTGGGAACCTGGCTGCACTCACGCAGGCGCGTTTTGATGGTTTCCGAATCAAGCTGCGGATCGCGTTCCAGCATCAGCGCCACGAGGCCGGTGACGAATGGCGTCGCCATGCTCGTTCCCGCCATCATGCGAAAACCCGGCGCGACGATATAACCCGGCGCCACGGTCGAATCACGCGAAAGCGCGGCGGCGATCATCGCGCCCGGCGCGGCAAGATCCGGTTTGTGGCTGCCATTGCGCAACGGCCCTTCGCTGCTGAAATCGGAAATGTCGTTCAGTTCGAGCCCCGTTTCTTGCGCTTTGCCGTCACGATCGCGCCAGTGATTTTTAGTGGTGTAAGACGCCACGGTGATGGCGCCGGCCGCCGTGCCGGGTGAGCCAATCTTCATCGTATCCTGCACGCTGCGCCCGATAAACAACACATCGAGGCGCTGGCTGTTGTCGAGCGCCCACACGTCAACCTGCCCGTTGTGGACATCAACGCCGCGCAAACGCAAACGCCACGTGCCGGGCGTCACCGGATGCCGCGACTCTTGCAGGGGCAGAATCTCAATGAGAAAATTGTGATCGTTATTAATCGGATCGAGATCGGGCGTGGAAATGCGGACGCGACCATCGGTGAGATCGTAAACTTGCATCGACAAACCCGTTGCGATGACGTTCTGATATGGGGTCTGAAATCCATTCGGCGAGCGCACCGCAATCTCAAATTTATCCTGGCCGGCGTACCAACCATTTAAGGCCGCGAAGCGCACGGCATCTTCGCCGGAGGAAGGAGGAACGTGAAAGAGAATGGTGCGATTGCCGCCCTGCGGCACGGCGATTTGCGCATGAATATTGTCATTGCCTTCATTGCCCGCGGCGCAACAAACAATGCGGCCCGGCCCGGTTTCGGCGTCGATAATTTGCGATAACGGATCAGTTCCATCATGAGGATCGCCGTGGCCGCCGAGACTCAAATTCACCACCGCCGGCCGCCCCAGTTCGCTTGCAATTCGAAAAATATATCGCACGCCATCGGCAATATGCGCTTCCTGAAAAGACGATTTGACGATAATCAATTCCGCCCCGGGCGCAACCCCGCCGTAGGTTGCATCCGCGCCCGCCGCGATGGCGGCGACATGCGTACCGTGGCCGTGCGTATCACGCGAAACCGTCAGCAGCGAGCCGCTGAACTCGGCGCCATAATCACCTTCGGCGACTCCCGGCCCCGGCAGGGTTTGATCCCAGATGCGTAAAATGCGATCTTTGAACGCCGGATGCTGGGGATCGATGCCGCTGTCCACGATGCCGATGATGACGCCTTTGCCGCTCAAATTCGTTTGCAGGCGAAACTCCGGCAGATGCACCGCGCCTGGCGCGACGTCCATAAACGGTTGCACATAGCGCGACGGAATGATGCGCCTGATTTTCGGATCGTCGGAAAGCTCACCGAGATGGCTGAGCGGCAGAAAAGCCGTGCGCACCGCGCCGCGCGCCTGGTTCACCCGAACTTTGTTGGCTCTGAGATGCTCGAAGTCGGCGCCGTCGGCGCAGCGAATAAACACCACCGCCCGCGCCGGTCTCGGGCTGCCTTCCTCAACAATGACGCCCAGCAATTTTTTATGCGCCATGAGGCCCGCCGCGCCTTTGGCCTGATAATCTTCCAGCGCCACCATCAGGCCCGGCGCAATTTTTTCATGAATCATATTCGATCTCCGCAAGAACTCCCGGAAATAATTAGTCTACCGAAATTCTTTTTTGTCGTTGCCGCTCCACTCCCGATTATAAATGTATCGAATTTATCGTCAAAAGCAAGCGGGATTTACTCGGACAACATAAGCCGGACGAGCCGGAACCCAAAAAATAGTCGCTCATCCCGCTGCTGCGGGAGAACAACTCACGGAAATGAAATCATAAAATGCTTTATTTCCGTGAGAGTTCTATTCCGTGAGCCAAAATTTCCTTGCTTTTTTTGCACAGATTTAACTCGTTAGTTTCCATTATAAAAAAACCCCGTCTTCGTTGCCAAAGCGGGGTTTCTTCTGGAAAAGTCTGGTCGGGTTAGATCTTCGTCACGTTGGTGGCCTGCAAACCCTTTGGGCCCTGTTCGACTTCGAATTGCACCGTGTCGCCTTCCTGCAGCGATTTGTAGCCTTCGCCGATGATGGCTTTGTAGTGCACGAAAACATCTTCGCCGCTTTCACGCTCGATAAAGCCGAAACCCTTCGAGTTGTTGAACCACTTCACTTTTCCCGTTTCCATAGGAAACGCCCTTTCTTGAAAACCAGTGTACTGTTATTTACGTCTGAAATTTAACAAACATATTTTAAAAAAGCAATCTTTAATTTTCCTGATCACCAATCCGACGACTTTCCCCTTGCTTCTCACCTGGTTTTTTGTTATCATAAAATTTATCCCGCGGTGTTCATAAAATATTGCGCAGAACCTCGGGCCGGCGTGAAACGGAATTCAAGGCAAGGGAAACGACTATGTCCATGCTCAAAGAACGCATCGAAATCAGGAAGCCGATTTCGGAAGTGTGGCCGTATCTGGATCTGCGGCGGTGGCCGCAGATTTCAAAAATTTTTCAACAGGTCGAAGCAATGGATAATGCGATGCAGGCCGGTTCCCGCTTTAATGTGACCGCCGGCCCCGGCGAAACGACGGTGCAATACAACGTCGAAATTGCGGCTTATGACGAAAGCCTGGGCCGGCTGGTATACAAACGCACCGGCGGCCCCTTGCCGGGGAGCAGCGAATGGCTGCTGACGAAAAGCGCCAACGGCACGCGCGTCGAATATACCAATCACTATCAGCATGATTTAGCCTCGCCGGTGTTAAGCTCGATTTCACGCGCGATGATTCGCTTTCTGACGGATTTGCGCGATGCGATTGAAAACTAAACCGAAAAAATATGATGCGGCAACAAGATTTGTTGATCGTTTTATTCAACAGCCGCTTTTGCGTGAGCGCATTCTGGCCGTGCTGCGCAGCCTGCCCGCGGAAGTTTTGCAGGATATTCTGGACGATCCCCGTTTCACCATGGTGGTTTATGACCCCGCCGCGGGGCCGCAGACGCAATTTCATATGGCCCGGCCGGGGCGCGGCGATGCCGGCAGCCGCATGATTGCATGGAAAATTTCGCTGGCGCATGCGCCGCTCGATTTTGCGAATTATGTCATCGCGCACGAATTTGCCCACGCGCATTTGCGCAATCGCGGCCGCACTCACGACGAAGATCCCGAAGATGCCGCCGATGCGCTGGCCGCGGCATGGGGTTATGACAAACCGTTCAGCGCCATGCGGTATACTTGGTGGCGGCGATCGTGAGCAGAGGGCAGAGAGCAGAGGGCATGGCGCATAGTGTGTCAGCAAGTTTTATCGTGTTCATCTGAAAATGTATCGCAACATTTATGTTGCGCTTTCCATTTTTAAATTATGAATGTTTTACTCCTCTCCACCTACGAGCTCGGCCATCAACCGTTTAATCTCGCTTCGCCGGCCGCGTATTTATTAAACGCCGGGCACCAGGTGCAATGTCTCGATCTCGCGGTCGAAAATCTTGACGAGGAAAAAATTCGGCAGGCGGAGTTCATCGGCATTTCAACGCCGATGCACACGGCTTTGCGGCTCGGCCTGCAGGCGGCGCGGCGCGTGAAAAAAATCAATCCACACGCGCACATTAATTTTTACGGCCTGTACGCCGGCTTGAATGCGGATTATCTTTTGCGCCATCTCGCCGACTCCGTGATTGGCGGTGAATACGAGTCCGCGCTGATGGCGCTCGCGAATGCAGCGGCAAACGGTGATCAAAAAATCATCGCCGGCGTTGAGCAAAAAAGGGCGCGCGGCGGCACGGAATTTCCACGCCAGCAATTTCTGCCACCAGCTCGCCAGCTTTTGCCTCCACTTTCGCAATATGCCGCCTTAGCGATCAATGGCGAGTATAGATTAGCTGGATATGTCGAAGCGAGCCGCGGCTGCGCGCACACCTGCCGGCATTGTCCGATTACACCCGTGTATGCTGGCCGCGTCCGCATCGTCCAGCCGGAAATTGTGCTGGCCGATATTCGGCAACTGGCGCAAATGGGCGCGCGACACATTACTTTTGGCGATCCGGATTTTCTCAATGGCGTCAAACATTCGCTGCGCCTCGTTCGGGAAATGCACGCGGCATGGCCGGAATTGACTTTTGATTTCACCGCCAAAATCGAGCATCTGCTCGAGCATCGCGCGTTGCTGCCGGAGTTTGCCCGTTGCGGCTGCCTCTTCATCGTTTCCGCGGTCGAGCTGCTGAACGATCGCGTTCTCGCGATTTTACAAAAAGGCCACACCCGCGCGGACGTCGCCGAGGCTTTGCGCCTCACCCGGGCCGCCGGCATCGCGTTGCGGCCTTCACTCATGCCTTTTACCCCGTGGACGACGCGGCAGGATTTTTTCGAGATCATTGATTTCGTCGAGGCGCACGAGATCGTCGCGCACGTCGATCCGGTGCAATACAGCATCCGGCTATTGTTGCCGCCAGGCTCGCCGCTGTTGGAATTGCCGGAAACGCAGCCGCACCGGCGCAAATTCGACGCGGAGAAATTTACTTTTCTCTGGGAACATCCCGACCCGGGCATGGATCGCTTGCAAAAAGAAATCACCGCCGCTGTCGAAGCCGCGGCGCAGGCGAAACGCGAAACCGCGGAAACTTTTGTTGCCATTCGCGAGCTGGCCTATCGCGCTGCCGCGCCACCACGGCGACGAAAATTGACGCCCCCGTCGTTGCCGGCAATCGCGCCGCCGCGACTCACGGAACACTGGTTCTGCTGAGCGGAACCGACGGAGGATCAGTTGATCCCATTTAGCGTTGACTCCCAGAGGCGTTCGTTCGACAAGTAACTGTATCATGTCATTCCGTAGGAATCTTTTTTCAACCTGGCACAGAGCTCGATTGAAAAAAGATGCTTCCAGCATGACATGTTGCCTGGAAGCTTAAGTTGAAGCAATTGTGTTATATCACTAAATCTTTACAATTAAACTAAAATTTTACTTGACATTTTCTTATCTTCTTCTTAAAATTAGTCATTCATATTTCACAAAAATCAAGGAGATCGGTATGCGCGCGTTGTGGAACGGTCGTTTGCAATTCAGCCTGTTGGACATTCCGGTGAAAATTTATTCCGCCACCCAGAACGAGGAGATCACTTTCAACACGCTCCACGAACCCTGCCTATCGCGCATCAAAATGGAAAAGCGTTGCCCGCTCCACGGCCCGGTTTTAGATGATGAAATTGTGAAAGGCTACGAATATGAAAACGGCAAATATGTGACGGTTTCCGAGGAAGATTTGCAAAAAGTCGCGCCGGACGTCGATCATGCGCTCGCCATCGTGCAGTTTATCGATAAAGACGCGCTGGATCCGCTGCATTTCGACACCTCATATTTTATGGCGCCGGACGGGCCGCTGGCCACGGAAGTGTACGCCACGCTGCGCGAATCGATTCGCAACACCGGCAAATACGGCATCGGCAAAATCGTCATGCGCAAGAAAGAGTCGGTCGTGGCGTTATGGGTGAAAGAAAACGCCATTGTCGTTTCCACCCTGCGCCACTGGAATGAAATGCGCAATACCGAGCTGATCGGCGAATTGAGCAGCCTCAAGAGCAAAAATAAAGAAGAACTCAAAATGGCGGAAGACTTGATCGAGCGCCACACGAAAAAATTGCGCTTGAAAAGCTTCAAAGACTCCTATCAGGAACGCCTGCTGACGATGCTGAAGGAAAAAGTCGCCGCGGTGAAGTTAGCAGAGCAATCACCGGCAGAGGCAGCCGCACCCGTGAGCGAGGAACCGCGTAAGTTTGATGAGACGCTGACGGCTGAGACGGGCGTCGAGGTTCCCGCCGAATCTGCGCCGTTGAAAAGAAAAATGGCCAAAGCGCCGCTGCCCGCCAAAACCGAGAAAAAGCGCAAAGTGGCATGAGGGAGAGTCGCGCCAACATTATTGCTGTTTGTCAAGCAAGAGCACATGTCATTCTGGAAGCCCGCCGTGGCGCCAAAGGCGCCAGTGCCGCAGGCCAGGGAATCTTTTTTGCCGGGACCGCCGGTTTGCGTTTTAAAAAGATTCCTGCGGAATGACATTTTTATTTTAGACCAGACCTGATCAGGGTCGCGCCATAAAAAATTATTGCCGAAATGAAATTATTTCTTGCTTTTTCCAAAAAAAATTCTGATATTACGGCAAATCATAAAATAACTTTTTGGAGAGCAAGCATTTTTTATGAGTACCACCGAGGCGTCGTCTTCTCAACAAAATGAGAAGCTGTCTCACCCCACCGTGTTCCTGGCATCGCCTGACGCTGCCGGGAAAGAATGGCATGTCCTTCCCGATACAACTCATTTCATCTTTTTAAATTTTTCTAAAATTTATATGGCCGACTTTCGCGCCGGCAGGTTGCAGGGGCGTTGATCGCATTTATTTAATGATGTGATGACCAGACTTCATTTATTCTGACTATTCTTATTCTACCGGCGCCATTGGATTCCCATAAGGAAAACGCCGGGAGAAACTATATTTAGCTTGAGGAAAGGAAGCGACCTATGAACCTGCGTAGATTCATGGTTATGTTCGGCGTCTCGTTGCTAACGTTGAGTCTCGCGTTAGGCGGCTGTAAAAAGAAAGAAGAAGCTGCCACGGAGCATCCGGCGGAGAAGAAAGAAGCCGCCGCGGAGCATCCACAAGAGCATCCGGCTGCCACCGATACCGCCAAAGCGGCGCAGCAGTAAAAACCAATCTGGTCAGGGGCGGCTTGCAAAAAACATGTCGCCCCCGCCGATGGAACCAATCGACAAAAAAATAGTATATGTCGGTTGAAATGTAATCGCATGACCCGGAACCAAACCTCACCACAAAGGGCACAAAGCCTGCCCAGCCGCAGGCCAGGGAACACAAAGGCTACGCCCGTAGGGTTTTTCTTTGTGCCCTTTGTGTTCTTTGTGGTGTAAAAATCTTTGCTTCTTTTGCACGGATAATGCTTAAGAGGCTATTGACCAATTCACTGCGACGACAGTCGCGTTGTGACATTTTTAAACTCATTCGAGCTGAGGCTCAAGGGAAAGACCGATGTAGACCGTGTGTGGAGGTTCGTGTGCAGCAGCAACGTTTAAACTTTCAATTCACTTTGCGGAGCGGGATCGTGGCCGGGTCCGAGGCGTTCAGTCGTCTTGATTTCCACGAAATAAAATTTAAGCGCAGGCGGAAGACCTGTTAAGGAGAGCTATTATGCGAGTAGGTTTTACCTACAACGTTAGACGTTCGACCCCAATGACGGAGGACGGTGAAGACGTCCCGCTGGACGAACAGGCTGAATGGGATGATCCGGAAACGATTCAAACGATCGTCGACACCTTCAGCAAATATCACGAGGTCATTCCTATCGAAGCCGACCTCGACGCTTACGAGAAACTGCGGCAGGCGCGCCCGGATATCGTGTTCAATTTCGCCGAGGGCCGTTTTGGCGCTTCGCGCGAGGCGCAAATTCCCGCCATTCTCGAAATGCTGCGCATACCTTACACGGGTTCCGACCCTCTGACGCTCGGGGTTTGCCTCGACAAGTCCCGCGCCAAAGAAATTCTCGCCTATCATCGCGTTCCCACCGCTCGCTTTTCGGTGATTCAATCTTTGCCGTTGAATGGGCAACTCAAAAGCCTCGAT
>Ga0247727_10005171_pt1 | contig 26806 bp, 25 predicted proteins | sample WisWelCaveWW1625_FD_202498 | JGI IMG/M metagenome (GOLD analysis project Ga0247727, IMG submission 202498) | Biofilm microbial communities from Wishing Well Cave, Virginia, United States - WW16-25 | ecosystem: Environmental > Aquatic > Deep subsurface > Groundwater > Cave microbial mat | place...
TCGAATCATAGCCCGTTCTCCGGTTGTGTTGAGTTGCGTTCTCAACCACTCGCATCGGAGAATGGGCTTTTTTTCTTGAATACTTTGTCATCAACTAATCCTTAAAATGTGCAAAAGGCCAGTTATATACCGAGGTAGAACTAAAATCGCGCATCTTCTTTTGCTGCCTCGTTTCGCCAATCGCACTTTAGGTGCGATTTCCCGAAGACCACCCTCTCCCATCATAAAGCGAGGAGATGGTGGTCTTCGGTGGCTTCACTCGGCAGATTTGAAATAGCGCGTCAATATAGGAGGTGGACTAATGGGGTCTACACAACAAACAAGAAAATATAAAAAACCTAATTGGAAATATGTGGAGATTGGGAAAAGAGATATTGCTTTGTTTAGAGCGATTCGGGAACAGAAGTTTTTAACAAGAATGCATGTCATTGAACATGTCTTTGGGAACAGTAAAAGTTATGCAGAAATTCGGATTCGGAAACTGAAAAGATTTGGTTATCTGAAGGCTTTAAAAGTCTTGGCAAATGAACCTGAATGTTACCTCTTGGGAGAGGGTGGGGTAGAGGCTCTTGAAGAAGCTGATCAGGCTGAAGAAGAAGGAAGTGGGAATTATCCGGCTCCCCAAGATTCAATTGAAATCGCCTCTTATGATCATGACAAAAAGGTGACAAATGTAAGATTCCTTTTCCAGGGTTTAGGATTCTGTAAAGACTGGAAAAGCGAAAAGATGTTAAGAGTTGGAACGAAGGGCGAAAGGAAGGTACCGGACGGCTTATTCAGTAGGAACGGAAAAGGCATAGCTATAGAGGTAGAGCTAAATGATAAAAAACCGGAGACTTATCGCAAGATTTTTAGGCTCTACGATCAGAATTCAAGAACCCATTATGTATTCTATATCTGCAGTAGTCTTTCCCTTTTGCGCAAGATCATGCCATTGACCAGAGGCATTATCTCGAAACATGTTTGTTTTATTCTTTACGATGAGCTCATGGAGTTTCGGGAAAAAGCTATTGTTCATACCCATAAAGGGAACTTTCAGCTCAAGGAGGTGCTGGGATGAATGAAGATGAATCCTCTGAAAATATCCGATTCGGCGAAACTATTTATAAATTCCTATTTTTTTGGCCTTATAGGGCTGCTCAATCTCTAGTGAGGCTGCTTGTTATTCTCAAGATCGGTCTTGTGCAGTTTTTATTGGGTATTTCCTTAGCACTGGCTGTTGTCCTAATTTTAGATTGGCGAGGATATATTCTTGGATTCAGAGGTGCGACAGGATTATTGAGTTTTATCCTTTTTATTTGGTTCATCCTGTATTTTGAAGTTGCCTGCCTCTGTTTTGAAAGAAAACTAAAGAAAATACAGACTTCTATTGATTCTCTGAGCCGAAAATCTGCTTCCGATCTCATTGGACTTGATTTGATATCAATAAAAGCGTTTTCTTCAAAAGACCTCTTGGAAGATTGGCCTTTAGAAGTTATTGGGGGAGAAGAAATATTAAGAAACCTTCTTCAAAGCTTTCTTGAAACAGATGCAAAAAAGAATTGTTCAATTATTATTCTTGCCCCTCAAGGTGAGAAGAATCTCCTGGAAGAAGTCACTTATATTTTGCGAGAACGAAGAAAGGAAGAAACCCGTTCTTTCTTTTATTATTCACTGAATCATCCAAAACTTTCCGTTACCTATTCGCCTTTTTTTGGGAATGGTACTCTGGGTTTACTAGAATCCTGGTTTGATCTAGATGATCGGGGAGATGAATGGAAAGTGTTAAATCAGCTCGTAAGTGGATTGCAGGATCTTAAAAGGCCATTTGAACTCAATGACCTTCTGATTCTTCTTACAGACAAAAGTGCGGCTTTTGCGATTTCTGAATCTCAATATATACGAGATTATCTGATGGAGTTCGACGCTTTGAACAAAGCTCGCCGATCTCTTGCGGAAAAGTTAACGAAATTTGGCAAATATTTAAAACTAAGCCAATATCCTCTATTTCGTGGTTTTCCGCTTGATTTATCGGATATGTTCGAATCCCACAAACATCTTTACATTGAATTGGAAAATGAGGCTACGGCATTAACCAAGTTTTTTCTATTTGACCTCAACCAGAAAATTAATAATCGATACCGGTATCAAAACTTTGAGACTGAAGTCCCGCGCATTTACCTCATCCATCCCGAGAAATTAGAGAATGTTTATTCCATTAAACAGTATGTAAACAATATCGGAAGTAGTTGTGTCCTACGTGTTTTCTCTAAAAACTGGAATTTCTCCAATCCGTGGTACTGGAATACCATTGTTGCGCCCGGAAGTGTTTTCACCGAGGAGGCTAAGCTAAGTCGGGAACACTTTCATAAGGAGATCGAAGCAGAAAGAAAACGTTTGAAAAGGAATCTTGAGCTAAAAGCCGTTTTAAATGAAGAAACATTTGAAGCGATAAGTTGTTTTATGCAGAAAATAAATCTTAAAACCGCTTTTGGAATCTTCCAATATCCCAGAAGAGGAATTGGTACTGAACCACGCTGTCACCAACTTTTTATTCCGTCCAAGCCTCGACCTAAATTAGAATACGAACCCTATCAAAAACGTTACAAGGCAGAAGATATGCTCAACTTAGGCGACCGAATACGAAGAGCAAAAATAAAGAACCCCACTTATGATCTCGGTGTGATTGATATCATTCAAGATTTAAAGCCAAAAAATCAGGATTCCTCAAAGGAGGTATGCTAAAATGCCCAACATTATGAAACAGTCCAAGTCTAAAATGCGCCAATCAGTGATTGGCCAAAGTTTTTCAAGTCTGCCTAAAGGATACTCCCGGTTTCTTTCTGTTTTAAAAGAACGTATTAAGTCTGCGCAGATTAAAGCAGCCTTATCTGTCAATAAGGAATTGATCAGGCTTTATTGGGATCTTGGCCGCGGGATTATAGAGCGGCAAGAACGCGAAGGATGGGGGACAGGCGTCATTGAAAGGTTGGCAGCTGACTTACAAACAGCCTTTCCCGGAATTAAGGGATTTTCCACCCGAAATATTTGGAAAATGCGGACGTTTTATTTGGCTTATACACAGGACTTAAAAGAACTGCCACAACTTGCGGCAGAAATAGGGGCCCCAAAACTGCCACAGGTTGTGGCAGAAATCCCCTGGGGGCAAAATATCCTTCTAATTGAGAAAATCAAAGATCCAAAAAAAAGGTTTTGGTATGCTCAGAAAATACTAGAGCATGGCTGGAGCCGTGCAGTTCTTTGGCATCAAATTGAATCTAGTCTTTATGAGCGGCAGGGCATGAATAAAAAGTTGACAAATTTTTCCAGGACACTCCCGCCGGTTCAATCAGATCTTGCGCATGAAATGATGAAAGATCCTTACAATTTTGATTTTTTGACTCTTGAGGAGGATGTCCACGAAAGAGAGCTTGAGCAAGGACTCTTGAATCACATTCGTGCTTTTCTTATGGAACTTGGAAAAGGATTTTCCTTTGTTGGAAGCCAGTATCACCTGCAGGTTGGAGATGAGGATTTTTATATCGATCTTCTTTTCTATCATTTGGAATTGAGACGTTTCATTGTCCTTGAGTTGAAAACGACAGAATTCAAACCGGAATATGCAGGCAAAATGAATTTCTATCTTTCGGCTGTCGATCAGGAATTGCGCCATCCTGATGATAAGCCCAGCATTGGCATGATTCTTTGCAAAACCAAAAATAAAATTATTGTTGAATATGCGTTGAGAGATACGCATAAGCCCATTGGTGTTTCCTCTTATAAGTTGACGCATTCCTTGCCAAAGCAGTTGGAGAGCAGTCTGCCGACGATCAAGGAATTAGAGGAAGAACTTGGTGGCGAGCGAAAAAACAAGAGAAAAAGATAACAAATCAAATCCAGAGGGTAGACCTTTTGCCTCTACACTTGCGCCGTTTCTTGACAAAACTTCCTACCATTCGAGCTTTTTTCTGTTAAAATTCAAAACCTTATAACCATTATCTGCAGTATCTGAGAAACGAATTTTCCACTCACCCTTAGTAACTCTATAGAGGGAAATTGGAATTTCAATCTCGAAAGTTGGTCGTCTGAGAGTGGCGATCGGGCAGCCATCTCTCTACACTTCACTAAAGATGCAGACGAAAAGTGTAGAGGCTCAAGTTTGCCGCTCACAGTTCGCAAAGGCAGCCTCATTAAAATCCAACTTGACTTCTTTTTCAAGTGGCGTAAAATTGCTGTTAAAATGGCTAAAGTACGCTACCTATGATTCCACGCATTCTTCAGAAGAACATTTCAGAGCAGGCCTTTCATGGTCAGGTTTTGATTATTCAGGGTCCCCGGCAGGTGGGCAAAACCACCCTCGCTTTGAAAATTATGCGAAGCCTGAAAATGAAGGGGGCGATCCGCGTTTTTAATTGTGATGATCCGGACCATCGTGAGCTTCTGGAGAATCAAAGCTTGGAAGCACTTAAGAAGACGATTGCAGATGCGAAGATCGTGTTTATTGATGAAGGGCAAAAGCTTTCAACGATAGGGCAGACGCTCAAACTTTTGGCGGATCATTATAAAAAGAAGCTCCAAATCATTGTGACGGGTTCCTCCACTATGAATCTTTTGGACAAAACACAGGAATCCTTGACCGGACGGAAAAAAGTTTACACCTTGTATCCCGTTTCATGGGAAGAGGCGGCTAAAAGGGTATCTGCTTCGGCGGCGACGAAGAAATTAGAAACGTTTCTCATTTATGGGAGCTATCCGCAAGTTGTTACCGCTAAAAAAAATCAGGATAAAGTGGATGTGCTTAAGGAATTAAAAACAAGCTACCTTTATCGCGACGTGTTTGATTTTCAGGGAATGAAGAACGCGGATGTTTTTATGAGTCTTGTGAAAGCCTTGGCGCATCAAATCGGAAACGAAGTTTCGTATACTGAATTGTCAAATTTGCTTAAGATTAATCGCGCAACCGTTGAACGCTATGTCCATGTGCTGGAACAGAGTTTTATTGTCTTCCGGCTTCCTGTGTTTACACAGAACAAAAGACGGGAACTCTCGAAGTTGCGAAAGATCTATTTTTACGATGTGGGCATCCGCAATGCTGTGATCAATAATTTTAACCCACTTGATAAAAGAGACGACCTTGGCGCCTTGTGGGAGAATTTTATGGTGGTGGAGCGGATGAAATACCGGGAATATCATCATATTGAGGCTAATCAGTATTTTTGGCGGACCTACGATGGCAGCGAGATTGATCTTGTGGAAGAGCGCGAAGGTTTGCTTTACGGTTTTGAATTCAAATGGAAACCGCGGGAGCATGCGCGTGTGCTGGCGAAGTGGAACGAATATCCGCATAGCTCCTATCAGGTGGTAACACCGAGTGAAATGCAGGGGTTTATTACAGAATGGTGAATTTGATTTCGGTGCAGAACAAAAAGTTATCTCCTGAAAAGAAATTTTGGTAGAATAAACCCCGCCATGGATCAGCCCACCTTATTTACAGAAGCGCCGTTTCAAACACGCGTTATTTTACGGCGTAAAGATTTCGATGAATTGTTCGAGGGATTTACTTCGCTTAAAGCAATTTCTTATGTTGCTTCACCTGATCTGATTTTCGAATTTTTTGAAAAGCGCGGTTACTCACGGATTGAAATATTGGTCGGAGAAAATCTTTCGGAACCCTACCGCCAGGCGCTTGAGCAAAAAGGTGCAGACGTAATCGAACGGCTCGCTTCGCTTGTTGAAAAGGGAACGCTTACAATTTATATTCCTCCTAAAACTATTCACACCAAGCTGTATCTTCTTGAAAATGGAACAACCACGCGAGTCATCCTCACAAGCGCTAACCTTACTGAAACCGCGCGTCAAGCCAGCCGGCAAACGAATTATGCCTGGTATGCAGATTTACCGGCGCATCATCCTTGGCTGGAGCAGGTAAAGGAAGATTATCAGAGCCATCTTAAAGATTGCAGCATTTTTATGGGAGATTTGGTGGAGCTTTTGCAGAAGCGGCAGGAAATTCCAAAGCAGGAAATTATTGAAATGTGGCTTCGGGGCAGGACTGATGAAGAAGTAGACCATGAAGTGAAAAAAGTCATGCAGGAAATTTCTCTTAGTGCCCTTCAGTCTTTGGAAATCTCCGAAGAACCGGTGATTACGGTAAAACTTCCCGAAACTGCCTCCAGCCGCAAACAAATTGAACGTTTTCTTGCTCCCCTCAAACCCCTTGGCACACAGCGGGAGATTCGTGTGGATGGCGCGGCCTTTATTCGCTACGTTCAAGAGAGTCATGGGTTTCCTTTGATGCAGGTGGATTTGCAAAAGGGTGTGATCCGCCTCGGGATCAACGGACAAGTTCAAATCTGCACAGAACCTCCGTCTGGCAAGCCTCAATTGGATCAGGCGCTGGGGCATTTGGAAGATTATTTTCACACTGTCGATTGGGGCCAGTCTCCGAATCACCGGCTGGCTAAGACAAGCATGTTTGAGGCGCTTCTTTATATCTTTTCCACTCCTTTCGCGCACGAATTTATGAAAATTAAGCGACGGAAATTCGGTGTTCTCGACACGCGTGGCCCCCGCTTCCTTTATATCTTCGGGCCCTCCCAAAACGGAAAATCCACTTTTCTGAGATTTGCTTTAAAACTTTTGACGGGACATCACCTGCAGCCTTTTTCAGGCAGTGATTTCTCCAAAAGAAAGATTTTAAATGCGCTGTCTATCGGGACCGTTTTCCCGCTCGTTTTTGATGATCTGGCTCCGGGACAAAAAGGAAGTTTTGAGGAAGTCCTGAAATCCTTTTGGGAGGTCTGGTGGAGCGCGGAATCGGTTTCGCCTCAAATCCTTATGTCGTCGAACGTTTATAACTGGCCTTTTGCAGGTTTTTCCACCCTTAAGGGGCAACCATTTTTTAAGCTTTCTAGGGAAATCAAGCCCTCCGAAAGGGGTGCTGAATTTCCCTGCGATCCCTGCGCAAAGGCGATTGAAACAAAATTACTTAACCTATTGTGATTAAAGAGGTTAATTTCATAAAAACCTGCAAAAGGCCAGTTTATAATCTCAAAGATTGGGCCAAGTCGCGCCTCAAGCGGATTGATTTTGATGTTCATTTCGCTTCGAATGAAAAACACAAAGAGAAATTGGCGGAAATGTTTGCCCGCGAGAATCCTGTTTTCCGTTGGTTCGCTCACTTTTATTTCCGCGAGCTTCAAACAGTGGAGGTCTCCGGGGATGACGAGCTTTGCGTGGCGCGGCTGGCCATGAAAAAACTTTATGAGTTCTGCGGCCGGCCTTTGCCGGACTATTTCCCTGCGGAACCGATTGAACGGCTTTACGATCCTGGACGACGCCACTGGAAAGATCTTTTAGGGCATCTCAAAAAGGCCCGCGTCAAAACGGAAAAAGACAGGTTGTTTGTGGAATTTTCTGAAGATTTACAGCATCACGAAATCCGTGAGTATCAGGGGGCGCTTCCCCAAACCATCAAAAACCGCCTTCGCGGCAAGACCCTGATTATCGAAAGTCCCAAGGAATTTCATCTCTGGTTAGAGGCTCAGAGTTCACAAAGCAAAAGCTGGTTTTCCCGGTTATTCAAAAGGTCTCTCCCGTAATATGCGGGCTCATTTGGAGGTAATATTTACAATTTTTAGAAAACGGACAACGTTAATCAATCAAGTGATAATCGGAATTATTTTTTGCGCTTGGTTTCGCAAGCCTGACGATCTTTTTTCAATATTTGTCCTTGGAACCCGGACATGTGAGCCAGCTTAATATGTATCTAAATGTGGCAGACGATCTGCTGCGGCATCCAGACGACAAGCCAACGATCGGCCTTTTGCTTGTTAAAAAGAGAATAAACTTATCGCTGAATATGCCTTGCGCGGTTATACAAAACCAATCGGAATTTCACAATGGGAAACTCAGATCACGCGATCTCTGTCCGAGAAATTTAAATCCAGCCTGCCAACGGTTGAAGAAATTGAGGCCGAGTTGAGTGAAGGCCCAGAGAGAGGAAAGCGACGTGCATGAATAAGACAAAAGTCGAAGGATTTGAAAAATGGTTGATGGATTTTCGTAGAAACCTTGCCGATTCGGGGCAAAACAAGAAACTCTCACCTCTCCATTCTCTGGCATGGTTGATCTCTGTTCATAAAGAAGAGTTAATCAATAATCCGGACAAAATGCGGCAATTGCTTGAAGGGATCCGGGCATTAAGAGAGTCAAATGGTTCTGGACGGCAAGTTGTGGAAAGACAACTCATGAAATTCTTGGCTTATCTGGTGATGGAAGGCTGCCAGCGCCTTGGAAAAGAGGGGGATGGGAAATTTTTAAAACCGGATGATTTTTTGATGCTTACCGGGAAACTACAGCCAATATTTGAAATCATGCAACAGATCTGCAGTTATGCTATCGACTGTTTTCATTTTAAACGTCCGCGAGATTCATTCGGAGGACGAAGACGAGCGCTGGCTTTTGAAATTTTTGCTGTTGCCGGAGAAAAGTTTGATCTTCCAGGAGCTGTATCTTTGGCGTGTGAGGCGCTTCAGAAAAAAGATTCGGAAGAAGCCGCCGAAGCCGCGGCCTTTCTTGAAGAATATTATGGAGCGAGAAAAACTTCGCCTGACCCGAAAACGGTGAAGGCGCTTGAAAGGTTAGCAGATCGTACGGGGTCACATACCATAGCCATGAGTGCGCTTAACGCACTGGTTCAGACTGGAGAAATGAGTGAAATGGGCGCGCTTATAAAAATCGAAGACTGGAAGGAAAAGCGCTGGAGGAACTGCTGAAGATGAATGAAACGGAATTGTTTGAAGGTCTGGATGAAAAGAAAAAAGACGAGTTGATGGAGTTGCTTCGTGCCGCTTATCGCATCATGAACACCGAACAGCGGCGGACTGTCTTCGGTAAGACCGCGGAGAAAGTCCTCTCTTTACAGATTGATGGGAAGAAACTGCTGAAAAAGGTCAAGCAATTCCATAGAGACTCTTTGGCAGGAAAGTACTATGCATCGTTTGATATGAATTCAAAGAATTTTACCCATATTCCAGAGGAAACCGACGAATGGTTTGAAGCCTTAAGCGACCTTCTTGAAAATAGCGCAAGATTATCAAAACAGGGCGAGCATTCACTAGCCGTCCAATGTTTTATGCCTCTTTATGAACTCATTGAGGCCGTCGATAGTGGATGCGAAATCGTATTTGCGGATGAACTTGGCAGCTGGATGATTCCGGGTGATCAGAAGAAATTTGTGAATGCTTATTTGCGTTCCCTTGCCCAGGTTTCGACACCGGAGGAATTTACAAAAGCTGCCGTGTCCCTTATTCGCGAGGATAGTTGTGGCGAGTCCTTTTTTCATAAAGTGCATTCCACCGCTCTGCGTGTTGCGAATAAAGAGCAAAAAAATTTTCTCCAGACAGAAATTGAGCGCCATAAGATCAAGACAGAACTCACGGTTTCATCTCTCAATGGCTGAAAGTGTAGACCCTTTTCCCCTACACTTCGGGATTAACTACAAAAGTTTGGAATCAGGGGACCCTTTTTGGGCAGAATTTTTTCCTCGCGGTTTTTGTCGAATTTTGCCTGATCATGTTTTCCGGCGTTCTTAATCTTCCATTTGCCTTTACGGGTCCGGTACAGCAGAATTGGGATTTCAAGGTCGGAAATAGGGTCGGGGTAAAGGTCGGAGAAAAGGTCACAGAAAATATCCGTAAGCTGAAGGAGAAAGGTTTTCTCAAGCGCATTGGACCGGCCAAAGGCGGGCATTGGGAAATTATAGCCTCTAAAAACTGACACAACTTGTGGCAGACATCACCCCAAAATTGGTTTTTGAGTGAAGGTGTAAATAAGTAAGTGAGGGTGTAAATTCTGCTATATATTTATAAGGTAGCGTTAAAGAGGATGGGTATGGAAAGACAAAAAAAGAGAGGTGACCAATGAACAGAAAGCCGGAAAGTCATGGCAAGTGCATCTTCTGTAACGAGTTGTTTGCTTCTTCATCGATGACAAAGCATTTACAGTCCTGTGAGAAAAGAAAACAAGTCCTCCATAAAGAAAGCGCTGCGAAACGTTCGAAAATTTATGGGCTTAAAATTTGGGCAACCTACAATCCCGCCTATTGGCTTTTTCTTGAGGTGGATCACAGTGCCAGATTTGAAAATCTCGATAATTTCCTTCGGAAGACATGGCTTGAATGTTGCGGGCATTTAAGCGCCTTTACCATTCAAGATATCCGATATGAATTGGAAACGGATTCTCCAGATCTTATGGCCAAAATGTTTAGTGGCGAAGAGAGCAAAACAATGGGAGCAAGTCTAGGCAGCGTGCTTTCGAATGAATTGGTCTTTCATTATGAATATGATTTTGGGAGCACAACCGACCTTGACCTCAAAGTTCTCTGGGAAAGGAAGGGGCGGTTAAATAAGAAAGGCGTTACTGTTCTTTCCCGGAATGAACCTATCGGTTTTAAGTGCACGGCGTGTGGCCAAATTGCCGAAGTTGTTTGTGCGGAATGCGGGTACGAAAAAGACGCCTCTTATTGCAGCTCTTGCGCGGCAAAACATGAATGCGGCGAGGAAATGCTTCTTCCCGTTGTTAATTCTCCCCGCATGGGAGTCTGCGGATACGAAGGCGCTGGAGTGTAGACCTTTTGCCTCTACACTCAGCACCGGATATAGAAAATCTTTCTCGCGTTCCAGATATTTTTTGATACAATTTCAAACCTTAATGGAATCCGGATAGGGTGCTCGGACGGTCTCTGGCGCGTGTTTCTTGTCGTTATAAATCTGATTTTTTGCCGCCGCCGGATCGTCTCCTCTCTGGAGTTTCCATTCGCCCTTCGCTACTCGATACAGCAAGATGGGAATTTCAATGCTGAAAGTAGGTCGTCTGAGAGTGGCGGTCGGGCAGTTTCGCTAATGCGAAACTACTGCGCCGTGACGGCTCAAGGAAAGCCGTCTACGGCGCTGCAGCTTCGCTTATGCAAAACTACTGCGCCGTGACGGCTCAAGGAAAGCCGTCTACGGCGCTGCAGCTTCGCTTATGCAAAACTACTGCGCCGTGACGGCTCAAGGAAAGCCGTCTACGGCGCTGCAGCTTCGCTTATGCAAAACTACTGCGCCGTGACGGCTCAGGGAAAGCCGTCTACGGCGCTGCAGCTTCGCAGACAGCACTCCATAAGCTGTCACACTTCGGGGAAGAACTTCAAGCTCTCCCTGGAAAGTACTCGCGCAAAGAGCGCGCAGTGCGAAGCAGTACTTACGCATAGGCGCAAGTGCAGGATTGTTTTATGACTGAAAAAATTTTATTTTTAGAGATGAAAGAGCAATGGGAAAAGGAATATCTCCTTGAAAATTTCAAAGAGGAAGGAAACCTTTTCTTCGAAGAAGCCCAATTTCAGGATCTGAAAAACTCTTTACAGGATGTAAACGTGCTTTCGGTCTTCATTAATTCCCGCGTGACGCGGGCTAACCTTGAAAAGCTGTCCAGCCTTCGATTTATCACGACTCGTTCGACGGGGTTTGATCATATTGATATCGCTGCCGCAAAAGAGCGCAGTATCCGCGTCTCTAATGTACCGACCTACGGTGAAAATACGGTTGCGGAGCATACCTTTGCCCTGATCCTTTCTCTTTCCAGAAACCTCCGCAAAGCCTATTTTAAAACCAGAGACGGCGACTTTTCCCTGAAAGGCCTGATGGGGTTTGATCTCAAAGGCAAGACACTCGGCATTGTCGGGACCGGGCATATTGGCCTTCACATGATCCATATGGCGCGCGGGTTTGGGCTGAAGATTTTAGCTTTTGACGTCAAAAAGAATCATTTCCTTTCGGAAGTGCTGGGGTTCAACTACGTGCCGTTTGAGGAATTGCTCGCGCAGTCCGATATTATCTCCCTTCATGTGCCGTTATTTCCGGCCACGCACCATATGATTAACTCAAAGAATATCTTTAAAATAAAACGCGGTGCGATCCTGATTAATACCGCGCGCGGCGGTTTGGTTGAAACGTCGGCTTTGGTGAAAGCTTTGGATGAAGGGATTCTTTCGGGCGCAGGGCTTGATGTGCTGGAGGGGGAGGAGCTGATTTTGGAAGAAAAAAGGCTGCTTGAGACCGCGGAAAATAAGGAAGCGTGGGAAAGGTTGCAAATTACCTTAAAAAATCATATCTTACTTCAGCGCGACAATGTGATTTATACTCCGCATGTCGCGTTTTATTCGCGGGAAGCCGTGACCCGGATTCTTGACACAACCCTGGATAATATCCGAGCTTACCTTGCAGGGAATCCTGAAAATGTGGTTAACTAATCAATAGGGAGGTGAGGATCATGGAAAGCAAAGAACTTTACGAAAAAACAGAAAAAGCCATTAACCAGGCATTTAAAGCTGCTCAGGAGTCCATCAAAAGCATTTCTGAAAAAGCCGGAGAGGCCGCTCACATTACGAAGCTTTTAGTCGACAAAATGACTTTGGAACACCGTGTCAGCAAACAGTTTGCCCAGCTCGGGAGCCGTATTTATGAGAAAGCGCTCCGGGAGGGGAAGCATGTTTCCCTGGAAGACCCTGATATTCAGGGGCTCGTGGAAGAGACACAAAAACTCGATGTGGAATTAGCTCAGGTGGAAGCCGCCCTTGAGCGTGAACGTCGGGAGAAGAAACAGACCCAACATTAAATTTAAATCACACGCGAGCGTGGTGTCCGCCACAAAGAAGGCGGACCCGCCTTCAGTTTGGCGGGGAAGGGGATGGATTATTTTATATACGTTCTTCAGAGCGAGTTAAACGGCAAAACTTATATTGGCTCTACTTCGAATATCAAAAATCGAATACGGGAGCATAATCTAGGATATTCGAAATCAACCAAAAGTGGGCGCCCGTGGAAGATTATTTATTACGAGGTACGCTCAACTTTGAAGGATGCGAGGAGCCGTGAAAGATTTTTTAAATCGTGTGCTGGTCGTACTGTTTTAAATAAACTGATAAAACAATCATGCGCGAGCGTGGTGGAATCGGCAGACACACCAGCTTGAGGGGCTGGCGCCGCAAGGCATGGAGGTTCAAATCCTCTCGCTCGCACTAAATGCAATTAAAAGTGAGGAATGAAGAATTAAGAGTTAAAGGCAAAAGTGAAAGCTAATTTTTCACTCTTCACTTTTAAGTCTTCACTGAATTCTATGTTCCCATCCCAAATTTTCCGAGAATACGATATCCGCGGTCTGGCTGAGACCGAATTAACAAACGAAGTTGTCCACGGGATCGGCCAGGCATTCGGAACTGTCCTTCTTGAAGAAGGCAAAAGCAAAATGGGTGTGGGCCGGGACCTTCGTCCGAGTTCGGACCGCATCCTCAAAGCACTGATTGACGGATTAACTTCAACGGGACTCGAAGTCCTCAACCTGGGTTTGATCCCGACGCCCCTTCTTTACTTCTCGGTTTCGTACCTTCATTTGGATGCCGGTATTTCCATTACGGGCTCTCATAATCCTCCCGAATACAACGGCTTTAAGCTTCATCTTGCAGACCGCCCTTTTTATGGAGAGGAAATCCAACTCCTTAAAACGCTGATCGAAAAGGGAAGTTTTGCAAAAGGCCAAGGAAAAGTAAGTGAGGGGAAGATCATTGATGCTTATAAAGATTATGTGGTTAAAATTTTTAACTTTAAGCGCAAACTCAAAGTGGTCATTGATTCAGGGCACGGGATGGCGGGAATTGTTGCGCCGGACCTTGTCCGACGGCTGGGCCACGAAGTGATTGAGCTTTATTCTAATCTGGATCCCACTTTCCCGGATCACCATCCCGACCCTTCGGATCTGGCGAATATGAAAGATCTGCAAAAGAAGGTGCTTGAAACCAAAGCCGATATCGGGGTTGCCTTTGACGGCGACGCGGACCGGATTGGCGTGGTGGATGAAAAAGGGCAGATTATTTTTGGCGATAAAATCCTGTTGCTTTATGCCCGCTCAATTTTGAAACGTAAACCCGGAGCCACGGTGATCGGGGATGTTAAATGTTCCAAAGTGATTTACGACGATATTGTCAAGCGCGGCGGCAAACCGATTATGTGGAAAACCGGCCATTCCCTGATCAAAGCTAAAATTAAGGAAACGCACGCCGAGCTTGCCGGCGAAATGAGCGGCCATATGTTTTTTGTGGACCGCTGGTTTGGGTTTGATGACGCGATTTACGCAGCCTGTCGGATGCTTGAGGTCTTGGATGAAGACCGCAGGCCTTTGTCGCAACATTTGACGGACACTCCTTCTCTTGTTTCTACGCCCGAAATCCGTGTGGATTGCCCGGATGACAAAAAGTTTGATCTTGTGAAGCGCGCGGTCGAGGATTTTAAAAAGCAGTACCGTGTCGTGGATATCGACGGCGCCCGGGTTGAATTTGAAGACGGCTGGGGGCTTGTGCGGGCATCGAACACGCAGCCCGTGCTTGTGATGCGCTTTGAAGCCACAAGTGAAAAGCGCCTCAATGAAATTCGTGATATCATCGAAAGCAAAATTAAAGAATTGAGCCGCGTGTCCTGATGCCCGCCACTAAAGCATCGGCGGGCAGGCTCTGGGCAGTCATTATGGCCGGAGGGTCCGGCACACGGTTTTGGCCGGAAAGCCGAAAAAAAACCCCTAAGCAATTTTTACGGATCTTCGGAAAAAAAACCCTCCTTGAACAAACGGTTTTCCGCCTTGGGACAACCATTCCGCCGTCCCGCGTGCTTGTTATTACGCAAAACGATAAAGTATCTCTTTGCCGGAAGCTCTTACCGAACGTTCCGCGCCGGCAGATTTTCGGAGAACCCGTCGGGAGAAACACAGCGCCTTGCGCCGCGTTAGGCGCGGCCCTTGCCTTAAAAAAGGATCCTGAAGCCGTTATCGCTCTTTTGCCCGCGGACCATCAAATCGAAAAAGCGGCACTCTTCTGTCAGGCGCTTCAAGCTGCAGAAAAAATTGCGCAAAAAGAAAAGCTGCCTGTCACCTTTGGGATTAAGCCCGATTTTCCTCATACCGGTTTTGGATATTTGGAACTCGATAAAAAGTTCAGGCGCGGTTCTTTGCCGGTGTTTCGGCTCAAATGTTTTCATGAAAAGCCGGATCTGAAGAAGGCCATAACTTTTTTGCGTTCGGGCCGTTTCTTTTGGAATAGCGGTATGTTTGTTTGGCGGGCGGATGAACTTTTAAAAGCAACGGCAAAGTATTTGCCCCAGGCGGACCGGGTTTTAAAGAAGATCCTGGCTTTTGATTTTGAGAAAGGAATGTCCCGTTTTTATGCCGGGATGCCCAATGTTTCCATTGATTACGGACTCATGGAAAAAATGCGGGGAAAAATTCTTGCCATTCCTGTGGATCTTGGGTGGAATGATGTCGGGGGGTGGCAGTCCCTTGCTGATCTTTGGCCCAAAGATCAAAACCGGAATGTCACAATCGGAAAAACACTCTTGATTGATAGTGAGGCCAATATCATTAAAGGCAACAAACGCCTGGTGGTGTTGCTTGGAATGAAAGACTCTGTGGTGGTAGACACGCTGGATGCGGTGCTGGTTTGCCCTAAAAGCAAGACCGAATCGATCCGCAAGGTTGTTGAGGCGCTTAAACTCAAAAAATGGAATGAGTATTTGTAACAGGAGGCGGGCGGTATGAATGTTTTTGAATCGATTCTTCTTGGTGTGGTGCAAGGGCTTACCGAATTTCTTCCTGTTTCAAGCTCCGGCCATCTGGTGCTTTTTCAAAATCTCCTCGGAATGAAAGAGCCGATGATTGCTTTTGACCTTGTGCTTCATTTAGGGACCCTTGTCGCGGTTTTGATTTATTTCCGCAGCGATTTTTTCCAGATGATCCGGCAAAGCCTTCTGTTTTTAATGCATTTCCCGGGAAGCAAAGACAGGGGCGCCCTGTACCAGCAATACCCTTATGCTTTGGAAGCGGGCATGGTGATCCTGGCCTGTGTTCCGACGGTTTTGATCGGGATTGCCTTTAAAGATGCTTTTGAGACCCTTTTCGGTTCGGTCTTCGCGGTAGGTGTTGCCTGGATCGTAATGAGCTGTATTTTGATTGTAAGCCGCAAATTCCAGCAAGGGGACCGCACGCTGAACCTTATGAATCACCAGGATGCTTTTTTGATCGGGCTTGCCCAGGGCGTTTCGATTATCCCCGGGATTTCACGATCGGGCTCCACGATCCTGGGCGGTATGCTGTGCGGCATTGAAAAAAAAGAGGCTGCCCGCTTTTCGTTCTGGCTATCGGTTCCTGCCATCCTCGGGGCCTTTATTTTTAAGCTGGATGAGGGAATGGATTTCTTCCAGACCAATCCTTTGGCCATGATAAGCGGCTTTCTCGCTTCCGCCGTGGTCGGCTACCTGACCATTGCCTTTCTTTTAAAAATCATGGTGCGCGGGCAATTCCATCTTTTTGGCTATTACTGCCTTGCGATTGGACTCTTTACCGTCATTTATTTCGGCCTGCCGTATTTTGCTTCATGAAAACTATCCGCTGTTACCTTAAAGAAGAAAAAGAAAAACCGCTTGAATCCCGTCATCCGTGGGTTTTTTCCGGGGCCATTGACCGCATTGATGATAATTTCGAGACAGGGGACCTGATCAGGGTTTACTCCTTCCAGAAGAAATTTTTAGGCATCGGGTATTTAAATCCCCGCTCACAGATCGCAATCCGCATGCTCGCCTTTCAGGATATTCCCATTAATGAGACTTTCTTTGAGAGCAAAATCCGTGAAGCCATCAGTCTTCGCGTGCGTTTTATTCCTCGTGAGACCAATGCCTTCCGGCTCATTCACTCGGAAGGGGATTTTCTCCCCGGTTTAATTGTGGACCGTTATGCCGATTACCTTGTGGTTCAGGTGCTTACCTTAGGCATGGAAAAATGGAAAGACGTGATTGTCAAAATTCTTGCGGCCGAACTTCCGGTCAAAGGGATTTTTGAAAAAGATGATATCGAAGCCAGAAAGTTCGAAGGCCTTGAAAAGCGTGTGGGAAAGCTCGTGGGCGAGGAGCCTCCGGATTATATTGAGGTCCAGGAAAACGGGGTCCGTTTTGTGGTGGATATTCACCGTGGGCAGAAAACAGGTTTTTTTTTGGACCAGCGCGACAACCGCGAGCTTATCCGCAGGCACAGTCAGAATAAGAGAGTGCTTAACTGTTTTGCCTACACCGGAGGCTTTTCCGTGTATGCGGCTCTTGGCGGCGCCTCGGAAACGGTTTCAGTGGAGTCTTCTGAGCCGGCCTTGAATACGGCGCGCGTTAACTTTGAAAAAAACGGTATCAAAGATTTTCAATTGGTCCGCGAAGACGTTTTTGAGTACCTGCGCGCAGTCCGCCAGGAGTTTGATGTTGTGATCCTTGACCCGCCCGCCTTTTGTAAAAATAAGCAGCAGATTCATCAGGCGGCGCGCGGTTACAAGGATATTAATATGAGCGCTCTTAAACGGCTTGCGCCCGGCGGCCTTCTTTTTACGGCGTCCTGCTCTTCCCATATCACGCCTGAACTTTTCCAAAAAATAATTTTCGGTGCTGCCAAAGATGCCCGCCGCGACCTTAGAATCCTTGCAAAAACCTCGCATCCCTTTGACCATCCGATTAATATTTATCACCCCGAAGGCGAGTACCTTAAGGGCCTCTTGTGCGAAGTGAGTTAAACAAGGGGAGCTGAACGTGAAATTCATCTCGTGGAATGTTAACGGCATACGGGCAGCCCTGAAAAAAGGGCTCCTCGATTTCATAAAAACTCAAGGCCCCGATATCCTTTGCATCCAGGAAACCAAAGCCCATCCCGACGTGGTGGATTTGTCTCTGCCCGATTATCGTCATTACTGGAACTCGGCCGAGCGGAAAGGCTATTCCGGCACCCTTATTTTTACCCGAGTGAAGCCGTTAAGTGTCGTGAATGGAATGGCCATCCCTAAACACGACACCGAAGGCCGCGTCATTACGCTTGAATTCCAGGATTTTTATCTTGTGAATGTTTATACGCCCAACTCCAAACGGGAACTTGAAAGACTTTCTTACCGCCAAAAGGAATGGGACGTTGATTTTTTAAAATACCTTAAAAATCTTGAGAAGAAAAAGCCTGTCATTTTTTGCGGTGACCTCAATGTGGCGCATAAGGAAATTGATTTGGCTAACCCTAAGCAAAACCGCCGCAACCACGGGTTCACGGATGAAGAGCGCGAGGGGTTTGACAATTTTGTGAAGCACGGTTTTATCGATACCTTCCGCGAATTCTGTACCGATAAAGGCTATTACACCTGGTGGAGTCCTCTGTTTAAAGCCCGCGAAAGAAATATCGGGTGGCGCATTGATTACTTCCTTATTTCCAGAGTGCTCCGGCCCCGCCTCAAAAATGCTGCGATCCTCGCCGACGTTTTTGGCTCCGACCACTGTCCCGTAGTGATGGAACTGGAATCAATGGCCGATACATTGCGTGATTCCGAAATCATCAAGTATACTTGAGCCATCGGGGTGTTTTCCCCCGAGGCTCACCCCAGGAGGAGGCCGGTTTTTAGGGCCGACGACGCGGGGTTACCTTTAATTTTCTAGAGGATAAAAATGGAAATCCTGACGGATAAAAAAATCAGCGAAGGCAAACTCAAGGCGCTTGAGATGGCCGAGGAAGCGCGCGAGGCCGAGTGGATCCTGCCCAGTTTCGTGGCGGAACTTTTTGAAGGCCGTTTAAGGTGGGATTTGCTCACGCCTTTCCCACAGCAAAGCCCGGAAGATAAAAAGATTGGGGACGCATTCCTTGCGCGCCTGGAGCAGACCCTTAAGGAACATATTGATCCGGATAAAGTCGACCGCACTGGCGAGATTCCCCCCAAGGCGTTTGAGGTCTTGGCCAAAATGGGCTGCTTTGCCATGAAAATCCCAAAAGAGTACGGCGGTCTCGGTCTTTCCCAGGTCAATTACAACCGCGCGGTTCATCTTGTGGCGAGTTACTGTTCTTCTACTGCCGTCTGGCTTTCCGCGCACCAGTCGATTGGCGTTCCCCAGCCTTTAATGCTTTTTGGGACCGAAGAGCAAAAAAGAAAATACCTGCCCCGGTTTGCCGAAGGCGCTATTTCCGCTTTTGCGCTGACCGAGCCGGAGGTTGGCAGCGACCCGGCCAAAATGAAAACCACAGCCACTCCGGTGGAAGACGGCCAGTATTATTTAATTAACGGAGAAAAACTTTGGTGCACCAATGGGCCCAAGGCCGACATCCTGGTGGTGATGGCGCAAACTCCGCCCAAGATTGTAAAGGGTAGAGAGAAAAAACAAATTACGGCTTTTATTGTTGAACGCACGATGCCGGGCATCGAAGTCCTTCATCGCTGCCGTTTCATGGGCCTTAACGGCATTCAAAACGGGTTGCTGCGTTTTACCAATGTCAAAGTCCCGGCTGAAAATATTGTCTGGGCCGAAGGCAAGGGTCTGAAACTCGCATTAATGACGCTAAATACGGGACGCTTGACGATGCCCGCGGCTGTCACGGGGGCTTCCAAATGGTGCCTTAAGGTTGCACGGACCTGGGCCAACGAGCGCGAACAATGGGGCAGCGTGATCGGAAAACACGAGGCCATAGCTTCAAAAATCGCGGGTATGGCGTCGACTGTTTTTGCGATGGATTCAGTCTGGAAAATGACGGCGGCCATGGCCGACACGCATAAAATGGATATTCGTCTCGAAGCCGCAATGGCCAAGCTTTGCTGCACGGAGGCGAGCTGGCATATTATTGATGGGACGATTCAAATTCGCGGCGGCAGAGGGTACGAGACCGCGGAGTCTTTGCGGGCGCGCGGCGAAAAAGGCTATGCGGTAGAGCGCATGATGCGCGATGCGAGGATCAACACGATTATCGAAGGCACAAGCCAGATTATGCGATTATTTATCGCGCGTGAAGCTATGGATTCCCACGTGAGCCGGATTATGCCCATCCTTTCCCCTAAAACAAAGTTGCCGGATCGATTTGGACTAGCCGGAAAAGCATTCCGGTTCTACAGTCTCTGGTACCCGAAGCAGTTTTTTGGCATGAGCCCGCTGCCCAAAAACGGGGACATCCCGAGTGCTTTGGCGCCCCACATGAAGTACGCCGGGAAAACGGCCAAGAAACTGGCGCGCAATCTTTTCCACGCGATGATGATTTATCAGCAGAGTCTTGAAAGAAAACAGCAGCTCATGACACGCCTCGTCAATATCGGGACCGATCTTTTTGCAATGGCGTCGACCTTGGCCCACGCGCTTTCGATGACCCGGGAAAACCCGCAAGACAAAGGCCCTGTGGAATTAGCCGATCTATTTTGCCGCCAGGCCCGGGGACGCATTGAAAAGCAGTTCCGGCATCTTTTTATCAATAGCGATGCTTTCGCCTACCGCATTGCCCAAAATACCCTTCAGGACAAATACGCCTGGCTTGAAAACGATATCGTAGACCCAATAATCTGAGTTTTTCGGGGTGAGCCTGCTTAAATTGCGTAGGTTAATTAGTGTTTTTTTTCGCGTTTGGCGAAATTCGGAGGAGGGGTGGGCGGGAAATAAAGCCCGGTACCGACATCCGGGAAATCCACAGGGATAGGAAAGGTCGCAAGCTGGATTAAGCCGCTCCCCGTATAAAAAACCGACCTTGCAATACCCGTGCAAAAACCTTCCCACTCGGTATTGTATTTCGGGTCTTTGGATTCTTTAAACATCTGCAGCCATCCAAACGTTGAATTTTTTAAACCATACCCGAGCTTTCCCGCCGTTTTTCCCGCATACGTTGGCTTTGCCGCCCAGGGAGATGCCGCAAAAGCCGGATTCGAGGAAAGTAAAAGAGAGAAACCCAGGAATGCCAAAGCGATCTTTTTTTTCATGAGAGATTTCGAAGGCCTAAGGGACATGAGGCTCTTCATCAAAATGGACTCCGCCGTCCGGTAAGGGGATATCAATAGGAATAGGAAAGGTGACGGCGTGAATCGCGCCGCCGGCTTCGTTGGTGACTGTCCGCCAAATGCCTTTAAATATCCCTGTGAATTTATTGCTGTAGCGGGCGGGTTCGAAAAATAAAGCGCTCCAGCCTGTGGCAAAGTTCAAAATGCCAAACCCGAGCTTCCCGATGCTTTTTTCGACATAGGTTTTTTCCTGTGTCCACGGGCTCGCCTGCCAGTTTTCAATGGCGGCAAAAAGAGAAGGATTTAAAAAAAGGGTACAAGCCAGCATTAGAATAGTGTATTTTATCTTCCAAGATTTCATGTTTAAACTCCCGCTAAGTTAACGGCCTAGACTACACAGGTGCTTTAATAGATTTGAACGGAGAAAATGTTACCCTTGATGCGCCGAGAAGTCAATTTAAATGCCAATATGATAAAAAGAAAGTATCTCCTAAGTACGGTCGTGGTTGGTTTTCTAAGCCTTGCCGCTGCAGCAAGCGAGCCTTCGCTTGTGCCTGCAAATGGGCAGGGGATCACGGCACCGGACCTTGAAAAGTTTTTTGCGGCGCCAACCGCCGAGGCGCTTGAGATCCAGAAAATCCTTTACCTTCTTGGCCGCGTGAGGCAATCGCCCTATTTTTTTATGGAAGGGGGGAATGTAAAATCAGGCGAGGAAGCGTTTCTTTATTTCCGTTCACAATACGCCAGGTTGATGCCGCGAATCCCGACCGCCGAAAAGTTCATCGAAAAAATAGCTTCCGAGATACCGGATCGGGATAGATATCCTTACTATATAAGATCGCAAAAGGCCTTTTATCCCCTCGAGGACAGGTATTATTATTTAAAGACCGGAGACGAGGAGTTTTATCCTCTCCAGGATGTGCTTTATGACGAGCTTTACCGCCTGGAGGGTGTCCTTTATGTCAAATCGCGCGTCGGGCGCAGGGTTTTGCGGTAGCAGTTTCAGCGTAAAAGCATTTATCTCTCTGTTGATCGCGGCTCTGGTTTTATCAACGGGTTGCACAGCCAAAAGCGACAGACACCTTAAGTACCTCACTTCCTTTGACCGTACCGCTCCCGCGGGCGCGGAATCCCCCGGCACTGTTTACACCAAAGAAAAAAACGGCATCCAGATTTCTACTATGGTGGCCGTGGGAAAAAAGAACCGTCTTTTAATCCTTTCTGTGGCTGTCATGAATCAAACAGGCCGTATGATTCGCGTTCAACCTGAGCAGGTTTATTTGGCGCTGAACCGAGGATTTTTAATCCCGCCCCTTTCACCTGAGCAAATTGTCAACCGCCGGCTTGGCGGAGGCGATGGCTCCTCAGTTTCAGGGCTTGTGGGAAGTATGCCTTACCACGACCCTTACGGCATTGGTTCTGCGGTTTCGGGGGCTTCCTCGGTTTACCAGCGGCAAAGCCAGAGCGGCAAGGGGGAGATGGTGCATATTGTGAGTCAGCGTTTGCTGCGGGGCAGCAGTCTTCCTCCCGGGTTTGGCACGCAGGGCCTTCTATATTATGATCCCGTGGGTTACGATATTCAGCGGAGCGAATTACCCATTACGGTTTTAATTGAAGTCGAGAACGAAAAATTCCTCTTTGAATTCCTGCCCGAGAACAGCTCCCGCCACTAACTGAAGTAACTGACAGACAGGGCCTGCCGCCAACGGGCCCCCCAGGACTCCTCAGAAACTTTCCGCATAAACCAGGGCATTGTGAAATCAAGAAGTTTCTAAAATTTCCCCAAAGCATGCGATCTTTTTGGATGCCAAGAGAGTTGTTTGCGGAAATTTTCTTCCTCGCCTGGGTAAGCCCCCCGTTGGTGTCACCCGTCTCTTTTTCACTCTGAGGATTACACGCAAGAAAAGGATAGGGATTGCCGGGAGCGAATGGCGGAGGATTTAAGTCCGCCACAAAGATGGCGGATCCGTCCACGGTTTTTGGCGGAAAAGACTTGGCGGGTGTGTCCGGAGGGGGAGCGGCGGCCCGCCCGCTTTTCTGGGCGGGAACGACGAGGGCACCCCGGCACAACCGCCTTAGTGCTTTCCTCCGCCAAACTGAAGGCGGATCCGCCTTCTTTGTGGTGGAAAATCCGGAGCCCTGAGCGAACGGCAACCCTATCCTTTTTTGTCTTATGCTTTTCGGTGACAGGACCCGTCTGTTATTAGGAAAGGAGGAAAAGGGAGGAAAATTAGGGGCAGAATGTTATAATGCGCATTCTTATGAATGAACAGCCCTTAAAACCTTCAGGTTCAGCGCAATTACCTGCCTCTGTCACCCGGGAACTGGAAGAATACCGCGAATGGATCAAAAAATTCCGTGCGGGCCAGATCGGTGACATCAAAATGCAGAAGATCCGCCTTCAGCTTGGCACGTATGCCCAGCGCCAGGAAGGCGTCCAGATGCAGAGGATCAAATTCCCGGGCGGCTCGCTAAGCTCGGATCAATTCGTTACCCTCGCGAATGTCGCTGAAAAGTACGCCGGCGGCTTTATCCACTTCACGACCCGCGAAGACGCCCAGCTTTACTACATCAAACTCGAAGAATGCCCGGACATGCTGCGTGACTTGGCCTTAGGCGGCATTACCACGCGCGAAGCCTGCGGCAATACCGTGCGCAATATCACCGCCTGCTACCAGTCCGGCATTTCAGCCACCGAGCCCTTTGACGTGACGCCTTACGCCCACGCCCTTTTCCAGTTCCTTCTCCGCAACAAATTCAACCAGGTGATGGGCCGCAAATTCAAAATTGCTTTTGAAGGCTGCAGCGAGGACCACGCAGGCATGCGTTTTCACGATTTCGGGTTTCAGGCTGTCGTAAAAAACGAAGGCGGCGTGGAGCGGCGTGGATTCCGCACTTATGTGGGTGGCGGGCTTGGAGCGACTCCGATGATCGGCCAGCTTTATTCTGAATTCCTGCCGGAAGAAGAGCTCATGAGTTTTGCGGCTTCCACGGTCAGGCTTTTTGACCGCTATGGCGAGCGCAAAAACCGTATGGCCGCGCGCATGAAATATCTCGTCAAAAAAATGGGCTGGGACAAATTTAAAGAAGCGCTCGACGCGGAACGAAAAGTGGTCAAGCTTCCGGCTTCAGCCAACGACTGGATTAAAGACGCGCACAAGGAGAAAAAAGCTCTGCCGCTGCCTTCGAATCTTCCCGCGAATCCTTCGGCTTCGGGCGTTGAATCAACCCCGGCTTACAAAGACTGGGCCAAAGACAATGTTTTTAAACACAAATTTCCCGGTTACGTGGGTGTGAATGTCAGGCTCAAACTCGGAGACATTTTGTCGGAACCTTCAAGGAAACTGGCTGAAGTTGCACGCACGCTTTCCCACGGCGAGCTCCGGATTTCCATTCATCAAAATTTAGTGCTTTCCTGGGTGCCTGAAAAATCGCTTCCGCTTTTATATCAGAAACTTTCCGAAATCAAACTGGCCGAAGCCGGCGTAGAAACACTGGATGATGTCACGACCTGCCCGGGCGCTGACACCTGCCGGCTTGGGATTACCTCGGCCAAAGGCCTTGGCTCTTCTATTTCAAACGCCATGCAAAACGGGCTCAGCCGTTTCAAAGAGCTCACAAAAGGCGTTTGGGTGAAAATCTCAGGATGCCCGAATGGGTGCGCCCAGCACGGAATCGCCAATATCGGTTTTCAGGGTGCGGCGTTAAGCAAGGACGGCAAAACCGTCCCGGCCCACGAACTCTACCTCGGCGGTCAAATGGCGTTGGACCAAACCGCTTTTGGCGAGCGGCTTGGGAAATTTCCTGCCCAAAACTGCACAAAGATTGTGGAAACGTTAGTTGAGCTTTACTCGAAAGAAAAACAGGCGAGCGAAAGCTTCAATCAAACTCTCGCCCGCGTTGGAAAGGATAAAATCAGGGAAATTCTTGAGCCTTTCGCGCATATTCCTTCTTTCGATGAGGATCCCGAATTCTATAAAGACCTTGGCCACGAAAACGAGAAGTTTGCCATTCGCACTGGAATCAAGGGCGAGTGCGCCGGCGCTACGGTTCAGGAAAAAGCCCCTGTCATGCAGGAGGCGAAAGAAAAGCTGTTGCAAGCCGAAGCATTCTTTGCTCACAAAGAATTCGGTAACGCTATCCTTGAAGCCTACGAGGCTGCGGCCGCTGCAGCCAAAGTTCCTCTTTACGCCGCTTTAATTGACCCCTTTACTTCCGAACAAGCCCTTTGGGAGTTTGAAAATATTTTTGTCCGCACCAGCAAAGCCTCACAGGAATGGCTCGATTCTGCTGAAAAATTTGAAACCGCCAAAAAATCCGAACCCTCGGAACCCGCCGCCAAATCCCTCATTGACCTCGCCAAAAAATACCTCCTCGAATCCGAAAAAATTTACTCCGAACTCTTCCAGCACTCTGCAGCCCCCCAACCCAAACCCGGCAAAGCGGAGGGATAATTTCTTTATTATGACATTCCACAAAGAGTGGAAAAAATGACGGATGAAGAAATAATAGAGAGGTTGCAATCAGCGCTTAACGAGTTATTTAAAAATGACGGAAAAATGAGGTTAACGTCTCCCTTTGGACGGCGTACCGTTTCTACCGTTTCTCCATAGGCAAGAGTGGTGTGCGATCAATAAATCGTCAAGTAGGCAAGACTATTGTTGGGACAGATAAGAAAGACGAAGTCCTTAAAACTGTAATCAGAAAAGGAAAACCAAAATTCTAGTCAGAGCTCAGCATGGTTGATCACGAAAAAATAAAAAGCAAATATGGGGATACCTATAAAAAGATCGTAAATATCTTGCTGCAACATGACCCCGCCGGAGTTTTTCATGAGGAACACGAAAACACAGATGAGTACAACCCCAAGAAAAGGGGACAGTCCCCAGCCGAGGGACAGGTTGATCTGATTGAATTCGTCGGCCGGCCGACCAATTGAATTTATTCTTCCAGCCCAATTGAAGGACTAATGGCCTTAGCTCCCTTGAAAAGTATGATTTCAAAAGGTTGCTGTTCGTAGCTAGTCAAAAAAAGAAAAGGGGACAGTCCCCTTTAGAGGGACAGGTTGAGCTGTTTGAATTGGTCGGCCGGCCGACGAATTGAATTTATTCTTCCAGCCCAATTGAAGGACTAATGGCCTTAGCTCCCTTGAAAAGTATGATTTCAAAAGGTTGCGACAGGTGGTTGAGTCATTTGAAGTGTTACCGAAGGGAGTGAGGGGAAGAGCCGGAGTTAGCGGAGGAGATTTTCTTTATTGAGGGAAAAGATGTCGCCGGAAAGAGAAGCCTTGTCTTGTTGGATCCACTTGTTGGCGTGGAGCCAGAATTGATCTTTGGGTGGAGCGGGAGGAAGCCGGATGAAGTAATCGAGGAGTTTGTCGTGGAAATCCTCGAGGCGCTGGAAATGATTTTTGGAGAAATTAAGCGGGGTCATTTTTCTGGAGTTGAATTTGGAAGATGCGTTTAATTTTAAGGTCGATTTGTTTTTTAAGTTCAATCGGGTTGAGGGAGTCGAGGAGATCGGTCATTTGCTCTTTAATTTTTTTTGAGACATTGGGGCAGAGCAAGAGGCGTTGGTAAGGGGTGAGGGGTTTTTGGAATTTGCGGATCATTTTTGAGCCGATGAAATATTTCTTTTGAAGCTTAAGGCAGGGTTTAAAGAAATTGTGAAAGAGTGCGAGTTCATTTTGGTAGAGATCGTTCATGAGGTCGCGGACTTGAATTTTATCGAGTCGGATACGGCCGAAGATGCGGCGGACATGAGTTGAGTTTTTTTGTTCGATGTGAGCCTGATCATCCTTTTTGTAAGGGCGGGAGCGGGTGTAAGCGATTTTATTTTTATCGCAGTAACGCAGGAGATGGTAATTGATGAATTCGGAGCCATTGTCAAAGTCAATACTGGCAAGGCCGGCGGGCATTTCGGAGCGGATCTGATCAATGGCTTTCTGGACCGGGATTTCTCCTTTTCCGAGGACGGCGCGGCGCGAGACCC
>Ga0247727_10005172_pt1 | contig 26805 bp, 27 predicted proteins | sample WisWelCaveWW1625_FD_202498 | JGI IMG/M metagenome (GOLD analysis project Ga0247727, IMG submission 202498) | Biofilm microbial communities from Wishing Well Cave, Virginia, United States - WW16-25 | ecosystem: Environmental > Aquatic > Deep subsurface > Groundwater > Cave microbial mat | place...
CCATGACGGTCGGCTCAGGCAATCGCGTTTGCGCACGGACTGTCCCCACAGCCCGCCGGCGACTGCCCTGACACGGCACGGCTGGCGCCGATGCTACCACACCCCCCGAAAAGTTGAGATGCGCCCCTTGTAAGTAACGCCCGTAAGTTGGTCTTGCGCATCGTTGCTGTACGACTCGGAGCGGACGGCTGCGCCAGCCGTCCCTACCATGTTGGTGCGGTTGCCTGCATCATCGTAGCCGTACTGATACCGGCTGACCGTGTTACTGCTGCCGGTGGTTTGCCGATGCCAGATGTTCGTCAACTGATCGGCACTGTCGTAATCGTACACAGTGAACGTGTTGTTCGCCAACGTTCGTTTCGTTCGCCGGCCAGCGGCGTCATACTCGTAGGTCACAATCGCATTTGTGCCGCCATCGTTGATCGCTGTCAACCAGCCATTGCTGTTGTAATCGTAGGTAATCCACGTGGCGTCGGGGTAAATCAGTTTCTTGCGGCGACCGTCGGCGTAGTATTCATAGCCGATGCCGCGCCCAGCGGACGCGGCTACAGTTTGAATCTCGTTGGTGAGCCGGCCGGCACTGTCGTAGGCGAAGGCAACGACGGAAGTAACGGAGCCGCCAGAGACGGCGGCTACTACACCGGTCAACTGATTTGCAGCATCGTAGCTAAAGTTGATCACGTCGTTGGTGCCGACATAACTTTTCTGCGTCAGCCGATCTGCTGTGTCATATGTTAGTGCAATCTGCTGCGCAGCCCGCGTGATGACGCCGGTCAGGTTGCCGACGTTGTCATAGAAGAATTTCTCGGTACTGCTGCCGGCGTAGGTGATGTTGGTCAGCCGGCTCACGGCATCGTAAGAAAAGGTTAACGCATTGTTGCGCGGGTCGGTCACGGACGACAAGTTCCCAAGTTTGTTGTAGCCAAACGTCGTCACCTGGGTCAGCGCATTCGTCCAGCCGGTCAGTTGCCCGACCGCATCATAGACGAAGCTGTTGGTGTGGCTGTTCGGGTCGACGGCGCGCGTGCGGCGGCCTTCCGCATCCACCGCAAAGCTCCACGTCTTATTGAGCGCATTGCTCACAGCACTCAGCCGGCCCAATGCATCGTACCCGAACATCGTCGTGTGGCCCAAGGCATCGGTGACGTTCGTGCGATTGTTCGCATCGTCATAGCCAAAGGTTAGGAATGCCGAACCGCTGGCCGGCAGCGTGATGCTCGTTAGCCGGTCCAGCGCGTCGTAGCCATATGCGCGGACGTAACCGAGCTCGTTCGTCCATGCCGTGCGATTGCCGTTGCCGTCATAAACCCACCGGTTCGTCTCGCCCGCGCCATTGATGTAGCGCGTCAGCCGGTCGCGGTCATCCCACGTGAACGTTTCGCTGCGGGTCAGGGCATCCACCCGGTTCGTCAGACGACCGACAAGATCGTATCTCAACGTAGTCGCATTGCTCAGTGCATCGGTGACGTTCGTACGGTTACCGTAACCATCATAGGCGAACACATTGGTGTGTGTATTCGCATCGATGACGCGGAGAAGATTTCCGCTGCCATCGTATTCAAACACGGTTGCTTTGGTGGCCGCGTCCGTGTTGGTGAGAACATTGCCCTTGGTGTCGTAGCTCCAAAGCGTGACTCCACCGGCAGCATTCGTGAAGGTGATGGGGAAATTGAACGTTGATTCGTACGTCCAAGAGTTCGTTCGGTCAAGTGCGTCAATCTGTTGAAGAAGATTGCCGCTGAGCGCACAGGCGCAGCCGTTGGTGTCATACCGGTACTTGGTGCTGAATGTCAGGCGGTCCACCAGGTTCGTCAGGCGCTGTTTGTCATCGCGGAAATATTTGGTCGTGCCGGCGGCGTCCACGCGCGCGGTGACCGCGCCGCTGATGTTATTGTAATTCGTGTAACTCGTCCCGTCGAACTGCACGACGGCTACCTGCTGATTGGTCCCGGTCCAAGTGAACGTTTGACCTTTGCCGAGCGCGTTGGTCTCTGACGTTGCCTGTCCGAGCGCGTTATAGACGAAGATATTGGTGTATCCGCGCGCGTTGATCAGCCGGGTGATGGCGTTGGTCAACGCTGCATCGCCATAGACATATTGCGCGTTTGTTCCCAACGCGTCACTAACGCTCTTGAGTCGCCCCAGTGTTTCATAATCGAACGTATTCGTGCGGACGAGGGGATCGATGATCCGGACCAATTGATTGCTTACGTTATACTGGAGTGCAAGCTGTCGGGCTGCGCTGTCCGCGATGCCTGTGAGGAGATTGCTCAAATCATATCGAAGCGCCACGGAGCTCCCGACCCGATCCGTGATATTGGTCAATCGGTAGCCACGGAGGATGTCGAACGTGTAGCGTGTGCCGTGGGTCAACTGCCAGATAAAGGTGCCGTTGGTCTTGGTCAATGTGGCGGTGCCGTCGCCGTTGTACACGCTATTACTCAGGGTATAGGTGCGCTGGTTTCCTTGCCAGTCCGTAAGGCGCACTTCGGTGGACAGGTCGGCCAACCGCACGTTGTAATTGTGCGTCCATCCGCCGTAGAACAGGTCAACCGTCGGATTCCCGCTGGATTGGAACCGGCCGAATGCCAGAGCGGCGGAAAGCGTCTCCCCCGGCAGCGGCACCGGTTGCAAATCCGGGTCTTCAAAGAAGGTCGCGCCGTTGCCCAGATTCACGGGGTCTTTCTTGTGGGCGTTTTGATTTCCATCTTCACTCTGTTGTCCCGATGAACTCGCATTCGGCGCAGTGGTTTCCTTTCCGCTGCGACACGGATGATGATCGCCCGTGGTGGGCAAACAGACCGAGACCTGCACGTTGGTTCCTGGATAGTTTGTCCCCGAAGTGAACCATTGGACATCTTCTCCGCTTCCCACCGGGCCGAACTGAATCACGACTTCACCAACAATGTTCGCGCAAAAATTGTCGCAGAACCTCAACCGCGCATCGTGCATGCTATTCGGAGCAAAGTCTCCGACTGGAATTGTCCACTCGACACAGTAGATGTCTTGCTCGGGGGTCATGATCAGATTCCCTTGAAAGTAGGCACCCCCGTCGATGTTGCCGTGAGCCGACAGCGCCGCAGCGGGAGCCGCGCCGCAGATTTTGATATGGATCTGAGAGCTGACGTTGCTGCACCGCCAGCGAAAGTCATCCAGCGCGGTCACGCTGTCACACGCCAACAGACTCAGTAACATCAGCAACAATGAGAGACGAAGCGCCCGCCGCATCGCGCACCACCCGTTAAGGCCAATCCGCTTTGATGAGTATAGAGAATTGCTGTTCATGGAGTGGTATCCCTGGTCGCGCTTCACGGATAGATGGTCGTGCCGTCACTTGGGTGCGTCACGATGAATGAAACCGGCGTGTGATCGTAAGTCAGCGGATCAGCGTCCACCCCATTCGGCAACCCATCGCCATCGCTGTCTGATGCCAGCCAGATCGTGAGGTCCCAGCCGAAAGCGTATTTGGCTTGGCCGATGTTACCTAGTGCGTGGTCGTTGTCATCGCTGGTCGTGGCGCTCCATGGATAAGCGTTGGTATAGCCGACCGCGATCAGCCGGTCATAGAACGGTTTGGCGACATTCTTTAGTTGCCCAATGGTTACCGGTTGATAGTTGACATTGGTGGTTGTGAAGCTGCCGATCAACGTCGTGAGGGTGGAACTGGCGCCTCCCGGAAGCTTGGCTTGGAGTTCATCATACGCCTTGGCCGCGAGGTGTTTGACCTGGCCCTGATTGACGGCAGCATGGTCGTTGGTCGTCGTGCTCGAAATCACCACTCCCCGATCGATCCACCACTGCGGGTAGGCGCCGAAGGCGACGACAGGCAAAACGAGCATCAGCAGCAGGACGCCTAGCAGATATTCGGTTTGGTGGGAGCGGCGATCCCGCCGCGAGGGGCACGCACCGGTCGCGGCGGGGACGCCGCTCCTACCGGGACGGGGAGAATCAGGGGCATTCATATCCTTGCTTCTCCTCCTGACTCAACTCGGAGGAGAGTTGGTGAACGATCCCATGGAGAGATCGCCTTGGGGAAAGAGGAGGGACACCGCCGCCCGGAAGACGGCATTCGTCTCAAAACGTGACGTGCCATTGACGTGCAATTTTGCCGTGGGCGTGTTGGTGCCGACCCCGACTGAGGCTTGAAGCAGGGCGTTGGAAGTCACATTGAGTCCTCCCGACATCCACGTGTTGCCTTCTCCGGTAATTTCCAGGGCGTTGGACAGCGCATTCGTCGCGGTGCCGTTGCCGATCATGAACAAGATGTTCGTCGAGGCCCACGAGTTCGCCACGCCTTGGGGGATGTTGTACTGGCCAATCACGAGCTGGCTGAACCCTTGGGCCTTGTTGTATTTGCCCATCGCCACCGAATTGATGCCCCCGGCTTCCGTGTGATCACCCATGGCCACAGCCTGGTTATTGTACGTCCATGTGTAGGAACCCATGGCCACAGAGGCGTATCCGTCGGCGGTGCTTTGCACGCCGATAGCCAGAGCGCCATATCCGCTGGAGTCCGTATTCGCGCCAAGCGAAATCGAAGCGGTGCCATCCGCGCCGGCGCCCCGGCCCGCGGCGAAACAATTGTAACCGTCGACGTGGGAGAAGGCGCCCAGGGCCGCTCCGTTATAGCCGCCGGTCGTATAGGGGGGGTTGTTCGTCCATTCGGAATCGAGGCCAACCGTGGTCACGATGTGAGTTCGCGGCACATACCGCGCATCGCCGATCTTCGCCGTGACCAGGCTGTTGCTGTTCAAATAAACCTGGTTGGGGGCGATGCTGTTGGTGTCGTAGAAAGTCGCGTTGGTGGCGGTCAGATTGCCATCGACGTTCAGATCCGCAGCAGAAACAACCGCGGCTGTCGAATACAACACCTTTGCGATCCCACACAGGATCACCGCCTTGCTCCAAGCGCTGTTCAAGAAAGTGCGACCGTACTTTTGAGTCTCGTTCATTTCTTTTACCTCCCTTGGGGTTTGATGACCACAGACCCAACGGGTCTGATGGTAATATTCTTGGATTGAAGATTTAGGCCGGTGATGCTGTAGTCACCGGACGCAACCTGAACCACGTCGCCGCTATCGGCAGCGTCGATTCCAGCTTGGATGGTTCGCTTTGGTCCATGTCCACCGGTCAAATCTCGTGTGAAGCCGTCGTTGTTGTCATGACCAACCGCCCCATCGACATGAACAATTCGTCTGTTGACCGGGGGTTGCACTGGAGGTGGCGCCAGCGGATCTGTGCCAGCCGCGACCTCTGCGCCGTCGCTGATGCCATCTCCGTCTATATCAGCGATTGTTGGATTCGTTCGGTGCGTGAACGCCTCGGCATGATCGCTGAGGCCATCGTCGTCGCTGTCGGCGTCGAAATCGGAAGTCCCCAACTGCTGCTCTTGGTCGGCATCCAGACCGTCACCGTCCTCGTCCACGTACAGGATCGTTTCATAAACCGTCACTTCACCCGCGCCGCGCCGCAGTTGGATTGTCGCCGCGTCGGGGTGGTCCGCCCATGGCACATCGAGCGTCAGCATCACGAGCAGATTCGTGCCGGCCATGAGATTGCCGTGCAGGTTGGCCGCGACCATCGCCCGGTTGCTGTCCAGCAGATCAACAAACAACGATCCACCGTCATGATCGAATAAGATCACGTCGATCACCACGTTGCTCGCCGAGTTGCCGTCGGAATTCGTCAACGTCGCCCGGTCCAAATTGATCAACAGCCTTCCCAATTCATCGGGTTCATGCGGCGACACGTGCCATGTACCCCCACCCCATTCGCCGCCGACTTTCTCCGCACCCAGCCACCAAGTTGGCCCCGGATAATCGTAGTGATCGCCACGCGTGAACAGCCGATGTCCCCAATAAATCACCGCGCGGGACAGCGCATTGGAGTCGGCGTGATCGGGCCACCCGTCCCAGTCCGTGTCCGCCACAAACGGGTCCGTCCAAAGCAGGGACTCTTGCTCATTGGCCAGCAAATCGGCGTCGTAGTTCCGGGCGGCATCCGTGGCATTTGTGGAACTCAGCCCGAAGAAATCTTCAAACGCATCACTCATCCCGTCCCGGTCGGTGTCCGGCTCCAAAGCCCACGCCTGCCACAATCCGGACGCCACAGCCACTGCGACGGCGAATGCCGTCACCAGCAGGGCCCGACTGGAATCATCCTTCAGAAATCGTCGCCCGCTTATCGCCGTTCACCTCCGTGGAAAACAAAAAAGGCGCGAGCCGCATCCGCGCTGCTCGCGCCAACCCGCCGGTCGGTTGTCCCCGACCATGAAAGGGATTAGTGTGTGTGTAGTGACGTCTCGCGTCACCACCGAACTGAAAAGCCCCCATCCCCCACCGCAAGTCTCTATCCTCACTCGCCTTACCTGCCGCGCCTATACTCTGGTACCGGCTCCGTGGTCAAGTGCAGAAGCAACGCGGATGGTTACCATTTGGGGATCATCTCTGGCGGGTGGAGTTCAACGCGCACGGCGGCGACTCGGCATCGGCACAATTGACACGACGAACGGAGCGCGTTTACAAATCGCGCTGCGTCTATGCGAATCATTGCCGGCCTAGCTAAAGGACTCCCACTGCACGTACCCTGCGGCCGCGACGTGCGTCCGACTTCCGACCGGGTACGAGGCGCGATTTTCTCCAGTCTTGGCGACCGGGTCATCGGCGCGACCGTGCTTGATCTCTACGCGGGCACCGGCGCGCTCGGACTGGAAGCGGCCAGTCGCGGGGCACGATCCGTGGCGTTCGTGGAGAACTCCGCCGTGGTGTTGCGGAGTCTGGAGAAGAACCTCGCGGCGTTTCGACGAAATCGCGTCGTGGACTGTGAGTTCAGGGTGACGCGCGTCAGGCCGGCGGGCGCTTTCGATTTGATATTTGCCGACCCGCCGTACGGTGATGCGGCGCAAGAGCTGTTGAATGACAAGTCACTGACGGCAGCGTTGACGGCGGATGGAACGTTAGTGCTGGAATCCGCCAAGCGCAGTGCGCTGGTTGTGCCGGCCGGGTGGCTGGTGGAGCGAGACGCGGTTTACGGCGACACGCGTGTCAGTTTTTTGCGGCGTCGGCCAGAAGCTGGTTGATGGCTTCGGTGTCCACGCCGGTGACACCGGGCACGGAGGACAGGTCGTCGGACAAACCCTGCGGGCTGGTGAGTTCGTCGGACAGCATGGTGGCGACGATCGGGAGTTTCTTGCGGACGTTGTGGATGGCGGCGTCGGCTTTTTGTTTCTGGCCAAGTTGGAGGTAGGCCATCGACAGCCAGACCCAGGGGGTGACGTCGTCGGGCTGAAGTTTGATCGCGGTCTGGTAGCAGGCGATGGCTTCTTCGTGCCGGCCGACGGTCTGGTAGGTGCAGCCGAGGCTGTTCCAGGAGACGACGAAATGGGGTTTCAATTCGATGGACTGCCGGTAGGCGGAGATGGCTTCGTCGTACTTGCTCTGGGCGGCGTAGGCGTCGGCGAGATTGCACCAGGTTTGCGCGTCTTTGGGGCGGAGGCGAATGGCGGCGAGACAGGCGGGGATCAGGTCGGCGTGGCGCGCCTGTTTCTTGAAAGTCTGGACGAGCCTCGCCCAAGCGAAAAGGTTGTCCGGGTTGAGGCGGGTCACTTCGCGGCAAAAGGCGATCAGCTCGACGGGGTCGAGTCCGCTTTCAAATGCCTTGTCGAGTTGCTGCCAGGCGCGTTCGCTTTGAGGGTGCAGGCGCACGAGGTCTTTGGCGAAGATCAAGTCATCCGCGGCGGTCGCGGGGGTGGACTTGGCGGCCAGTTGGAGGAAGTTCCACGCCTGCTGGCTGCCGGGGTGGGCATTGATGATCTCTCGGCAGAATGCGGCGAAATCGGTGGCGCGGTCATACGCGCAGCAAAGCGCATAGAGATTCGACCACGCGCCGGGGTCGTTGGGTCGTTTGGTAACTCGAGCTTGCGCGCGCCGCACTCGCCAGTGGGCAATTCCCTGTTGCATGCCCGCCTTTTAAGCGGGTTTCATGCCTGCGAGCAGGATTACTCCACCAGCCGCATTTGCACGGCGTTGATGAGTTTGTCGCGGGCGAGGATGTCGGAAATGATGACCACTTGATCACCTTTGACGAGCAGACCGCGCCCCAGCAGGACGCGCTCGGCCAGCAAGATGGTGGCTTCTGGGTCGCTGCTGAACTCGATGACAAACGGCGTGACGCCCCAGCAGAGGCAGAGCTGGTTGCGGATGATGTCGTGGTTGGTGAAGGCAAAAATGGCGGACTTGTGCGGTCGCAGCCAGGAGGTGTAGCGGGCCATGTGGCCGTAGCGGGTGAACACGAGAACGCCCTTGGCCTGAAGCTCGTTGGCCATGACGACCGCCGAGCGGACCATTTTCTGGCGTTCGTCGCGCAGGTCGGCGGCCTCGGCGTAACCGGCCCCGCCGCTGCATTCGATGCGCTCGGCAATGCGGGTGAGCACCTCGACGCATTCGAGCGGATACTTGCCGACCGTCGTCTCGCCAGACAACATGACGGCATCGGCCTGCTCGTACACGGCGTTGGCGACGTCGGTGACCTCGGCCCGGGTGGGCATCTGGTTTTCGATCATCGACTCCAGCAGGTGGGTGGCGACGATGACCGGTTTGCCGTAACGGATGCAGGCTTTGACGACGCGGCGCTGGATGATGGGGAGTTCCTCGTAGGGACATTCGATGCCGAGATCGCCGCGCGCGACCATGATGGCATCGGCGGCATCGATGAGGTCGAACAGGTTTTTCACCGCTTGTTGATCTTCGATTTTGGCGACCACTTTCGCTTGGCTGTTCCGGTCGTGCAGCAGCTGCCGGAGTTCTGCGACATCCTTCCGCTCGCGCACGAACGACAGGGCGATCAGGTCCACGCCCAATTCCAGCCCCAGCTCGATGTCGCGGCGATCCTTCTCCGTGATCGACGGCATGCTGATGTGGACGCCCGGCAGGTTGATGTGCCGGCGGCTGCCGAGTTCGCCTTCGGTGAGCACTTCGCATTTGATGCGGGGGTGAAGTTTTTCGAGCACGCGTAGTTTGATGACGCCGTTGTCCACAAGCACGGTGTCACCGTCTTGGATGTCGTTGACGAGATTGTCGTAATTGACGTCCACGGATTTTTCTTCCTCGCTCTGCGCGCCTTTGACGGTGAGTTCCAGGGTGTCACCGGGCTTGAGGTCGAGGGGCAGTGGCAGGTCGCCGGTGCGGATGGCCGGCCCTTGCGTGTCCATCATGATCGCGCAGGGACGACCGGCCTGGTCGGTGGCGGCGCGGGTGCGCGCGACTGTCTGCCGGGTCCACTCATGTGTGGCGTGGCTCATGTTCAGGCGCAACACGTCCACGCCGGCGCGGATGAGCCTTTCCAGCATTTCGGCCGATTCGGTGCGCGGGCCGATGGTGGTGATGATTTTGGTGCGCCGCATGGGGGGACCTTACCGGCATTGGCGGTGAAAGAAAAGATTGCACCCGTCGCGCTTCGAAAATACGATGGCGGGCAGAGGGAAGCTCATGCAGACCATCGCCGTCTATCCGGGCAGTTTCGATCCCATCACCAACGGTCATCTCGACGTGATCCAACGCGCAACGCAAATGTTCGACCGGGTCTGGGTGGCGATCGCCCGCAACGGGGAGAAGCTGCCGTTGTTCACCGTGGAGGAACGCGTGGCGCTGGCGAAAACGGCCGTGCGCGGGATGCGCGGGGTGGCGGTGGATGTTTTCGACGGGTTGCTGGTGCGCTATGCGCGCCGCCAAAAAGCGCAAGTGGTGGTGCGCGGGCTGCGGGCGGTGTCGGATTTCGAGTACGAGTTCCAGATGGCGCTGATGAACCGGCGGTTGGACGCGAGGATCGAGACGATTTTTTTGATGCCGAAAAACGAGTACACATTTCTGAGTTCGCGAGTGGTGAAGGAAGTGGCGGCGCTAGGCGGTGAGGTGAGCGCTTTTGTGCCGCGCGCGGTCGAACAAGCATTGAAAGCCAAGTTCCGCTCCCGCTGACGGGCCGCGGGGGCCAGGAGGGCGCGATGAGAATCAATGTCAAACGCATCCCGGAGACCGGGGAGACGCTGGCAGGAACGGACCCGGCGTCGATCATGGAGTTGGACGAACCCGACGTGCAATTCAAGGACGAGGTGCGCTACGAACTGCACGCGCAATTGCAGGGTCAGGCGCTGCTGGTGACGGGGCAACTGGCCACGGCGGCCACGTTGCGGTGCAGCCGGTGCCTGCAAGAGTTCCGGCAGCCGTTGCAGGTGCGGGAGTTTGTGGTCCACCAGGAGTTGCGCGGTGAGGATTTCGTGGACTTGACGCCCCAAATCCGCGAAGATATTATCTTGGAACTTCCACAGCGGGCGCTTTGCGACGAGGCGTGCAAAGGGTTGTGTCCCCACTGTGGAGCGGACTTGAACAAACGCGCCTGCCGTTGCCCGAAACAGCGGGCGGATGGCCGCTGGCATGCGCTCGATCAGTTGAAACTCGGTTAGTCAGAAGACAGAACGGAGCAATTTTTCATGGGCGTACCCAAGCGAAGACAATCGAAACAGCGGATGCGCAAGCGCCGCGCGGCCAATGCCTTTCGCGCACCGCAACTGTCCGTCTGCGCCCAATGCGGGGCCCGGGTGCTATCCCACCGCGTCTGCCCCGCCTGCGGATTTTACAAGGGCCGGCAGGTCAAATCTGTCACCGTCGCGTAAGCATTTGCTATGAAGATCGCCGTCGATGCGATGGGGGGCGACTTCGCGCCCCAGAACATCGTTGCCGGCACCGTCTCGGCCCTGCGCAACGACGGCCCGATCTCCCACCTTTTTTTGGTCGGCGATCAGGTCCGCGTCGCCGCCGAGCTTCAGAAACACGGCCCGGTCGATCCCCGCCTCGAAATCGTCCATGCCAGCGAGGTCATCGAAATGAACGATGACCCTGTCCGCGCCGTCCGCCGCAAAAAAGACAGCTCAATGGCGCGGGCCATCGACCTCGTGAAACAGGGCCAGGCCGACGCGGTCGTCTCCGCCGGCAACACCGGCGCGTTGCTCACCGCCGCGCACCTGAAACTGCGGACGCTGGAGGGGGTCGATCGTCCCGGACTGGCCATGCTCATCCCCGCGCCCGAAAACGTCTTCGTCATGATGGATGCCGGGGCGAACCTCGAACCGCATCCTTCCAATCTCGTCCAGTACGCAATCATGGGCAGCATGTATTCCAAGCAAATCATCGGTTACAAAAACCCGCGCGTTGGCCTGTTCTCCATCGGCTCGGAAGATATGAAGGGCAACGAGCTGACCGTGGAAGCCCACCGGCTGCTGAAACAGACCAACCTGAATTTCGTCGGCAATATCGACGGCCACGACCTGTTCGCCAATATCGCCGACGTGATCGTGACCGACGCCTTCGTCGGCAACGCCGTCCTCAAAGCCTGCGAGAGCACTGCGCGGCTCGTTTCGACCTGGCTCAAACAGGAATTGCGCAAGAATCCGCTGCGGATGCTCGGCGCGTTGCTGGCCGCCGGCGCGTTCCGCGAGATCAAACGCAAAGCCGACCCCGACGAGTACGGCGGCGCCGTGCTGCTCGGCATCAATGGCATCTGCATCAAGGCCCACGGCGCCAGCTCCCCCAAGGCCGTCATGAATGCCATCCGCGTCGCCGTCGAATTTGTCGAAACCCAGTTTAACGAGCACATCGTCGAGGAAATCCGCCGGTTCCATGACCAAGTCCAACACAACCCAGTTACGCAACCCCCGGTCCAAGCGGCCACTTAGGTCGGTGCACATCGTCGGCACCGGCTCCTACGTGCCGGCCCGCGTGCTCACCAACGCCGACCTGGAGAAAATGGTCGATACCACCAACGAGTGGATCGTCACCCGCTCCGGCATCCGCGAACGCCGCATTGCGGCGGACGATGAATGCACGTCCGATATGGCCGCCCACGCCTCGCGGCGCGCGATGGAGCAGGCCGGTATCAAGGGTGAAGAGATCGACCTCATCATCTGCGCGACCATTACGCCCGACATGCCATTCCCCGCCACCGCGTGCCTGATCCAGCAAAAGATCGGCGCGAAACGCGCGGCGGCGTTCGACATGGAAGCGGCGTGCTCCGGTTTCCTCTATGGCTTGGAGATCGGCCAGCAGTTCATCACGTCCGGCACCTACGACTCCGTGCTGGTCGTGGGCGCTGAGAAACTCTCCGCCATTGTGGATTGGGAAGACCGGAACACCTGTGTTTTGTTCGGTGACGGGGCCGGCGCGGCCATCCTGCGCAGCCGTGGCGAGGAACACGGCATTCTCACCACCTGTATGGGGGCAGACGGTTCGCAAGCCGAGATTCTCATGATGCCCGCCGGTGGTGCGCGCTTCCCGGCCTCCAAGGAGTCGGTGAGCGGCAAGCTGCATCATCTAAAAATGTCCGGCAAGGAAGTCTTCAAGAACGCCGTCGTCGCGATGCAGACCGCCGCCGAAGAAGCGTTGCGAAAATGCAACCTGACAATCAACGACATCAAGTGCGTCATTCCCCATCAGGCGAACGTCCGCATCCTCGAAGCCATCGCCGAGCGGCTCGGCGCGCCGATGGAAAAGGTCTATATCAACCTCGACCGCTACGGCAACGTCTCCGCCGCCTCGGTGGCCATCGCGCTGGACGAAGCTGCCCGGGAAGGCCGTTTCCAACGCGGCGATCTGATCCTCTTAATCGTCTTCGGCAGCGGCCTGACGTGGGCTTCCTGTGTGATTCAGTGGTGAGAGAGATCCACCGGGCCGGCCTGATTGACAGCACCGGGCGGTAATGCTACAGTGCGGCGTTAGTTAGCCAGGATTTATGGGAGCAACCAAGCGAGACCATTCGGGCGTATTTGACGCGGAGATTCGGAGCAAACCGACGCGCAAATCCGCCGTGCTTGATGAGATTTTCCAAATCAGTCCCAAAGGCATCACGTTTGTGACCTCGCAGTTTCTGCCCGAGTGGACTGAAGTCGGCGTGGAGATGCGCTTGCCGGTCGCGGGAGCGCGGAAGGATCATCAGATCGACTGCCGGGGCGTCGTGGTGCAATGTACGCCGCGCGCGCAGAGCAAAGGGTTTGAAGTCGCGCTGCTGTTTCTGGACCTGCCCAAGCGCGCCCAAGCCCATCTGTCGGTCGCCCCTTCCGCTCTCGGTCCGACCAGCATTTCGATCTCCCGTTGACCTCATGGAGTTCCTGCACAGCCTCCTGAAGTTCGCCCTCAACATGGGCGCTTCGGATGTCCACCTCAAAGCCGGCCGCCACGCCACGATTCGCGTCTCCGGCGAACTGCATCCCGTGCAGGAAGTGATGCCTTCACCCGAACAGGTCGCGGAGATCGTCCAGCACATGTTGCCGAAGCATCTGCATGCCCGGTTGGAGCGCGAACGCGAAGTCGATTTCTCCTACATCGCCGAGTCCCTCGGCCGCTACCGGGTCAACGTGTACTTCCAGCGCGGCCAACCGTGCCTCGCGATGCGCTACGTCAAAGAGCAGATCCCCTCCTTCGCCGAACTGCATCTGCCCGAGCAACTCAAGAAAATCGCCGCGACGGAACGCGGGATCGTGCTGGTCACCGGCGCGACCGGCTGCGGCAAATCCAGCACGCTGGCGTCGATGATCGACCACATCAATCAGACTGAGAAATGCCACATCGTCACCCTCGAAGATCCCATCGAATACACCTTCACCGACAACCTCTGCGTCATCGAACAACGCGAGGTCGGCCTCGATACCCTCAGCTTCGACCGCGCGCTCTCCCACGTCATGCGGCAGGACCCCGACGTGATCATGATCGGCGAAATGCGCGACAGCCAGTCGTTTATGGCCGCGCTCGCCGCGTCCGATACTGGCCACCTGGTGTTTACCACGCTCCACACCACCACGGCGTATCACGCGATCGGCCGCATCTTGGATTTCTTCCCGGCGCAGGAGCGCGACCAGATTCGTCGCCAACTCGCCGCCAATCTCTACGCGGTGATCTGCCAGCGGTTGATCCCGGCCATGGGCGGCAGCGTCATGCCGGCCGTGGAGATCATGATGAATACTCCGACGGTCCGCAAACTGATCGAGGAAAATCGCACGGATAAATTATTCGCCGCGATCGAAACCGGCACGGAAGACGGAATGCAGACGTTCAACCAATCGCTTTTCAAACTCGTCAAAGCCAAGGCCATCAGCGAGCAAAACGCGCTGACCTACGCCACCAACCCCGACGCGTTGCGGATGAACCTCAAGGGCATTTTCCTCGACGAGTCCCGACGCATCCTCGCTTCAGCCTGATTCCCGTAGCGGTTTCACTTCCACACCGGCCTTGGCCAACTTCTCGCGGACCGTCCGCGCAATCTCGGGGGCGTTCGGCGCATCGCCGTGAATGCACAGACTTCGTGCCGGCAACGGCAGCCAACCGCCAGCGCGCACCGGCACCTTCTGCTCAATCGCCAGCGTCACTGCCCGCTCCGCCACGCGCTGCGGATCGCGCGCCTGTTTCGCCCGCTCCAAGATGATCGTGCCATCCGGGTTGTAGTCGAGATCAACGTAGCCCTCCATGACAAAGCGGACACCGTGCTGCCGCGCCGCGCGCGCGACCCGTTCGCTGCTCAGTAACAGAATCACATCGCCACCGAGAGTCTTCGTGGCTTCCACCACTGCCGTCGCGTACGCATCATCCTGCGTACACATCACGTAAAGCGCGCCGTGCGGCTTCACGTGCTCCACCGGCCCAAAGGCCCGCAACGCGCCGACTTGGTACATCACGTAGTCCTTGAGTTCCTGCGGCGAGATTTCCATGCGTCGCCGACCAAATCCCAAAACGTCCGGCAGCGCCACGTGCGCACCGATCCCGACGGCGTGCTGTTGTGCGAGCCGGACCGTTTTTCGCATCACGTGCGCGTCGCCGCCATGAAACCCGCAACCGATGTTGGCCGACGTGAGAAACGGCATCAGAGCCTCGTCGTTGCCCAGCACCCAGCGCCCGTAGCTCTCGCCCATGTCGGCGTTGATGTCGATGGCCCGGCTCACAAGTGAAACTCTAATCAGCCCACTCCGCTCCCGGCAAGCGCGTTTGCATCCACTCAAACCGTTGCTATACTTGCGGGCTGGGTTCTATGGACGAAACGATCGCCGCTATCTCAACTGCCGTCGGCGAAGGCGGCATCGCCATCGTCCGCGTTTCGGGCGCAAACGCGTTGGCGGTGGCTGATCGTCTCTTCGTGTCCAAGCGTGGCAAACCCTCGGCGTTCAACAGCCACACCATCCACTTCGGCACCATCGGCAACAACGGCGCGCAGGTTGACCAAGTCATGCTCACCGTCATGCGCGCACCGCGCACCTACACTGGTGAAGATGTCGTCGAGATCAACTGCCACGGCGGACTCCTGACTGCCCGCAAGATCCTCGCGCTCTGTCTGCAAAACGGCGCGCGTCTCGCCGAACCGGGGGAATTTACCAAGCGCGCGTTTCTCAACGGTCGCCTCGATCTCACACAGGCCGAAGCTGTCATGGACTTGATCCACTCCAAGACCGACCGCGCCCACACCGCCGCCGTGCATGCGCTGGAGGGACATCTCTCCGCCAAGGTTAATGCGCTTCGCGATCAACTCGTCACGATCCTTGCCCACATCGAAGCCCACATCGATTTCCCGGAAGACGACATCGCCCCCGCCACACGCGAGAAGCTGCTCGGCCAGGTCCAATTGATCGCTCGGGATCTCGACGCGCTCCTACAGACCGCCCGGGAGGGGAGGGTCCTCCGCGAAGGAATTCTTGTTGCCATCGTCGGCCGGCCAAACGTCGGCAAGTCGAGCTTGATGAACGCGTTACTCGGCCAAGACCGCGCCATCGTCACGCCGATTCCCGGCACCACTCGCGACACAATCGAAGAGTACGTCAGCATTGCCGGCATCCCCTTCCGGCTGACCGACACCGCCGGCATCCGCAAGGCCCGCGGCAAGGTCGAACAGATCGGAGTCGAGCGAAGCCGCGCCTCGGCAGCCAGGAGCGAAATCATCCTGCACGTGCTCGATTCCTCCCGACCGTTCGCAAGAGCGGACGCGGAAATCGCTGCCCACTATGCCGGCAAGCAGACAATTCTCGTGCTGAACAAGTCGGATTTGCGACGACAACTAACGCTGCCGAAGGCACTTGGGAATTCGCCAAAAGTCGAAGTGAGCGCAACTCTTGGCTCGGGCACTGAGAAACTGCGGGAACTGATGGCAGAGCTGGTGATGGGGGGCAAAGTCGGACGAAGCGAATTGGACGTGGCGATCAACGAGCGGCACGCTGATGCAATTCGGATTACAATAAATACATTGACTATACTTGGTAAGGAAGCAAATACAGGTGCTTCACTCGAAGTGATCGCACAACAACTTCACGTAGCTCTGGACGCTCTAGGGGAAATCGTTGGGAAGACAACGACCGAAGACATCCTCACCAAGATCTTCAGCACCTTCTGCATCGGCAAGTGAGCACGCTCTTCGTCTATCCAAAGAAGTATGATGTCATCGTCATCGGCGCGGGTCATGCCGGCACGGAGGCGGCACTGGCCGCCGCGCGCATGGGATGCCAGACGTTGATGCTGACCACCAACCTCGACACCATCGGACAGATGTCCTGCAACCCGGCCATTGGCGGCTTGGCCAAGGGGCATCTGGCCCGCGAGATCGACGCACTCGGTGGTGAGATGGGCCTCAATACGGACCAGACCGGCATCCAGTTTCGGATGCTCAACACCAAGAAAGGCCCGTCCGTCTGGGCCCCCCGCGCTCAGTGCGACAAGAAGGCCTACCAATTCCGCCTCAAGTGGGTCTGCGAACGCCAAGCCAACCTCGATGTGAAGCAGACGACTATCGAGGATCTGCTCGTCACGGGCGACAAGGTCGTTGGCGTGGTGACGAAGACCGGCACGCGCTTCGACGGAGAGACGGTGGTTGTGACGACGGGCACGTTTCTACGTGGGCTGATCCACATCGGCGAATCGAAGCTCGAGGCGGGGAGGGCGGGTGAGCCGGCGGCCTATGCGCTTTCGGGCAGTCTCAAGCGACTCGGCTTCGAGCTTGGTCGTCTCAAGACCGGTACCCCCCCACGGTTGAATCGCCGATCGATCGACTTCTCGAAGATGGACCTCCAACCAGGAGATCAACCGCCGCCATTCTTCTCCTACCGCACCGAATCGACGTTCCACGTGGAACAGTTGCCGTGCTACATCACCTACACCACCGACAGGACCAAGGAAGTCATCCAAGCGAATCTGCACCGGTCGGCCATGTACTCTGGCCAGATCGAAGGGGTTGGTCCACGGTATTGCCCGTCAATCGAAGATAAGATCGTCAAATTCGCCGAGAAAGAGCGTCACCAGATATTCCTCGAACCCGAAGGACGTGCGACGGATGAGTTTTACGTGAACGGCGCGTCGACGAGCCTGCCGGAAGAAGTTCAGCTTGGATTCATCCGCACGATAATCGGGCTTGAGGGTGCCGAGATTCTCCGGCCGGCGTATGCGGTTGAGTATGACTACAGTTTACCGCACCAGTTGCACCCGACATTGGAGACCAAACGTGTTGCCAACCTCTACTTCGCCGGCCAGATCAACGGAACATCCGGCTACGAAGAAGCAGGGGCACAGGGCTTGGTTGCCGGCATCAACGCCGCCCTGCGCGTGCAAGCCAAGCCACCATTGGTGCTGACGCGCGCCGATAGCTACGCCGGCGTTCTCATTGATGACCTCATTACCAAGAGCACTGATGAGCCGTATCGGATGTTCACCTCGCGAGCGGAGTACCGGCTTCAGCTTCGCCAGGACAACGCCGATCTACGCCTCACGTCACTCGGCCGACAAGTCGGCCTCGTATCCGACGACCATTGGAGGATTTTCACTGAGAAGAAGGCGTTTATCGAGACCGAGCTTGTCCGGCTTCGTTCCACGTGGAACAGCGGCAGCACGTTTGCCGACATCCTAAGACGTCCGGAGGTAAGCTACGACTCACTCGCCATCGCGAACGTCTCATTGCCCGAAGCGGTCCGCCAGCAAGTCGAGATTCAGCTCAAGTACGAAGGCTATATCGCGCGCGACCTCGAACAGATCCAGCGATTCACCAGACTGGAGACCAAACAGTTACCCGCCTGGATTGATTACGAAAAGATCGCTGCTCTCCGAATTGAATCGCGTCAGAAACTCTCGCGCTTACGGCCGGACTCAATCGGCCAAGCCTCGCGTATTTCGGGAGTCACGCCCGCCGACATCGCCATCCTGTTGGTGTGGTTGAAGAAGGCGAATGAGACGCGCGCTTAACCACGCTTCTCAATCATCCGCCGAAACTCATCGAACAGAAATCCCGCGTCGTGTGGGCCTGGGGAAGCTTCGGGGTGATACTGAACACTGAACACTGGATACTTCTTATGCCGCATGCCTTCCACTGTCTGGTCATTCAGATTGATCTGGGTGATCTCGACTTCACTCGCCGGAACGCTGGCAGGATCCACGGCGAATCCGTGGTTCTGTGAAGTGATCGCTACTTTACCGGAAGGCAGGTCCTTCACCGGCTGATTCGCCCCGCGATGGCCGAACTTCAGTTTGAACGTCCGTCCCCCAAACGCGAACCCAAGAATCTGATGCCCCAAACAAATCCCGAAAATCGGCACTTCGCCCAGCAGACCTCCAACCGACTTGTGTGCGTAATCCAACGCCTCGGGATCACCCGGGCCGTTCGATAGGAAAACGCCGCGCGGTTTGTAGCGCATGACCTCTTCAGCAGTCGCCGTTGCCGGGACGACTTGAACACGGAAGGCTCGCTGTCTCAGCCGACGAAGGATGTTGTATTTGATGCCGAAATCGAAAGCGACGATTGGAATATCCGCCGACGGCAGAGCGTCGTGGTAATGCATCTGACCATTCGGTGCCCGCTCGATTTTCCAATTCCGACTGACCATGTCGTCGGGATCCCAAACGAACGGCTTTGGATGCGTCACCTCCTTCACATAGTCCACGCCCACAATGCCCGGCCAATCCCGCGCCCGCTTCACCGCTTCTTGGTCCGAGATACCCTCGGTCGAAACGCACGACTTCATCGCGCCTTTCACTCGCAATATTTTTGTCAAGGCGCGAGTGTCACAACCCTCGACTGCCGGAATGCCGTTCTCATTAAGATATTGCGGCAACGTCGTTTCCGATCGCCAATTCGACGACACGCTCGACAGTTCGCGGACAATGAAGCCCGCCACATGCGGCCGCCAGCTCTCCACATCGGCTGCGTTGATTCCATAGTTCCCGATTTGTGGATAGGTCATCGCAACGATCTGACCTTTGTAGGATGGGTCGGTGAGGATCTCCTGATAGCCGGTCATCGACGTGTTGAAGACCGCCTCGCCACGGGCGGTGGCCCGCGCACCGAAACCTTCACCGCGGAAAACTGTTCCGTCCTCTAATGCGAATACTCCGTCCATGCTATTTAATACTCCGTCCATGCTATTTCTCGTGCCACACAATTCGTCCGCCGACAATCGTTGCGACAGACTTGCCTTTCAGTTTCCAACCGTGGAAAGGAGAGTTGCGCGATTTGCTCGCCGACTGCTCGACATCGTAAGTCCACTCGTGGTCAGGGTCAATCACGGTCACATCGGCGTCCGCTCCCGGCGAGAGCGTGCCCTTGCTCAGACGCAGAAGTCTTGCTGGATTGGTCGTGAACTTCGTGACCAGTGCCGGCAATGTCAGTACTTTATTTCGCACTAACTCCATCGACAGGGCCAATTGAGTTTCCAAGCCCAGAATCCCAAACGGCGCGTTGTCGAACTCCACTTCCTTTTCGTACGTGCAATGCGGCGCGTGATCGCTGGCGATGCATTCGATGGTGCCGTCCGCGAGTCCCTCGAGTAGTGCCTCGCGATCACGAGTCGTACGCAAAGGCGGGTTCATTTTGAAATTCGTGTCGTAATCCTTCAGAGACTCGTCGGTCAATGTGAAGTGATGCGGACAAGCTTCCGCCGAGATTTTCACGCCGCGCTTCTTGGCCTCCCGGACGAGCGCGACCGATCCTGCCGACGACAAGTGCTGACAGTGAATCCACCAATCGGTCTGCTCGGCTAGCAAAATGTTGCGCGCGATGATGACCTCCTCGCCCAATGCCGGCCACCCGCGCAGGCCAAGGGCGATGCTCCAATGCCCCTCGTGCATCACGCCGTCGGCAGTCAGCGCGTAATCCTGGCAATGATCGAGCACCGGCAGCTCAAACATTTTGGCGTACTCGACCGCGCGGCGCATCAACTCGTTGTTCTGCACGCAGCGGCCGTCGTCCGTGATCGCAACCACGCCGGCGCGCTTCAATGAACCGATGGGAGCCATCTCTTCGCCCTTGAGTTCTTTACTGATCGCGCCCGTTGGGAACACGTTGACGAGCGACGCTTCCGCGGCGCGTTGTTTGATGAACGCAATCGTGCCGGTATTATCAGCGGCCGGTGTCGTGTTGGGCATGCAGACGACGGTGGTAAACCCGCCACGCGCCGCGCAGCGCGTGCCGGTCTCGATGGTTTCCTTGTCGCCGCGTCCCGGCTCACGCAAATGCACGTGCATGTCGATCAAGCCGGGCGTGACGATCTTGCCGGTCGCGTCGAGAACCTCTGCATCGTCCGTCTTGGCCGTGGAAATCTTCCCACCGGCAATGAACACGTCGCGCACTTCATCCACGTTGTTGGCCGGATCGATGACGCGGCCGCCTTTGATGACCAATGGTTTCATGAGCCTCCTGCGCAAAGGAACAACGCGGCCATCCGGACGGCCAGGCCGTTGGTGACCTGTTCGAGAATCACCGAGCGCCCGCAGTCGGCGACTTCACTGTCGATCTCCACGCCGCGATTGATCGGCCCAGGATGCATAATGAGCGCGTCCGGTTTGGTACGGGCGAAGCGCTCCTTGTTGAGGCCAAACATGGCGGTGTACTCACCGATGCCGGGAAACATGGTCTTGCGCTGCCGCTCATGCTGGATGCGCAGTAGGTTGATTACGTCGGCGTCGCCGATTGCTTCCTCGATGTCGTAAGTCACCCGGCAGCCGAATTCCTCAAACTCGCGCGGCACAAGTGTGGATGGACCGGACAGCGTGACCTGCGCGCCGAGTTTGTTGAGCAGCCAGATGTTCGAGCGGGCGACGCGCGAGTAAAGGATGTCGCCGAGGATCGTGACCTTCAGCCCGGCAATCCGTCCCTTTTTCTCGCGGATGGTGAACGCGTCGAGCAACGCTTGCGTGGGATGTTCGTGCGCGCCATCGCCGGCATTGACCACGCTGGCTTTCAGCCGGCTCGCCAGGAAATGTGGCGCGCCGGCGGCGGAGTGACGGATGACGATGATGTCTGCGTTGAGCGCTTGCAGGTTCAGCGCCGTGTCCTTCAGGGTTTCGCCCTTCACGAGGGAGGAAGCGTTGGTGTCGATGTTGATCACATCGGCCGACAGTCGTTTCCCGGCCAACTCGAAGCTCGTGCGCGTGCGGGTGGATGGTTCGACGAACAGATTGACCATCGTCTTACCGCGCAGCGAAGGCACTTTCTTGATGGTGCGCTCGCCGACCTCCTTGAACGCCGCCGCCGTATCGAGCACGAGATTGATTTCATCGGCGGAGAGGTCGTGGATGCCGACTAAGTCTTTGCGTGTCCATGTTGTGGCAGGTGTGCTCATTTCTCGATTACCACCTCATCTTTGCCGTCCACCTCCGCCAGTCGAACCGTCACGCGCTCGGCGAACGCGGTCGGTAGATTCTTGCCTACGTAATCAGGGCGGATCGGGAGTTCGCGATGGCCGCGATCGACGAGGCTGGCCAACTGGATGCGCTGGGGCCGGCCAAAATCCGCCAGTTCATCCATGGCGGCGCGCACCGTGCGGCCCGTGTACAACACGTCGTCCACCAGCACGATGGTCTTGCCGGTCACGTCGAACTTGATGTGCGACGCGCCCACCGTTGGAGGCGCGTCGCGCAAGGCGAGATCGTCGCGGTGCATCGTGATGTCGATTTCGCCGACCGGGAATTCGCTTTTACAGATGCTGCCGACTTTCGCGGCCAACCGGCGCGCCAGTGGGCCGCCATTCGTGCGGATCCCGACAAACGCCAGCGTATCTGGCTGCGGATTGTTTTCGACGATTTCGTGCGCCATGCGCGTCAGCGCCCGGTCCATCGCGGCGGCGTCCAAGATCACCTTGCCGTTCATGGACACAAAAAATCCCCGGCCCGCTCGTGCCGAGGATTCTCCAGTTGTTTGCTCTGGTGCATTTTCGCTCCTTACTGACCTCACGGGGCCAGCTTAAAGGTGCTGTTGCGTTGTGCGATTCGTTTAGTTGGTGCTGCGTTTCCGGGCTTTCCGCCAATTCGACCGATGCTTCACGATCCAGTCGAGCAACGCGCGCTCAAACCCGATGTCGTAGCCCGCCTTTTCGCTCTCAATCCATTTGTGACGCAAAATTTCCTCCCGCTCCGCTAGGAATTCCCGGTACAACGAGGAGTTCATCATCATCGACTGCGCATCGTTGCCGCTTTGCGGCTTGTCACCCATCGTGGTTGCCTTGAGTCTGTCGAGCATCGGTCATACCATCAAGTCCGGCGCAGACTAACATACCCGCCCGGCGAATGCAATCCCCCCGCCGCCCACCCAAATCTTATGGAACGTGGCCTGCCAGCCCGCGCTCGTACTCCACGGTCAGCCGGACAATCTCGTTCAACGTCTTCGTCGGCCGCCAACCCATCAACTGGTAAATCTTTTCCGTGCTCGGCACGCGCCGGCGCATGTCCTCAAACCCTTTGGCGTACGCCTGATCGTACGGGATCAGTCGCAACTCCGACCGGCTCTCCGTACATTGCTTCACCCGCCGCGCCAGTTCGAGGATGCTGACCTCCTCGTTGCTGCCAATATTATAAACCTCGCCCACCGCGCGCTTCTGTTCCGGCAACCCCCGCAACGCCCGCACCACATCGCTCACATGACAAAAACACCGCGTCTGCCGGCCATCCCCGTGGATGGTGATCGGCTCGTCGCGCAACGCCTGCTGCACAATCCGCGGCAACACCATCCCGTACCGGCCCGTCTGGCGCGACCCGACCGTGTTGAACAGCCGCGCGACATACACCGGCAACTTCTTCTCCCGCCAATACGCCATCGCGAGAAACTCGTCGAGGAGCTTCGAGCACGCGTATCCCCACCGCGCAAACGCGGGCGGACCGATCAGCAGATCATCGTCCTCGCGGAACTTCTCCTTGTCGCTCTTGCCATAGACTTCCGAGGTGGACGTCAACAACACCGGCACCCCGCGCCGTGCCGCCGCCGTGAGAACCCGCTCCGTGCATCGCACGTTGGCTTCGATGGTATGCACCGGCTGGCGCACCACCAAGTCCACCCCCACCGCCGCCGCCAGGTGATAAATGAAATCCACCCGCTCCACCAACGGCTCAAACGCCAGCGCATCCAGAATCGAACCGTGGGTAAAATGCAGATGCGACTGATCGCGGAGATGGGCGAGATTGGTGGCGGCCCCCGTGCTTAAATCGTCGATGACGAAGACCTCCTTGCCCTCCGTCAACAAAGCCTCCACCAGATGCGACCCGATGAATCCCGCCCCACCCGTGACCAACACACGCTGCATCGCCGCCGAGAATACCGATTCGTTTCCAAAAAGCAACGCGAACGTTACAATGACAATAACTTTTTTTACACGCGCTTACTTCTTCGGCACTTCGCGGCCCAACTTCTTCACCACGGCCTGCATGTCGCGCCACACATCAGCTTTCGCGGGCGGATTGCGCAACAGATACGCCGGGTGGAAGGTCGGCATGATCGGGATTTCGCGAAAGGTGTACCAATTCCCGCGCATCTTCGTGATCCCAAGCTGCACGTCGAGCAACGCGCGCAACGCCGTCGCCCCCAGCGCCACGATCACCTTCGGTTTCACCAACTCGATCTGCGACAACAGGAACGGCAGACAATTCGCCACCTCCTCCGGCTCGGGCACGCGGTTCTCCGGCGGCCGGCATTTCAGCACATTGGCGATATAGACCTCCTCGCGCTGAAATCCCATGGCCAGAATGATCTTCGTCAGCAACTGCCCCGCGCGACCCACAAACGGTTCGCCCTTCATATCTTCGTCGTACCCGGGCGCTTCGCCGATGAACATCAACTCGGCATGCGGGTCGCCGACACCGAACACCACGCTGTGCCGGCAACCGGCGAGTTCCCGACATTTCGTACAGGCTTTGGCCCGGGCTTCAATGACGGCGAGTTCTGCCATTCCTGACGTGGGAGCGGCGTCCCCGCCGCGATTCTGAGCCGGTCGCGGCGGGGACGCCGCTCCCACCATCGCCTCCGGCCTCCCTAACTCCTCCAGTGTCTTGCGCGACACCTCGACGTGCGTCACCCCGGCGCGCTTCATGTCTTCGAGTGCCTTGATGGTTGCGTCAATGATCTCTTGCATAACGTTCCATGTCCGCTGGCACCGGCGCTTCGAACTCCAGCCGCTCGCCTGTGCGCGGATGCGTGAACCCAAGCTTATACGCGTGCAACAGCGGCCGCGCAATTTCGGATTTCCGCTGGCCGTAAATCTGATCCCCCACGATCGGATGACCAACGTGCGCCATGTGCACCCGAATCTGGTGCGTCCGCCCGGTGTGCAGGGTCAATTCCACCAACGACACATCCTGGAGGGACGCGCTCCGTCGCGTCCGCTCCTCGGCAGCCTCGACGGAGCGAGGCCCTCCAACGTATCTCAACACCCGGTAATCCGTCCGCGCCGCCCGTCCCCGTCGCACGCGTGCCGACATCTTCTGCCGGTTGTGTGCGCTGCGTCCGATCAACGTCTCGATCCGGCCGGCAGGCTTCGCGAATTTCCCCCAACACACGGCGCGGTAAATCTTCGCCACATCCCGCGATTTGAACTGCTGCATCAGACCTTGATGCGCCAGATCGGTCTTCGCCACCACGATGCAACCACTCGTCCCCTTGTCGAGCCGATGCACGATGCCGGGCCGCTCGACACCGCCGATCCCGGCCAGCTTGCCCCGGCAATGATGCAGCAGCGCGTTGACGAGTGTGTGCTCACGGTTGCCGGCGGCCGGATGCACGACCATGCCGGCGGGCTTGTTGATCACGATCAGGTCGTCGTCCTCGCACAAAACATCGAGCGGGATCGACTCCGCCCGTGCCTCCATCGGCTGCGGCGGCGGAATCTCCACCGTGATCGAATCGCCCGCGCGCACCCGATATCTCGCCTTCGCCCTCTTTCCGTTCACGCGCACCTGACCATCGGCAATCAACTTCTGCAGGAACGCGCGGGAATGTTCCGGCAGTTGCGCGCGCAGGTATTGATCAAGCCGCTGGCCAACCATTGACTTCGGGACTTCGAGGTGGGAGCGGCGTCCCCGCCGCGACCCGGCCGAGGGTTTCGCGGCGGGGACACCGCTCCTACCAATTGACGTTGTCATCACGCCGGATGCTCCGCCAAAAACGTCCGCAACTTCTTCACATGCTCCCACATCACCGCCTTCTTCGTCGGATCGCGCATCAGGAATGCCGGGTGATACAACACCATGAACTGAATGTCGGGATACTCCGGCACGGTGAAGAACTTGCCAGCTTCCTTCTCCATCGAGAATTCATCCCCGCGATCCTTGACCAGATATTTCAACACTACCGCACCGAGCAACAGGATCACCTTCGGCTTCACCAACTCGATCTGCCGGCGCAAATATGGCAGACACGCCTCAACCTCCGGCGCGCTCGGACCGCGATCGATCTCCGCTTTGCATTTCACGACATTGACGATGAGCATATCCCGGTTGGTGTCCAGCCCGATGCTGGCCATGATCTTGTCGAGCAACTCCCCCGACCGTCCGACGAACGCCTTGCCCTGCACGTCCTCGTTGTCGCCGGGCCGCTCGCTCACGATGAGAATCTTCGCGTCCGGGTTGCCGCGGTCGATGACGATATGATTGCGCGCCTTGCCGCGCGGACATTTCTGACAGTTGTACGAGGTCAGCCGCCGGCGAAACTCCCCATAAGACGGCGCCGCCACCACATCGTTGTACGCCGAATCAAAGAGATCAAATTCGACCGGCACACCCGGCTTCTACCACAACTGGGACAAATCCGAAATCCGAAATCCGAAGCACGAAGGAAATCCGAAAACAGAAATCAGACAAACCCGTTTCTCTTATTCAGATTTAGTGATTCGGATTTGTTTCGGATTTTGAGATTCGAATTTCGGATTTCCGATCCCGGCCTTGACGCTCCCACTGAAATTTGCGAGACAACAACCATGCCCCGCGTGAAGATCGAACTGCCGGAGAAATTCTCCTTCGCCACCGAAATCCCGGTCCGCATCACCGACATCAACTACGGCGGCCATCTCGGCAACGACGCACTGCTGTCCATCCTGCACGAGGCGCGCGTGCAATTTCTCAAGCACCACGGCTTCACCGAGGCCGACGTTGGCGGGTGTGGCCTGCTGATGGTGGACGCCGTGCTGGTGTACCGGCAGGAAGTGTTCTACGGCGACACCCTGCGCATCGAAGTCGCCGTCACCGATCTCCAGCGCACTCGGTGCGATTTCGTCTATCGCGTCACCAAAACCGGCACCCGCGAAGTTGCTGCCGAAGCCAAGACCGGCATGGCGTTCTTCGATTACCGCGAGCGGAAAGTCGTCAGAGCACCGGAGAAGTTTGTGGCGGCGGTACAAGCCCAGCCGTGAGCGGCGTCACACTAAGAGCGTGTTTTGAAAGGTGTGATTACGGGTGCAGCCGCTTCAACATGAGCCGAATCATCGCCACGTGAATCATCGTTTCACTGGTCGTCAGAAGTTGTTCGTAGTCACAGCGCAACCGGCGT
>Ga0247727_10005173_pt1 | contig 26805 bp, 23 predicted proteins | sample WisWelCaveWW1625_FD_202498 | JGI IMG/M metagenome (GOLD analysis project Ga0247727, IMG submission 202498) | Biofilm microbial communities from Wishing Well Cave, Virginia, United States - WW16-25 | ecosystem: Environmental > Aquatic > Deep subsurface > Groundwater > Cave microbial mat | place...
TGCTACTTTGGTCATGAGCATGGCGACGCGCCGCCCGACTGGGCGCCGATTGCGTTTCACGGTCACTTCAACACCTCACCCGCCGAGAACACAGCCAAGCACGCCGCCATGAAAGTCTTTGTGACGACGATCAATGGGGTTGAGATTGCCTTTCGGATCCATGCCGCGAGCAATCCGCTCGATCGTTCGGCGCGCTATCATTCTTATGAGGTTTACGCCAAAGACCCCGATAGCGGAATTTCACACTGGCAGGGCTGGTACAACAGCGGCGACCCGGTCAAAGACCGTGTGCCGCGCCGGGACGACTCCGAGCCGAAGCAACGCCCAATTATTTTGGTTGTGGATCAAACGGCCTGGGATCAAGGAATACGGTGTGAACAGTGGTACAGCGAACCAGGACAGGCGGCCTGGGGCTGGGATTTCGGCTGGACAATTTGCAACGCCACCACGCTCTACCAGCCGAACGAGAATGAGACCGCTACTGATATTACCTCCTGGATACCGGCCCCCGACGGAACACTGGGGTTGACCCGACGGCTGGAGGCCGCCTGGTATGACAATCGCAGTTCACAACGGGGAAGTTTTTGGGCTACGCAGTTTGGAGAAATTGTAAGCGGACCGGATAGCGTCCGTTGCACCGAGACCACAACTAAATTTGATAAACCTTACCCGATTGTGTGCCTGGAGCAAACTATTGCGCCGACGATGCTGAGTGTGCAATTTCCGGACAACGCCGCCCAAAGGGAGTTCCCGGGGCCAGGCGCAAAATTGCCAAACTAAAGAGCAGAATGATTTGAGACTGATTGGACGCCCTACCTTAACAGTGCTAAAATGCGCCCCATGTTCACCCGCCCATTTGCCCACATCCATCATCACCAACACCATCTTCCCCACGATGGTCATTTTGGCTTGGGCTGAACGCGGCAGTAGTGTGTAACGAACTTCGACGGCGTAGGCGCTCCCAAGCCTGCGCCGTTTTTATTTACTCACCACAAAGACGCGAAGGACGCAAAGAAAGAAAAGAATAAAGAAACCTTTGCGCTCTTTGTGCCTTCGCGGTGAAATCGAAAAGGTAGTAACGATGAAAACGAAGATTCCCACCGTCAAAGGCGCCCGCGATTTTTACCCGGAGCAGATGGCGCTCCGCAACTGGCTGTATGCCAACGTGAAGGCCGTCTCGCAAAAGTTCGGCTACCAGGAATGGGACGGGCCATTTTTGGAGACGCTCGACCTGTATGCGGCCAGGAGCGGCGAAGAGCTCGTCAAGAAGCAGGCCTTTGTATTCAATGATCGCGGCGGCGATCAAGTTACCCTGCGACCCGAACTCACCCCCTCGCTGGCGCGGATGGTGGCGGCGCGGGCTAACCAACTCCCCCGCCCGATCCGCTGGTGGTCGTTCGGCCCGTTCTGGCGCTACGAGCAACCGCAGAAAGGCCGCTCGCGCGAATTCTTCCAGTGGAACATTGACCTGCTCGGCAGTGACTCGATTGGGGCCGACGCCGAGATCGCCGCTATTGGGGCCGAGTTCTTTCGCGCCCTCGGCCTCACGCCGAAAGAGGTGGTGATCAAAATCAACAACCGCAAACTGATGGCGGAGAACATCTCGGCGCTCGGCATCGTTGGCGACATCACGCCCGCGCTCCGATTAATTGATCGCGTTGACAAACTCTCTCCTCAGGCTTGGACGGAGTACGGAGTCGCACAGGGGCTGACGGAAGACCAGACGGTGGGCCTGCGTAAACTACTCGAAGACAAAGACTTGTGGCGTAAGTCAGATGAATTGGTGAAGTTCTTCGGCATCCTTGAGACGATGGGCGTCGGCGACTACTTCGAATATGACCCCAGCATCGTGCGCGGCCTCGACTACTACACCCGCACCGTGATGGAGGCCCGTGACCGCGACGGCGAGTTCCGCGCTATCCTCGGCGGCGGGCGCTACGACAATTTGGTGGCTGACGTGGGGGGCGACCAAAGGATTTCGGGCGTGGGCTTTGCAATGGGAGATATGGTGATGGCGCTGGTGGCGGAGAAATACAAACGGATCCCCGCCTTCCCCAAGTCGCCCGCCGCCGCTCTAGTCACTGTTTTTGAGGCGGATACAATGCCGGTGTCGCTGGCCGCCGCCCGCGCCCTGCGGGAGGCCGGGCTGGCCGTCGAGGTTTACCCCGACCCGGTCAAACTCGACAAACAGCTAAAATATGCGGATTCGCAGGGGATTCCGGTCGCCGTCATCGTTGGGCCGGATGAGGCGGCAGAGGGGAAAGTGACGGTCAAAAACCTGGCTGCCCGGACGCAGGTGACGGTCAAACAAACAGAGGCGGCGGCCACGATTCGTCAAATTCTTGAGGGGTAGTCGGGATCATGATAGAATCTTCCAAGACCTGTCAGGTTTTAGAACCCTGACAGGTCTGTGATCAACATGGTGCCTGTAGCTCAAGTGGTTAGAGCGCCACACTGTGGATGTGGAAGTTGTGGGTTCAAGTCCCATCAGGCACCCCTTTTCCAATTACGAACTTTGTAATTGGTAACCGCCCTCGTAGCTCAACTGGATAGAGCACTTGACTTCGGATCAAGGGGTTGTGGGTTCAAATCCTGCCGGGGGCGCTGTCTCCAAAATAAGTAAACAAGTACAACGGGTAAACATAGATACAGGTATACAAGTGAAAAACTTGTTTACCTGTTTGCGTTTCCACCTGTCTCCCAGTTGACCTGCCATGCGCCGCACCCGCCAGTTGTTGTACAGCGAAGAGACGCTTCGCCTCGAACTGCTTACTACCCCGCTCAATCGTCTCGACATCGCGATTGAGACCTCGCCGATTCTATACCCGGCCGTGCAGACCGTGCGGGCCGATATGGATCGGATGAGGATCAGGAAGATCAAGCCGTTCTTCTATCTCTCCACCGGCTACGGCACCATCGAGGGCACAACCAATATCTGTCTGGGTTTTTTCGATTACGACGAGCAACTGCGGGAATTGAACCGGGAGTTTCGCGGCTGGCAATATAGTTACGAAGATGTCGTCGCCACCATCCGTCACGAAGTGGGCCATGCGTTTGCTTACGCCTACAAACTTTATCGCCTGCCAGAGTTCCGCCAGGTCTTCAACGTCAAGGGCCATTATTTCCGCACTTATCCGATGACGGATCAATACATCCGCTACGTGAATCCCTGGAGCCGCGATTTTGTGAATCCCTCCGGCGACCATTATGCCCAAAAGCACCCCGACGACGATTTCGCCGAGACCTTTATGGTCTGGCTCACCCCACGCCTCAACTGGCGGCGCAAATGGCGCAACTATCCCGGCGCACTCCGCAAGCTGGAGTTTGTGGACAAAGTCGTGCGCGAATATCGCAATCAGGAGCCGTTGATCGAGAACGTGCCTTATGAGTACGAGGGGATGGCCGACTACAAAATGACGCTGGCCCAATTCCTCAAAGGCCGCCCGACGCATTACCGCAAGACCGCCACCGGCTTTGTAGACCCCGACCTCAAATACATCTTCCGCCAGCGCCCCAAACTCCGGGACGGAAAAAAGATCGAGCGCGGCTACATTCTCGCCGACAACTTTTTGCGCAGGAACCAGCGGGTCATTGTGAATCGGATCAGCCAGTGGGTGGGCGTGGAACCCGGCGTCGTCAACGATCTGATCGTCAAGTGCTGGCAACGGGCCGATGATCTCGATCTGTGGTTGAAACGCGACGAGCAGGAAAAGAAACTGGTGGAGTTTACAACCTACGTTTCGACGCGATGCGCGTATTATTACGTGTGGGGGACGTATTTTCCTTGAAAGTAGACGAGTACGCACGTAGACAGGTACACAAGGGACGAGCGCTCCCATCTGTACGCGTCTATCGGTCTACTTGTTTCCTTGTTGACCCATCACCGCTCCATAGACCTTCACAATCTTCTTCGCAATCAACGGCCAGGCATAGCCCCTGGCGTACTCCGCCGCCCGCGCCCCTAATTTTGATCGCAACTCAGGGTTGCCGATCAGCAACTGCAACTTGTCGCACAGCGCTTCGGGGTCGCGGTCGGGCACGTGGAAACCGGTTTCCCCATCCCGCACCAAAAAGGCCAGGCCGCCCACCTCCGAAGCGATCACCGGGACGCCGCAAGCCATCGCCTCCAGCGCCACCAACCCAAACGATTCGTAGTGGGAGGGCATGATCACTGTCTGCGCCGCCGCGTAGTAATCTCCCAGCGAGTCTTGATCCTGTTTGCCCAAAAACGCCACCACATCGCCGATCCCCAACTCCATTCGCAGGGTGCGCAAGCGTTCCATCTCCGCGTTCTCGCGCCTACCGTTGTCAGAGGGGTCGCCGCCAATGATGGAGAGGCACAAGTTGGGCGGCATCCTGTCACGATCCCGCAGTAACTTCATCGCCCGTAGGAGCGTCTCCAAACCCTTCAGAGGTTCGATGCGGCCCACGAACAACAGCATCGTATCGCCGGGCGGCACACCGATGCGGGCTTTGGCCTCGGCCATCGGGATGGGGTGAAAAGCTTCAAGGTCAACCCCCGGTGGAATGATCTCGACCCGGCGGGTGTCGGCCTGCATCAGCATTTGCAGTTGGGCCTTCTCGGCCTCGGTCGCCGCAATCGTCCGGTCAGCCCAGCGCACGATCTCCTCTTCCATCTCCAATCGCAGATCGGACTCGCGCTCCTCGGGCCGCAGGGCGATGCGATTCTTCATCACCCCCAGCGTGTGTGCCATGTGAACGAAGGGCACGCGCCAAAACTTTCGTAGTTCATGCGCCACCACGCCCGACAGCCAGTAGTGCGAATGGATGAGGTCGTAGCGCAATCCTTCCAGAGCCGCGAACTCGCGCACCCCGCCCACAAATTCCGGCAGGTAACGATAGATGTCGGTCTTGGGCAGAGGCCGCTCGGGGCCGGCAGGAATGTGAACCACGCGGTTGCCGTGGCCCAGATCGTGTTTGACGTGTGGCTGGTGCTCGTCCTGAGACCGGGTGAACACATCCACCGCGATCCCCTGCCGCCCCAGCTCGCGGGTCAAATCACGAACGTAGACGTTCATCCCGCCGGTATCCTTGCCGCCCAAAGTCGCCAACGGGCAGGTATGCACAGAAAGCATTGCGATACGCATGAGTCTATTTATACCGCCCCTGCCGGGAAATCATGCTACTGATAGTAGAAAATATGATCCCGCCTACGAGAACCCAGACAATATCCAATTGAGTCGGGCCAATTTGCACCCACAGTTGCGGCAACCCAACCTGATGGGCGGCCCACGGGCCGACGGCGCACCCCAACACACCGGCGGCAAAACAGAGTAAAAAGCTGGCCGCTGAGGCGCCGTTGATCCCCTGATCCGCCAACCCGCACAATCCCGCAATGAAGAAATAGACGCCTAATCTCACTACGAAATCCATAGTCTGCCTCCTTATTAGATAATTTGAAATGATCCCCAATATACCCAAATTTAGCCGTTGAGACCACCCTCACTCATATTCGCTCTCTGTGCGACTTTCGCCTCACTGCAAGTAACGGACAAACCGAGTACAATTCGGAAACGCAACGACTGGCGTGGCGAGGTATTGAGGCCGGCAAGCAAACTATTTTGATCGGACGACAATCGGAGCCTTCATGAAATTTGGAGTTTGTTATTACCCCGAACACTGGCCGCAGGCGCGCTGGGCGACGGATGCCAAAATGATGCGCGAGGCCGGGATTGACATCGTCCGCATTGGCGAATTTGCCTGGGCGAAAATGGAACCAGAAGAAGGCGAGTTCACCTGGGAATGGCTCGATACCGCCATTGAAACATTGGCTGGCGAAAATTTGCAGATCGTTCTTGGCACACCCACCGCCACCCCACCGGTCTGGCTGTGCAAAGCTTACCCCGATATTCTGCCGGTAGATTCACAGGGCCGCCGCCGCCATTTCGGATCGCGCCGCCACTACTGCGCCAACAGTCCGGCCTATCAAACCCACACTCGCCGCATCGTCACTGCGATGGGCAAACGCTATGGCCAACACCCGGCCCTCGTCGGTTGGCAAATTGACAACGAGTTCGGTTGCCACGACACTGCACGTTGCTATTGCAACTACTGCGCCGCCGACTTTCGCAAATGGCTCGAAAACAAATACGTGATGATTGACGCCCTCAACGAGGCCTGGGGCACAATCTTTTGGAGTCAGACTTACAGCCACTGGGACGAGATCGATCCGCCCTATCTCACTGTCACCGAGCCTAACGCCAGCCACGTCCTCGACTTCTACCGTTTCTCATCCGACTCCGTTGTCGCCTATCAGCGATTGCAAATTGACCTCCTGCGCGAGCTTTCACCGGATAAACCCCTCACCACCAACTTCATGGGCAACTTCCCGGACTTGAACTATCACGATCTGGCTCGCCCGCTCGATTTCATCACCTGGGACTCGTATCCCACCGGCTATGCCGAAGTGCAGGCCCAAATGCTCTACTCGCCCACCGATCACCGCCCAACCTTTGCCTACGATGCGGGCGATCCCTACGTCACCGGCTTCTGCCACGATCTCACCCGCGGCCTCAAACCGGACAAGCCCTTCTGGATCATGGAGCAACAGTGCGGCAACATTAATTGGAGCCACTACAACACCGGCGTCCGCCCCGGCACAACCCGCCTGTGGACGTGGCACGCCCTCGCTTCCGGGGCGGAAGCCGCCGTGTACTTTAGTTGGCGGTCTACCCTGTTCGGGCAAGAGCAACATCACGGCGCTCTCCTTCACCACGATGCTTCGCCCGCTGTTGGCTATGAAGATTTGCAGGCCATGAAAGCCGACCGCGCCCTCATGGCCGAACTCTCGGCCCTGCCCGTCAAAGCCCACGTCGCCATCATCGGCGACTACAACGATCTGTGGGCCATTCAACTGCAACCTCATCGGCTAAACTTCGGCTACCATCGCCACCTCTTTGTCTTCTACCGTGCCCTGCAACGGCTCGGCATCTCCGTCAGCATTGTCGGGCCTGACGCCGACCTGAGCCTCTACAAACTGGTGATCGCCCCCACCGTCTTTCTTTCCGATGAACGCCTCATCGCCTCCCTGACCGCTTTTGCCGAACGCGGTGGCGACGTCCTCATCGGCGTGCGCTCCGGCTTTAAGACCCTCAGCAATCGCGTCACCGATCAACCCCTGCCTGGCCCTTTCCGCGAACTCATCGGCGGCATGGTCGCCGACTGGCACTCCCTGCCGCCTGGCGTGGGCTACGACATCCAATCTACCATCCCCGGCCTCGGTGGGCAAGCCACCGTCTGGGCCGAGGCCCTGCTCCCCACCCCCATCACACCGCAACGTGAAGGCACGATCATGACCACCGGCGTGCGCGTCGCCCACTACACTTCCGGCCCGTTCGCCTCCTACGCCGCTCTCATGGAAAAACGCGCCGGCATCGGTCGCGTGTTTTACCTCGGCTGGTATCCCGACGATGATCAAGCCGAAACCTTGCTGGCCTACCTTGCTCATCAAGTTGGCGTGCCGCGTTTGGCCGAACTACCGGCAAGCGGATTGATCGCCGCCGCGCGCGGCCCGTACACCCTCCTGCTCAACTTCACCGACGAGCCGCTCACCGCCACCGTGGATGGTCAACTCATCCCCGTCGGCCCGCGCGATGTCCGCATCTTCAAGCGCCTGACGTAAACGTAGAGATGGCGTCGCTTATGGTGGGCCGTCTCCGATGCGCCACATGTTCATCAACCAGACTCGCCTCCTCCGTCACAACCCACCCCAACTCAACTATGGGGTCGCCGTCACCGATGTGGATGGCGACGGCCAGTTTGAAGCCGTCGTCGCCGGGTTCGGCTTTCCCAACCTCGCCCTCAAGTGGAATGGACGGGCTTTCGTGAATATCGCTGATTCCATCCTGGCCGATCCCGACCGGCAAGCCATCGGACTCGCCGCTGGCGACATTGACGATGACGGCCGTGAAGAGCTTTACGTCCTCAACACCGACGCCTTCAGCGGCTACTCACGGGTTGTGGATCGGTTGTTCGTGTTCGGCGATGAGGGCTGGCGCGATCTTTTTTCCGTCCCCGGCAATGAAGCCGCCCGCAACTTCATCGCCGGACGCTCGGTCGTGGCAGTGGATCGCGACGGCGATGGCCGCTACGGATTTTTCGTCGCCAACTATGGCGGCCCGATGCGGCTCTACGAATTGAACGAAGACGGCGAAATTGTGGACGTGGCCTCCGAGGCCGGTCTGGATTTAATTACCGGCGGGCGCAGTCTGCTGGCCCTGCCGCTCGTCACTGATCAAATGGACATCTTTGCCGGCAACGAAGGGGGCGCAAACTTCGTCTTCCTCGGCCACGAGGACGGCACTTTTGAAGAATGCGCCGAACTTTTCGGCCTCGACGACGCCCGGCAACACGCGCGCGGCGTATCGGCGCTGGACGCCAACGGCGACGGGCAATTCGATATCGTCCTCGGCAACTGGGAGGGTCAACACCGCCTCTTCGAGCGCAAGGGGCCGGGCAATTTTCGTGACGTGGCGCCCCCGGCCATGGCCAAACCCTCGCGCGTTCGCACCGTCATCGCCGCCGATTTTGATAACGACGGCTACGAAGAGATCTTCTTCAACAACATTGGCGAACCCAATCGCCTCTTTGGGCGACGGGCCGGAACGTGGGTGGCGTTGGACATCGGCCAGGCGGCTGAACCGGAGGGGCTTGGCACGGGCGCGGCGGTGGGCGACTTCGACGGCGATGGCCGATTGGAATTGATCGTCGCGCATGGCGAGTCCGATCTTCAGCCCCTCAGCCTGTATCACACCTACCGGAACGACAATTCTTACTTGCGCGTTCTGCCCCTCACCCGGCAGGGCGCTCCAGCGCGCGGCGCGGTTGTCAAGCTTTTCGCCGATGACCGGACTCAACTACGCGCGATTGATGCCGGCAGTGGCTACCTTTGCCAGATGGAGCCGGTGGCTCACTTTGGACTCGGCCAGGCATCTCGCATCGAACGAGTCGAAATTCGCTGGCTCGACGGGGCCACTGTCACCCTCGACAGGCCCGAACCGGATCAACTGATTCGCGTCCCACATCCAAAAAGTTAAGTCACATGGCTCTTGAACACCCCCACCGCCGATTTAACCCCCTTATCCGCGAATGGGTTCTGGTCTCGCCGCATCGCGCCCAACGCCCGTGGCTGGGGCAAGTCGAAAAGACTCCGGCGGAGTCCCTGCCACACTACGATCCCAAATGCTACCTTTGCCCCGGCAACGAACGCGCCGGCGGAGTCCGCAACCCAGCCTACACCTCGACCTTTACGTTCGATAATGACTTTGCCGCGCTCCTCCCGGAAAGTACACAAGTAGACAAGGAAACAGGGACACCGGTGGACTTGTCTACCGGTGTCCCTGTCTCCCTGTTTACCACCGACTCCACCCCCGGCCTCTGCCGCGTCGTCTGCTTCTCCCCCCGCCACGATCTGACTCTGCCGGAACTGAGCCGGCCCGAAGTGGAAGCCGTCATCCAGACCTGGACCGAGCAGACTCGCGAACTCGGCGCACTCAATTTCGTTAACTATGTGCAGGTCTTCGAGAACAAAGGCGAGATCATGGGTTGTTCGAATCCACACCCGCACAGTCAAATTTGGTCGTCGAGCCACGTCCCCAACGAACCGGCCAAAGAGCTGATCGCCCAACGCGAGTATTTCAATGAACACCGGCGGACATTGTTGGGCGACTATCTAGCTGAAGAACAAAAACGCGGCGAACGGATCGTCGCCGCCAACGATCATTTCACCGCGCTGGTACCGTTTTGGGCCGTGTGGCCGTTCGAGATCATGGTCCTCGCCCACCGGCCTGTCGGCGCCCTGCCCGATCTCGCACCCACCGAAGTGACGGCGCTAGCCGATCTCTTGCGCCGCATCACCGCCCGCTATGACAACCTGTTTGAAATTTCGTTCCCCAACTCCATGGGCTTTCATCAAGCCCCCACCGACGGCCAGCCCCACCCGGAATGGCATCTGCACGCGCACTTCTACCCGCCACTCCTGAGATCAGCGACAGTCAAAAAATTCATGGTCGGCTACGAAATGCTGGGCATGCCCCAGCGCGACCTCACGCCCGAAACCGCTGCCGAGCGATTGCGAGGCTTGAGCGAAGTGCACTACAAACAATCAGAACGCGGATGACGCGGGCGATAAAAACATCGCTCGCGGATTTTCGCGGATCATTTTTTATTCGCTCTCATTGATAAACGCCACCAGCGCCCCGATCTCTTCATCCTCCAACTCCAGTGCCGGCATCTGCGTGCCGGGCTTCACTGCATTCGGATCATCCAGCCACTTCGCCACATAATCGGGGGAGGCCGAGAAGTGCGTCAGGTTCGGGCCGACTTCAAACCCGTCGAAATTCTGGCGGGCTTCGGCAGCCGCCTCGTGGTTGTGGCAAACCACACACCCTTTGGCGATGAATAGCCGCTGGCCCTGTTGCACTTGCGTATATGCCGGGGGAACCGCCGCCGTAATGGACGGCCCCCGCGCCGAGGCAAACCCCACCGTGCCGATCAGCGCCGCCATTAACGCCAACGCCGCCGCCCAGGCCGCGCGAGTCCGAATCAGCGCCGCTACTCCGCCGAAGACACCGAGGACGCCAGCAACCCCGATCGCCAGCGGCCACATCGGCCTGGCCTCATTTGCCGGGTCCGCCGACTCTGAACCCAACACCGTCAACTCCGGCATCGCCTGCGGCCACGCGCCAAAAGCGTCAATCTCCCATCGCCAGACTCCGGCGCTGGGGAAGGTAAGGGTCGCCGAGTAGTGGCCGGTCTTCTCCTGAGGAGCGGCATCCACAGTGATCCATTTCGGCTCATCAACTTTACGCAGCGTGATCTTCGGTTTCAATTCGTCCATCGGCTGATTGCCGTGCTGGCGCACCACGAAACTGACGGTGAGTGGTTCTCCGGCAACCGCGTGCGAGGGCAGAGTGTCGAGTGTGACCACCGCCCAGCCCCCGGCGAAGATGGGCGCGGCCAATACGAGAGCAATTACCGGCATCAATATCAAAGCGAGTCGTTTCATAGTATTTCCTCCTAAGAAAGTATGTTTCAAATTGTCCTTCACCTGGACACAATCAATCCGCTGGCAAACACTGCAACACAGGCCAGCACGAATAACCAAACAGCAGGCAACGGAGAGAGACTTGCCGTTGGCGACGTGGTGGCGCTCGTCATCGAAACACCTAAAACCTTCAATTGGTTTTGCAGAACAACTTCACTTTCAGCGTTCGCGTACAGCCATTGGTCGTTGTAAGGGGTGTGGTCGCCGATCAAGTCAGGGCCGTCTTCCCAATACAATAAGCCGCGCCTACCCGCCGGGTCGGGATAGTAGTGAAGGGTGGCAAAGTTGAACGTCCCGTCGTAAAAGTAGCGGGTGATCTTATAGCCTTCGCCCGACACCTTCGGCGGTTCAGGAAGGGCGCCCGTATTGAAATCTTCAATGCCGCCCAACCGCAAATCTTCCAGAGTCTGCGGATCGGTGATTTGGACTTCGCCAATGAGACCGGGGCCACTGATAAAAGCTTTGTCGGGCGGTTGGTCGGGCCAGGCTGGAGGAGCGGCATAGGCAACGCGAGCCGCAAACAAGATTGAGCCAAACACTATCAGCCTGCAAGCGAGGCGAACGAATTTCATAGTCATGGTTTTCACGGCTCCTTGATCTCTCCTGGACTTACGCAAACGCACCCTTCGACGTGCTTCGCTGTGCGAAGCCCGCGTGGCGGCATCCTGAGCGGACGCTGAACGAAGTCGAAGCGGCAGTCGAAGGAGCCGCCACCCTCCGCTCAGGGCGCTTGCCGGTGGAAATTGCGTAACTCCAGCTCTCCTCTCATCGTGGGAGCGGCTTGCAACCCCCGCAAGGCATCGCGCCTGCAACGCGCTCCCACGATGGAGAATTTGCTACTGCGACGCCGCCACATTCGTTGTATCGAACGTCATCAGCGGGCCAGTCTTCTGCGCCACAAACAATCGCCCACCGTCCGAGCTGACGCCCAAACCACTGACAAAGGCCTCGGTTAGAAATGGGCCGCTGACTGTTTTGGTCTTTGTGTCGTAGGCCCACACATTTTGCCCGCTAGTGAAGTATAGTTTTGCGCCGTCTTTAGTGAGCACATTGCGCGCTGTTTGAATTTTCGAATCAGAGCCAATCAGCATTCCTGCACCCGGCTCGAATTCAACCACGTTGGTCACTTTTAGAAGACTCAGGTTGATTTCGGCCACCACGCCGAGGGCGGCGTTGGCGGCATACACTTTTGAGGCATTGAGGGCAAGGGTGTAATATTTTAGTTGATCGAAGTTGCCGTCCCCCGAGGGCAGGTCAATGCACACCGGATACTTGTCAACCAGGTTGAGCGTGTGAATGAAGGCGGTATTGCGGCGGGTGCTGAGATACAGGGTGAGCAACCATGTGCCGTTTGGCGAGGCCAGGCCTTCCCAGGCGTGCCCGGCCATTACCTCATCCGAGCCTTTAGCGCGCAGGGGGTCGGCGATCAACGACTCCTGCGAGAGGTCGTAGAGGCGGATCACGTAATGATCGGGGTTGAGGGCGGGCAAATGCTGGACGAGGAAGAGGGAGGTTCCATCAGCAGAGACGGTCTCCACTTCAAAGTTGCCATCGAGTTTCAAAATGTGTTTCGTCTCGCCGGTCTTGGTATCCAAAATTTTCACCTCTGTTTTCCATTCGTCCGCCTTGGCCCATGCTTGCGTCTCGCTTTCAGAGGGGATACGGGTGAGGGCCAGCCAACGGCCCAGGGGCGAGAGGCCGCTCAACGTCCAGCGGCCATCAAGTTCATAGTCGGCCAGTTCGTGGCCGGTGAGGAGATCGAAGGAATTGATTTTGGTGTCCGCATCCTTGATCGGTTCTGCGGCAAAGAACAGGTTGCCACTGGCCGAGGCCATACCGGCGGGCAATGCGAACTCTTCTCTGCCGCTCGACATATCGTAGGCAATAGCGATCCCTTTCGCGCCGTCGGGACGGGCGAGGAACAATTCAACGGGTTCAGGCGCTGAGGTTTCGGCAGGTTTTGGGGCGACCGTCGGCGCAACGGAAGTGGCGGGCGAACTACAGGCCGCGACCGTTGCCAGCAAAAGAATGGTGAGCAGTGAATGGGTGAACAATTTCAGGGGGCAAGTTCCTTTCATATGTTTTACACCGTTCAGCCTGCATAGGTTCCCAAGAAATTCGTAGCGTAGCCCCTCGTGGGCGGCTTGCGGGCGGTGAGCGAGGGATGCAAGGTCCTATACTACGGCGCAACCTCAACCACAAAGCTGAGTTCGGCGTTCGCATAACGTCCGGTGATCTCCTAACAACCAAGCGTGGGAAAGTCAACGCCGATCAGCACGGCCGACCCGATGTCTGAGCCAAAGGCATTCGTCGCCCGTGACACGTTGAATGGCGGGGCTGGAGAGTCCAACCGCCGACCCACCACCGACAGTTGAGGCTCAGGCTCCTCCCACGGGGAATATCCCTCGCGCCACCAAAACACTTTCTGAGTGTATCCTTCCGGGTTGTGTGGCAGGGCAGACCATACGCCGTTTCCGGGGAGCGCCGTCCATAACGACTCCGTGCCATACCAAAACTCGCTCCCCGGAGGATATTCCGGATATGGCGACGGCGGTGTGAACCGCGGATCCGGAGGAAACGTTACTGGACAGGTAAAGGGCGTCGGTAGGGGCATCTCGGTTGGAGCCACCGTCGGCTCCGGGGTTGTCGTCTCTATCTCTGCGCCCGGAGTTCCACCGCAAGCCGTCAACATTATCGCCATCCACAGTCGCATCAGTCTTTTCGCCATTGCTTGATCTCCTTTACTTCAATGACTCGGCGATCTTCTTGGCCTCTTCCAGCGACTCATCCGTCTCCAGCCGATACGTCACCTCACCCTCTTGCCAAATCAACACCTGGCCGGTGATGAGGCGCACCTCTTCAACGTCCCCATTGCGCTTCTGTAAGAAATACGGCCCTTCGGCCCAGATCGCCGATTGGCCGCGCACTGTTGTTTCTTCGATCACCGTCGGCCCCAGTTTGCCGAAAATGAACGAGTCCGAGTCCACCATGTGCAGGCTCAGAGTCACTTTGGCGGGTTGCGTCGGATCAACCCAAACCAACACGATCAACGGCGAGTCGAAGTACTGCACGAAGACATGATCCGGCGAGCCGAGGCCTTCGGGATAACTTGGCAAAAGGATCGGATACGCAACTGACGATTGAGCGGCATCCAACGTAGTCTCGCCAGTCAGATCGAGCACCGATGGCAAGGGAGTCGCCGTCGGCTTCGGGGTGGGTGTGGGCGACAGGGCCGCTCCCGGTGTGACGGGCGGCAGAGTCGGCGTTGGTATGTCAGTCGGCGGGACGAGGAAGATACGGACTGCGCCGAGTCGCAAAATTTCGATCAGCCCGGCGCGCACGCCGGGGACGGAGAGCAGGGCAAGGAGGAGCGCTGCAACCACAGTGAACGCGACTGCCAGCCGCCGCGCGCGCCAGGGTTTGGGGACAGACAAAAGCCGACGGACAGTGGCGGCTATCCCCGGAGTCGGCGGGTAGACGAACGTCGCCGCTATCGCCTGCACTTTGATCTCGAATCGTTCAGTGATTGGATCGCTCATTCGATCAACTCTCGTAATGCCGGAAAATCTTTTTCGACCATGACTCGCAACCGGCCCAGCGCGCGATGGGCGCGCGATTTCACTGTGCCAACAGCGGCATCAATCGCCTGCGCCGTTTCTGCTTCCGACAATTCCAAAAAGTAACGCAGATAGATAATCTCCTGATCCACCTGGCTCAGGCGGCGGACGGCCTGCCACAATTCCCCGGCCTGACCTTCGACGGGGTAGCGGTCGCGTTTGCCCCCCACCGCCATCGCCTCCGGATCGGCGCGCAGGGCGCGGCCCAACGCGGCCAGATAGCGCCCCACCGAGCGCAGGCGGTTGCGGGCCAGGTTGGCGGCGATGCTGAGCAGCCACGGGCGAAGGGGCCGGGACGGGTCGAAGCGATCCAGCGCCCGGTAGGCGCGGATGAAAGCTTCTTGAGCCACATCGGCGGCATCGTCGGGGTCGCCGGTGATCAGGTAGGCGAGCCGAAAGACGGCGTCCTGATTCTGGCGCGCAATCGTTTCCCAAGCCACCTCATCACGCCGTCGGGCGCGGGCGATCAGGTCGGGATCAGCCATGAGGTCCTCTCCGGAGAGGCGCATTCACCATAAATACACCGGTCGGTGGAGTTTAGTTCCAACCAGACTACAACGAATTCAAGGAAGGAACCAATTCGTTGCTTCCCTCAATTCGCTGTAGTGTTGGGTGAACCTTAATTCCCAAAAGGCTTGACACAACTCTAAATAGTGTGTAAACTACAATCAGTGTTATAAATACAACAAAAGGAGCGTGCGCTATGTTGGGCATTCAATATCTTAAAGCCAGACCGACGGATTATGTCATTCACTACCAAAATGGCAAAGTCCAGAAAGCCGGGGCCGGGTTGGCCTTTTTCTACTACAAACCGTTTTCGTCCATCGCCGTCGTGCCGGTGGGGAGCGCCGATGCGCCCTTCATCTTCAACGAGATGACGGCGGACTTCCAGCCCATCACCATGCAGGGCCAGCTTACCTACCGCATCACCGATCCGCAGATTGTCGCCGCCCTGCTCAACTATACCGTAGACAACGTAGTGGACAATTTTGTGAGCGACGACCCGGAGAAACTGCCGCAACGACTGGTGAATCTGGCGCAAGTCCTCACCCGCTCCGAGGTTTCGACCCGGCCCATGCGGGACGCTCTGCGATCGTCGGATGAGATTGCGGCTTCGGTGCGAACGAAGCTGAGCACGAGCGAGGCGCTGCAGTCGTTGGGCGTCGAAATTCTGGCCCTGTCGATTCTGGCGATCAAACCCACGCCGGAGATCGCCCGTGCGCTGGAGGCCGAGGCCCGCGAAGAACTGCTGAAGGGGGCCGACAACGCCATCTACGATCGCCGCAACTCGGCAGTGGAGCAGGAGCGGCGAATCAAGGAGAACGAGTTGAACACCGAGATCGCAGTGGAAGAAAAGAAGCGGCAAATCCGGGAGACCAAAGTGGAAGCTGATCTGGCGGTGGAGGCCAAAGAGCAGCAAATCCGCGAGGCGAAACTGAACGGCCAGATCAAACTGGAAGGGGATCGCAAGCAACTGGTGGCGTCCAAAACCGAGAACGCCCGTGCCGAAGCCGACACTCAGGCTTACGCCGTCCGCGCCTCCCTGCAACCGCTCGCTGAATTGGATGCCAGCGTTCTGCAAATGCTGGCTATGCAAACTGCCGAGCCGCGCCTGATGGTCAGCATGGCCTTGAGGGAGATCGCCCAGAACGCGGACAAGATCGGCCAATTGAACATCACGCCGGATTTACTGGAGACGTTGATGCAGAAGAAGTAACTTGATCACAACGAAAAAATCAGCCGCGAATTGCGCGAATGAACGCGAATTTTCACGGCACAACGAAACCAATTCGCGAAAATTAGCGAAATTCGCGGCCAGAATTATGAGCTACGAAAAGATCGTCCTTGTCACCCGCAAAACCCGCCTCGAAGGTCTGATCGAGCGCTTCAACACTCAGGCCCAGGCGCGGTTTTATATCGAACACAGCGGCGGCGATTTTGGGCTGTACGAGCGCGAACACGCGACTTATCACACCTCGCTGGCGGCCCTCAAGCGGGGCCTGCAGGGGCTGGCAAAGATGCAGACCATCGAGCGCGGCTTCCTGCCCAACTTCGTCTTCGCCGAAACCGATCTGGTCGTCACCATCGGCATTGACGGGCTGGTGGTGAACACGGCCAAGTATCTCGACGGGCAACCGTTGGTGGCCGTAAACCCTGACCCGGAGCATGTGGATGGAATTTTATTGCCGTTTACTGTAGAGAGTGCGCCTGATGCAGTAAAAAAAGTAATAAGTAATCAGTTTACAGTGCGGCAAATCACGATGGCCGAGGCGACACTCAACGACGGCCAGACCTTGCTAGCTTTCAACGATTTTTTCATCGGCGCGCGCTCGCACGTTTCGGCGCGCTATTTGATCCGGGCCGAGGGGCGCGAGGAGCATCACTCGTCCAGCGGGGTGTTGGCTTGCACCGGCGCTGGCTCGACAGGCTGGATGAGCAGTGTCTTCAACATGACGCGGGGGATGATGAAAGCATTTGCGGGCGGCGACGAGGCCTTATGCTGCCCGACTCTGGCCTGGGATACCGACCACTTGATCTTCGCCGTTCGCGAACCCTTCATCAGCAAAACCTCGTCTGCCGAGATTGTGTGCGGCATGATCAGCCGCGAGTCGCCGCTGGTGCTGAAATCGGAGATGCCGGAGGGCGGTGTCATCTTCAGTGATGGGGTGGAGGCGGATTATATGGCCTTCAACTCTGGTGCGATTGCGACGATCCGGCTGGCGGGGAGGAGGACGAGGTTAGTGGTAGGGTGAGAGTTAAGTAGTGAGTTCGAAAGCCGAAATGTAACTCTTATCATCTTGACTTATCTAATGTTGAGCCTACACTTACAATTATCTGTGTAAAGCGATGTTGTAGAAGTGTTCAGAGGAAACCCATATGCAATCAGACTACTCCATTTCATTAAGCTTTCTGCCGCTCGTATCGGGGTCGTTTTCTTTCACCATCTATAGGTTGGAACACTCTGGACAAAAGAAAGCCGATCTTCCACATGATGTCGTCAATGAATCCTTGCCCATTAGTCACGATACCCCGGATCAACGGAAGAAATACTGGGTATCTTTGAACAAGATAGATGGACTTGAAAGTTTTGAGTGTAAGGAGGGTTATAACCAGTATCTCACTAGAGATTTTCTACTCAGCCGACTAATTGCATCTTGCCGAGCTGTTAGTACAAAAATACATTTTTATGAAGAAAAAGACTTTGCAAGAAAGCGAGTAGTGTTTAAGCTACAAACTTATCCGGAAGGGGAAACAACTGTATGGCTACAAGCCTATTATCTCAAATCGACTTTGAAGTTTGGCTTTCTGATCGATTTTTCTTTCCGAAAAGGCAATGACGTACCGTTTTCAAAACGAGTTCAGCAACTGAGTTTAAGCCTGGATCAGTATGGAAAAGAGAATAAGAGTTTCTATGCTGATCGTTACACTAAGATACAAGAATTCATAAATCGATATTTTTCTGATATCTTCCCGCTCCAATATGAACATGGCGTTATTGAGGTGGCCCGCAAACTCGTTCAATTGCCTGCCAATACCCTCAATAACAAGCAATATTTGTTCTGCAAAGATCAGAGCGATGGGTCACAATATATGGGGCTAAAGCGTTATTGCCCACTGGCTGGTTTGGACCAGAAACCAGTCATCTTCTTTGTTTACCGGGAACAAAATCGACTTGCTTCGCTTGACTTGTACAAAGCTTTGCGTGGCGAAACTTTTCCAAATGTATTTCCGGGCACAGAGAAGATGTTCGGTTTCGCAATGACACCTGATAACGTCAAAGGAATCCCTGTTTCTAATTTCAAGGAAGAAGAGATGCGGCGAGTTCGGGATACAGTCCTTTCTGAAAATCGCACACCCGTTCTTGTGGTACTGGTAGCGCCGTGGGATGACGAAGAATTGGAAGATAGTCAGGATTACTTCAGAGCGAAACACATATTTGTTAGCGCCCTAATTCCATCACAAGTGGTTCGACTCTATACTCTGGAACGCGACACCCGGTTACAATGGTCGGCATCCAACATTGCCTTGCAGTGCTTCGCCAAGCTTGGTGGAAAACCATGGAAGGTACAGCCCCGAAATAGCCGTTGCTTGATTATTGGTGTTGGACAGTCACATCGAGAGGCTTTTTCAGATGGGAAGCGACATATCGAAAAATATTATGCCTATTCAGTTCTCACCGACTCTAGCGGGCTTTTCAAAGAGCTTCGAATTCTTGGTCACTCAAACGACTCTCTGGACTACCTGACTCAACTCAAGAAAAATATTGAAAATATCGTTCTAGATCACCGTGACACCTTCAACCGTTTCGTAATCCATGCACCATACAAAATTAGAAAAGACGAACTCGAGTCTTTTCAAGAAGTCTTCGCAAACTTCGGACAAACAAATCTCAACCAGTTTGTTGTTCTTAAGATCAACACAAGCAATGACTTCTTCGGCTATAGTCAAACAAATAACAGTCTAGTGCCATTTGAAAGCACCTACGTCTCTCTATCTCGAAACGATTACTTAGTATGGTTCGAAGGGTTGCAATATCACAATCCCAAAGTGAATAGGCGGTACTCACATCCAGTTCTCATAACATTTCACTATTCAAGCGTGCCCCTATCACCCAAAGACCAATTGGACTTTCTTCAAGACGCTGTTAATCTGTCAGGTGCAAATTGGCGGGGATTCAACGCAAAAAGCCTACCCGTGTCAATCTACTATGCCCAACTCATCGCTGGGTTCAACAAAAAGTTTGACGAATTAGACTTGCCAGAATTGAGTTTAGATAACCTGCTTCCATGGTTTTTATGAGGGTGAACCCATGAGTCTACGCCAAGAAAACAAAGTTCTAGTCCTGCTTGGTGCAGGAGCCAGCTACGAAGCAGGAGTTCCTACGTCCTCAGTCATGATTGACAGACTAGAAGGCCTCTTAAAAGACGATGCAGCATGGACTAGTTACCAAAGTCTTTACTACTTTGTCAAAAGCGCTATCTATTTCGCCGACGGGATAGGTGGCAAATTCAACAATGAAGTCAATTACAATATTGAACGTCTAGTAAACACCTTGTCAGAACTCGACAAAAAAGTAAAGCATCCATTGTATCCATTTATTGGAAACTGGAATATCAAGCTCACGGAGCTTGGAGGTGATGACTTCACAAAAGTACGCGACCTTCGACAAAAGGTCATTAAAGAACTTCAGGTTGATTGGGTTCTTCTTAGCGACTATAGCAAGTCAGATTATTATCGAGGTTTATTTGACTTCGCTAAAGATTTCCAGTATCCACTTCGTATATTCTCTCTTAACTATGATCTGTGTATCGAGAGGAATCGCAAAGGCGAGACAATAGAAAAGGGATTTAGAGACGGACGAACTTGGCTCTGGAGCAATTTTGAATATCCTGAGGGGGAAGCACCTAACATCTTTCTCTACAAAATGCATGGTTCTATAGATTGGCTAAGAGACGAGCATAAGAATCTGACTTTTTCAGATGAGCCATCCAAAATAAGAACGGATCAGCTGGGGATCATTTTTGGAACCGATTACAAATTGCAGTACACTGATCCATTTCTATTCTTCGCTTATGAGTTCCGACGGTGGACGTTGGATGCAAAACTCATCATTGCTATTGGCTACGGCTTTGGAGACGAACACATCAACGGCATTCTTGGGCAAGCGTTGGGAAGCGTCTCCAATTCAAATGAAAGAAAACTCTTAGCTGTGTCTACATTTGAAAACGAAGACGAAAAGAAAGCTCAAGTACGTCTAGCAAATACTTTAGGTGTGCCAGAAGAACAAGTTGTAATCACCAAAATGAAAGCCGGCAATTTTATCCGTAGTGAGATGACTGTTGAGAGGCTCAACAAAAACTTTCCAGAAAGCGCAAATGTCTTTGAAGAAACCAATTGACGGTTAGATACAATGCATGTGTTGTAACATGGCACTAGGGCGTGTCACTTAAACACCCTCTCTCCCCTCAACAACCGGCTCGCCATCTGATACGTCTGCCCTTGGGCGCGCATGGTGGGCGAGCGCAGATTTATAGCACGATCATTCAGCAATCACCCGCAAATACCGCTCCGCCGAACGCGCCACAGCCGCTTTTGCATCCGCTGTTACTACCCGCTCAAACCACGAGCTGTAAATCCGGTCATACGGAAAAGGTTCAATCGCTTTCAGGATGCCATTGATGGCCGAGGGGGACAGCGGGATCAAATTCGGGAAACTGCGCATGAAGCTGACGTAGCGCCGGTCGGAGACAACGTAGAGGGTGTCCCCGGTGAGCAAGGCCCCCCGCCCTTCAGCGCCCGCCGCCCAGTGGAGGACGGTCGAACCCTCGAAGTGGCCGCCACACCGGATCAGAGTCAATCCCTCGCCCAGCGCGTGTGTTTCCCCCTCCCAGAAAACGATTGAGGGATCAGGCCGCATCACCCACTCACGATTACGGGCGTGTAAATAGATCGGCGCGTCGAGGGCGTGGGCCCACTCGACCATTCCCGAATAGAAGTGTGGGTGCGAGATCGCAATAGCCGACACTTTACCCAGCGCCCGTACCGCTTCCACCGTGGCTTCGTCAATAAACGTGATGCAATCCCACAGCACATTGCCGCCTGGCGCGCGTATCAACAACGCCCGTTGTCCGATGGCAAAGCTTGGCTCGGCGCCAATGCCAACCAGGTTCGGCTCTTCATCGCGGAAGGTATTGCGGTGCGTCGCCCGCATTTGCTCCAGCGTCGTCCACTGCTGGCCTTTCCAGCCTACATACTGGCGCTCATCGTCACAGATCGGGCAATGCTCGGGCGGGCTGACCGTGTCCGGAAATTGTGTGCCACAGGTGATACAGATGTAGTTAGGCATAATCACTCAAACACCTTCTCCCCTCTCGACAACCGGCTGGCAATCTGATACGTCTGTCCCTGCGCGCGCACGGTGGGCGAGTGGGCGGCGAGGTAACGTGCGGCGGCGACGAGAATATGCGTCCCTTCAGGCGTGCCGCGCAATAAATTGTATTGGCGGAAGGCGGCCTCGACGGTTTGGATCGTATGGAAGTCGCGGTCTTCGCGCAGAAGTAGTTTACCCAGCATCGCCATCAACGCCTCGGGGTCGCCGTCACCGAAAAGATAGTTTGCCACCATTTCTCCCGCCGTGTCCACCTGCTGTTGGCGGTCGAGCAGTAAGGGCAGGTCTTTGAGGATCGCTTCGGGGTTTTCACGTTTGCCGTTCGGTTCAGGCAGGCGCGCGGGCGGGATGTTGAGGAAACGGTCGAGGTAGATGCTCATCGCTGCGTCGAAAACGCCACGCAACAATTCGGGTGATTGCGTTCGTCGCATTCCTTGATGCACGGCACTGGCAAAGGTGAAAGTATGCAGGGCGGTGTCCCAATCGCCAAATTCATTGCTGGTGTGGAAGCGGGCGATGCGAAGGGCGGCGGCATAAGCGACGGCCCCGGCCAGTTCGACTGAGGAGCGCCCATTGCGCAAGGCGGTTATTAGTGAAGTGGTTATTTGTTGAGGGTCTTCGCCGAGGAGGGTCTGCCCGAGACCGGACAGGTCTGGTGAAACATCTTGCGGCGAGGCGGAACGGACCAGACCTGTCAGGTCTGAGAATGTTCCCTCCAAAATCTCAACCAAATCAATTGGGTTGCGCCAGGCATTCGACTCTTCCATTCGAGTTGCGTTGGCATAGTTGTTGGCCAAGCTCGACAGGGCCAGTTCGACAACCTCCCGGTTTTCCCAACCGATGTGATCCAGGGCTTCGAGGGCTTTATTCGTAAAGTCCAGCACATGGCCGATTTGGATATAGCGGTGGTCAGTGGCGGCGGCGAAGAGCATGTCGGCTAACTGTTTGTCGTCAGCCCCGGCGCGCACGGCGGAGACGATACAGCGCTCCGCGCCCTCGGCGTCGCGCACCTCGACAAACTGGCGGAACCAACGCTTGAGAGTCGGAATATCGGTGGCGGTCGTTGGAAGCGGCTGAACACTGAATCGCGGCGGCATCCCAAAGGTGTTGTCGGCTACCGCCGAAAGACCGTGATAGAGGGCGCGCGAGCGATCTTCGGGGGCCAGATATTGCATCAGGTTCATCATGCAGGTCAGGATCGTCAGCCCTTGCCCCCACCCTTCCTGCCGGTAGCGCGTCCCAAACTCCAGCCCGAGGCGGAACGGCTCAACCGGGTCAGCGCCCGCTGTCCCAGCGCCCGAGTCCAGCATGTTGATCGCCGACTTGGCAATGACGAGCGAGAGGTCGCGCTCCAACCCGTCACGCAAGCGTCCCCGCTGACGTTGGTGCAGATCAGTTTGCAGCGCGAGATCAACCCATACTTCGTCATTCCGAATCTCGGTCGGGAAGGCGCGCACGTCGTCGGCGAAGAGATCGAACGCGCCGCCGCTGGCGAGATCGAATCGGGCGTGATGCCAGTGACAGGTGAGGATGCCGTCCTTCACGGTGCCCCGGTCAAGGGGGAAGCCCATGTGCGGGCACCGGTTATCCACCGCGTAGACGGCGTCTCCATAGAGGAAGAGGGCAAGGGTGTGGCCGTTCACTTGTGCGGCCAGACAGCCAGCTGTTTTAAGATCGGAAAGTTTGGCGGCGAAAGCGTGAGCAGTCATAGTTCACCTTTTTTGATCCACGAAGTTACCCGAAGAAGCACGAAGTTTTTTCTTGGCGTTCCTTCGTGTATCTTCGTGGAGAAATTGTCGTTCATGTTCCGAGGGCGCCCTGCCAGAGGCGATAGAGGCCGAAGAGGCAGAGGGCAATAGCCGAGAGGAGATTGAGGGCGCGGGTGAGGCGCGGGTCTACGCGGCTGGCGGCGGCAAACAAACCGATGTATAGGGCAAACCCCCCGATGAGAGCGACATACATGCCAATCAGAAAAGATACGTCGGCCAGCGGTGAAATCTCCCAGCCGTTGATCAAAGTTGGCCCGCCAACTGTGCTCCAAAAGATGTAAGGATTGGGGTTAAGGCCATTCATCGCCACGCCTTTGAAAAAGCCGCCTTCACCGGAGGCGCTCTCCGCCTTCACTTCAGTCGCCTTCCGAAAAACGTCGAACGCGCCTTTCGCCAGATAAATCAATAACAGGCCGCCGATGACCTGCAAGGCGCGCAGGAACCAGTCAGGAGTCTGAGTTAGCACGAGTAGCACCAGCGCGATGATCGGGCCATCGCTCACCAATGGCGCGAGCGTGATGGGTAGCGCGCGCCGCCAGCCGTTGGCGAGCGTTTGGGAAAGGAGAAAGGCCAGAAATGGGCCGGGCGAGACGGCGGCGGAGAGACCGAGGGTAAGGCCTTGCAGGAGATAGACGATCATGCCGACCCCGTAGTCGCTGCCAACTGAATGGAGGCCGAGTCCCGTTCTTGAACCCTCTGCATTACCGGCCGGCTGCGCCACCACTGCCACAGCGTTTGCAACGTAATGCCGAAGGTGAAGGCAAACAGGCCGATATACAGTCCGGTAAATTGACCGAAGAGGACGCCCGCCCACAACACACCGCCGCAAGCCACCATGAAGACGACGACGGACTCGGTGATGCCCCGCGTTTGGCGGCTGTGCATGAGCGCGCCTTGAAACCAGCTTTGCAAGACACTCAGGCCGGGCATGGGCAGGGCCAGCCACAACCCGAGGCGGGCCATCTCGGCCAGCGGCGGCGTCAGCCCGGACACGCGTCCGAACCACAACCCGGCCAGGGGTGTGAGCGCAACAATGAGCAATACCCCGGTCACAGTGACCAGGAGGGCGATGGCAAAGCGGCGCAGGCTGAAATACGAGCGCGGTTGATCCATGAGGGCCACCACCACTTCGTTGTAGGCAATGCCAAAACTTTGGGTCATAAAGATGACGCCAGAAATCACCGGCCAGACCGCCAGCGACTCGATGGGGTGAGGCATGCGGCTGAGGGCGGCGCTGCCCAACGGCTCGATGAGGAGGGTGAGCAATGACGTCATCGCCAACGGGATATAGAATGACACGAAGGCGCGGAAAGTGAGCGGCGGCTCGGCAGGCGGCGCGTGCTTGAGTTCGCGGCGCAGAACGGGCCGCACCCGAAGTCCAGCGTAGATCGCTTCACAGGTGACACCGGCGGCAATCGCACCTGTGCCGACCACAATGCCGGGGAGCGTCCCAAGACTGAACCCGATCACCAACATGACGACCACCGTCGTCAGCCGGGTCGCCGTGCCGATGCCGACGGCGCGCGAGTGATCGAAGCGGATCAGCACACCTTGATTGAAACGGCGATAGGCGATGGCCCACGTCCACGGCGTCATGATCATCAGCCCAACCCGGCCCGGTTCGATAATCTCCGGCGGCGCGCCGATCATGGTTTCGGCCACGAAGTAATACAACGGGGTGAAGGCAATGAGAAGGTGCAGGGCTGTTAGCACGGCGCTGGTGCGCATCATAAAACTGCGGAGCTTCACATACGAGGCCCAGTCTTTGCTGAGGGCAGTGGAGGCGGCCAGCAACATGATGATGGGCGACTCGACGATGAGGGCGACGGGAAAGACGATGCCGCCGTAAGCGGCCAGGTTGATCTCGGCCTCGGGCAAGCGGGCGATGACGGCGCTGACGAGGGGCAGTTCGGCGGCCATGAACAGCCAACTGGTCGCCAGCGGCCACCACGTTCGGAGGATGCGGCTGGTGGGAAGAGCGGGATGTGAAACAGAGAAAGCGGTCATGGGGTTAATTATCCCACTGGATCTTTGAATGCCGCCTCCGCAGGCAAGGTGATGCCAAAGTGTTCATTCAACGCGGCTCTGTATTCCGCCTCGTTCGCCAACAATCGTTCTTCGCGCCTGCCGTTCGCAGTGATGATCAACTTCATATTGCTCAACGTCACCCGGCCTTCGGGCGTGGCGCGAGAACAGACGCGCTTTTGGGTGAAATGAGAATCAGGCGAAGTCTGCTGGTAGTGGTTGCCGAAGGTGAAATCGAGGAGGCGGCGCGGGTGGAGGGTGAACAGATAGCCATCAGTCCATTTGCCGTCGGAGCCGCGTTCCATCATCCGCCATTCGTTGCCATCGCACACGAGGCGATAGCTCACACCATTTTGAGTCTGATCCCTCGACTCATTCAATCGCAACGGCTCGCGGAACGAGTCGCCAAAGCCCACGTCGGCCAGCCAGGGTTCATCGAGTCGCACCAGCAGAGTCATGTGATCGGTGTCCGGGCTAAAGCGATTGTGTTCCACTTCGTAAACGCCCGCTGACAGCATGGAAACGTCGAAGCCAAGTTCGCGCAACAGCGCCGCGAACAGGCCATTAAGTTCGTAGCAATAGCCGCCGCGCCGCTGAGTCACGATCTTGTCGAAGAGTTTTTCTTCATCCAGCACAATGCGGCAGCCAAGATGAATGTCGAGATTCTCAAACGACACGGTGTAGAGATGGGCGAGATGCAGGGCGTTCAAGGTTTCGAGAGTCGGCTCAGTCCGGCCAGAGTAGTTAAGGCGGGCGAGATAGGCGGCTAGATTCATAGGCAGGGTGTTAGGCGGCTTGGTTCAGCGCGCCAACCGAATGTCAGCCTCTCTTTCAACGAACTTCCACTCTTCGGTCGCCCGCATCTCAGCCGCCAACTCCTCAAAGGCTTGTGCATGTTCCGGCGCATACTCGAACCAAGTCAAGAAATCGAATGGCTCAGCCTCGCTCAAGTCGTGGCAGTGATGGAGGCGGCGGGCGATCGCCGGCAGGTACTTCAGACCTGTTTTGACGTGATGGGAACTTTCCTCAAATATCCTGCGGCGTTCGTCCTGGGGCAAATCCCACCACGCCACTTTCTTCTTGATCGGAATCAGCGCCGCCAGAGTGGCTTCCGGTCGCCCCAGGTCCGCTTGTTTGACCGCCAGGAGGTCTTGCTCGGCGCGAGTAATGTAGCGTACGTTGCTCGTGACCCCGCGCAGGACCCACTTTGCGCCGTCGGGCATGACGGAAACAACCTCGTGGACGATGTCCAACCTTTCCACTACCGGGAGGGAGTCGCCGGCCATCGCCTTGACCTCGACAACCGCCTAGGGCAAACGCATCTTAATCGAGCAGGACTTTGAGCAAGTAGGTTTCATCCCAGCCAGCCTTGAGCCGCTTACCTTTAAGGCCGATTTTGGCCGACTTTTCCTGTTTGAGCAGATTCAGGGCGCTGTGGCG
>Ga0247727_10005174_pt1 | contig 26800 bp, 22 predicted proteins | sample WisWelCaveWW1625_FD_202498 | JGI IMG/M metagenome (GOLD analysis project Ga0247727, IMG submission 202498) | Biofilm microbial communities from Wishing Well Cave, Virginia, United States - WW16-25 | ecosystem: Environmental > Aquatic > Deep subsurface > Groundwater > Cave microbial mat | place...
GCTCAGCTCTTCGGCGCCATCGCTCGGCGGATCATCCCGACGAGCAGCATGAGCAGGGCGCCGCCGGCACCCGCGCCGGCGATATTACCGCCGATCCCGGTCGGTGTAGCGGAGCCGAGCAGCGCGCCGAGGACCGCACTCCCGAGTCCGCCGCCGACTACGCCCGCCAACGTGTTACCGAGAGTCCCGAGACTGTAGTTCTTGAGTGTCGCGCCTGCGGCATTGCCGCCGAGAGCACCTACAGCAAGGTTGATGATCAAATTCCTCGCCGCGACCCAGTGTCCACCCCCCTAATAGGGGGATGACGTCGCTCAGGCCAATGGTGCGAGAGGGGGGACTCGAACCCCCATCCGCGTAAGCGGGCTGGATCCTAAGTCCAGTGCGTCTGCCAGTTCCGCCACTCTCGCGAAGGGTGCGGGGTCGGGCCTGCCGGTCGGGCCCTCCACCGCGAGTCGCGTCAGAACAACGTGTAAATGAAGGGAGCTGCGGCCGTCCCGCCAAGCACCACGAGCGCGCCGACGAGCAATAAGACGATCACGATCGGCGTCAGCCACCACTTCTTGTTGTTCTTTAAGTAATCGACGAATTCCTGCAAAAAGCCGCGCTGTCCCAGCTCCGCTTGCTTCGAGAAGTCGCTCCCCGATCTCTTGTTCGGCTCGATCCCGTTGGTCGCCATCGTTTCGCAGTCCCTCGTCAGTACATTCGAAAATAGCGCGCCGTCTCCGAACGCGCGTGCTCGATCCAGTACGTCTTCGCCTCTGGCTCGAACTTTCGCCTCATCGGATCGTGGCCGAAGAGCCTCAGCATCAAACCGAGCGGCGTGATGACGAGATAGAAGATCGATCCGAGAAGGAGATGGGAAATCGTCCAGCCGATCGGGAACGCCGCAAGCATCCAGCCCACGTAGATCGGGCGAAGTAGCGCGGGAAACAGCAGTCCCGGGAAGCCGACACCCACAGCCACGGCCCACGCGACCGTCGGCCAAGTGCCGGCACCGTAGTGGTAGTACAGATAGCCGCCGACACCGCTGAAAAATACGATCCACAGCCCCGAAAACTGACGAAGCTCGCGCAGGCTTGGATTCCAACGAATTTCGAGAACCGCCATCGCGCCCTGCCCCTCAGTCCAGCGCAAATTGCGCCAGATACGCCTCGTTGTCGATCTCACCCGCGTTCGGCTGTTCTTTCTTCAGCAGCACGAAACGCTCGAGCACCAGCACGTCCATGTTGGTGTTGAGAAAACAGCGGTGCGCATCCGCGGGTGTACAAACGATGGGCTCGCCCCGCACGTTGAAGCTCGTATTGATGATCACCGGACAGCCGGTCTTGGCGTCGAAGCGCTCAATCAGCTTTCGGTAACGTCCGTGGCGCTCGAGATCCACGGTCTGTACACGTGCCGAGTAGTCCACGTGCGTGATCGCGGGCACGTCCGAGCGCGGGATTTTGAGCTTCTCGATGCCCTGCAGGTGAGCCTGTTCACCGTTGAGTTTTTTGCGTCGTGAGTCGTTCACCGGAGCTACGAGCAGCATGTAAGGGCTCTCCACCCCCGGGCGAAGACCGAAGTATTCCGGCGCCTTCTCCTCGAGCACGGACGGCGCGAACGGACGGAACGACTCGCGAAACTTGATCTTGAGATTCATCACCGACTGCATCGCCGTGCTGCGCGCGTCGCCGATGATGCTGCGCGCTCCGAGAGCACGGGGGCCGAACTCCATGCGGTCCTGAAACCAACCGACCACGTTCTCCGACGCCATGAGGCCCGCCACCTGTTCGACGAGGGCGTCGTCGGTCGTGTGATGGTGATAGACGGCGCCGACCCCGTCGAGAAACGACCGAATCTCTTCGTCCGCGAAGCGCGGTCCGAGCAGGGAGCCGTGCTGTAAGTCCGTCTTGCCCGTGATGCGTCGCTCGTTCCCGAGCAGCTGGTACCAGACGAACAATGCCGCACCGAGCGCTCCGCCGGCATCGCCGGCTGCGGGTTGAATCCAAATGTTCTCGAAAGGCCCTTCGCGAAGAATGCGGCCGTTTCCGACGCAGTTGAGCGCGACGCCACCGGCGAGACAGAGGTTCTTCGTGCCGGTCTCGGCGTGCACGTGCTGCGCCATGCGAAGCATGATGTCCTCGGTCACCTGCTGAATGGACGCGGCGATGTCCATTTCGCGCTGACTGATCGGCGTCTCCGGCTTGCGCGGCGGGGCACCGAAGAGCTTGGCGAACTTCGCCGAGGTCATCGTCAGGCCTTGGCAGTAGTTGAAGTACGACATGTCCATTCGGAAAGACCCGTCCGCTTTGAGATCCAGCAGATGGTTTCGAATGAGGTCGACGTACTTCGGCTCGCCGTAAGGCGCGAGACCCATCAGCTTGTACTCGCCCGAATTCACCTTGAAGCCGGTGTAGTAAGTGAACGCGGAGTAAAGCAGCCCGAGCGAGTGCGGGAAGTGCAGCTCGTGCGTCAGCGTGAGACTATTTCCCCGCCCCACCCCGTAGCTGGCAGTCGCCCACTCCCCTACACCGTCGAGCGTCATCACGGCCGCCTCTTCGAACGGTGACGGAAAAAACGCGCTCGCCGCGTGAGACTCGTGGTGCTCCGTGAAGATGTATCGCTTCTTGAATCGGTATTGGAGCCCGCGATTCAGCTCACGCGGAAGGTAGAGCTTTTGCTTCAGCCATATCGGCATGGCCTTCAGAAAGGACTGGAAGCCGATCGGACCGTAGGACACGTAGGTCTCGAGCAGCCGCTCGAACTTGAGAAATGGCTTGTCGTAGAACGCGACGTGGTCGAGGTCCTCTATGCGAAGCCCTGCCGTGTCGAGGCAGTATTGAATCGCATTCGTCGGAAACTCGGCGTCGTGCTTTTTACGAGTGAACCGCTCTTCCTGGGCGGCAGCGACAATCTCGCCGTCGACGACCAACGCAGCTGCGGAGTCGTGGTAGAACGCGGAAATGCCGAGAATGGCGGTCATCGAATTCGGTCCATCGTAGCATCCCGGGAATCGCGAGCCAGACCCGGGGTCGGACCCGCGTCCATGGCAAACTCCGTGCGCTCGGTCAAAAGGGCGCTCGCGTCGCGCGCCCGCTACCGCTTCTTTTTCAGGTGTACGCTCGATCCTCGAGCGACTTCCGCCGCTTCCATGACCGTTTCGGAGAGGGTCGGATGAGGGTGAATCGTACCTGCCACGTCCTCCAAAACCGCCCCCATCTCGATGGCGAGTGCAGCCTCGGCGATAAGCTCACCTGCGCCGGCGCCGGCGACACCGACTCCAAGCACGCGCTCGGACTCCGGGTCGACGAGAACTTTAGTCAAGCCGTCCGAGCGACCGAGCGTCAGCGCGCGCCCTGACGCCTGCCAAGGGAATACGCCGACGCTCACTCGACGACCTTGACGTGCAGCTTCTTCTTCGGTGAGCCCGCACCACGCGACCTCGGGATCGGTGTAGACGACGGCGGGGATCGCTTGCGGCTCGTACGCTGCCTTTCGCCCCGCGATCACTTCGGCAGCCGTCGTCCCTTCATGCGTCGCTTTGTGCGCGAGCAGCGGCTGTCCCGCCACGTCACCGATCGCGAAGATGCTTGGCTCCGCCGTGCGACGTTCCGCGTCGACGCGAATGAAGCCCGCATCGTCGACCTCGACGCGTGTGTTCTCGAGGCCGAGCCCGCTCGAGTTCGGTTTCCGCCCGACGGCGACCAGCACCTTTTCGAACGTGCCCGTCGCCGACGCCTCGGGCTTGCCACCGACCAGTCGAACGGCGATTCCTCCCTTGGTCTCGGAAAGACTCTCGACTCGCGTTTCGAGGCGCAAGGACTCGACCGCTTCCGTCGTTGCCGCCTTCACCGGTTTGGCCAGATCGGCGTCGACTCCGGCAAGAATGCGATCCGCCATCTCGACGATCGTGACCCGCGATCCAAGAGCCGCGTACACCGATCCGAGCTCGAGCCCGATGTAGCCTGCGCCGACGACGAGCAACGTCTTCGGCACGTCGGCCAACTCGAGCGCACCGGTCGACGTCAGGACGCGATCCGAGTCGAGAGATAGCGCGTCGGGAATCGCGGGGCGCGAGCCCGTCGCTACGATGGCGTAGTCGAACTCGAGTCGCTCGCGGCCGGCGGTCGTGCCGTCGACGACGAGGGCGCGTGCATCCGCGAACGTGCCGCGCCCCTGCACGTAGCGAACCGCTCGCGCCTTGGCGAGAACGCCGAGCCCGCCCGTGAGCCGGGTGACGACTTCGTCCTTCCACGCCCTCAGTCTCTCGATGTCTATCGCCGGTGCAGCGAAGCGAACTCCGAGCTTTTCCGCCGACGCTGCTTCGCGCAGCAAACGTGCCACGTGAAGGTAGGCTTTCGACGGGATGCAGCCGCGATAGAGGCAGACGCCCCCAGGCTTCGCTTCCGGGTCGACGAGCGTGACGTCGAGCCCCAAGTCGGCGGCGCGGAACGCCGCCGCATAGCCGCCCGGGCCCGCGCCGAGCACGACCACTTTCTTCGCTCGCTCTGCTCTCTTTTCGCCCACGGCTCCGCTCACTCGCCCTCGAGGTCCATGACGAAAGGCTCGGCCAACGCCTCACACACCCAACGGAGAAAACGTGCCGCGTCGGCGCCGTCAATCACGCGGTGATCGTAGCTCACGGAGAGAGGCAGCATCTGGCGGGGCTCGAACTCGGCCCCATTCCAAAACGGCTCGTAGCGCGCGGCCGACACACCCAGCACGGCGACCTCGGGCGGATTGATCAGAGGCGAGAACGCCCTCCCGCCGATTCCACCGAGATTCGTGATCGTGAACCCGGCGCCTTGAAGCTCGTCGGGACGAATGTTCCGGTTGCGCGCCTTTTCGGAGATCTCGCGGAGGGCGAGCGCGATCTCGACGATGTTCATCTGATCTACGTTGCGAATCACCGGCACGAGCAGCCCTCGCTCGGTATCCACGGCCACACCGACATGCACGTACTTCTTGTACACGATCGCGTGCCCGGCCATGTCGACGCTAGAGTTGAACTTCGGAAACTTTCGAAGTGCCGAGCCGAGCACTTTCAGCAGCACCGCCGTCATCGTCAGCTTCCCGCCGCTCTTCTCCACGCGCTTGGCATACTGGCCTCGCAGGCGATCGAGGTCGGTCACGTCGGCAGCGTCGTGGTGCGTGACGTGAGGAATCGAGCTCCACGCACGCGCCATCTGCTCGGCGGTGCGCGCTCTCACCTTCGACATCGGCTCAACTTCAACCGGCCCAAATCGTGTGAAGTCCGGAAGTGCACCGGGCGCGCGCTCCCCTACCGCAGCACCGGAAGCTCCACGCGCGTGCGCTGCGAGGTCATCCGCCCCGACGCGACCACCCGGACCGGTTCCACTCACCTTCGAGAGATCGATCCCGCGCTCGCGAGCGAGCCGTCTCACCGAGGGCGACGCCGCGCTTCTCGGAGCGGCGCGCGAGGATTCGGCCGCACCAACTTTGTCCGTCGCACCAGCGGGTTTCGGTTTCGCTTGCGCATTCGGCTTCGCTTGCGCGCTCGGCTTCGCGGTCTCGCTTGGCGCCGCCGGCTTCGCCGACCCGTCGCGGACTCGAAGCACCACCTGCCCTACTTTCACTTCGTCGCCCGTCTTGACGAGGATCGCGTCGACCGTCCCCTCCACATTCGCCGGCATCTCGAACGCGGCCTTGTCGGTCTCGAGACTGAGCACGGATTGCTCGCGACGGATCGCGTCCCCGGCTTTCACCAGCACTTCGACCACCGTGGCGCTCTCGACGTTCTCGCCGAGCTCCGGCACCGTGCATTCCGTCGACATCCTCGCGATCCCTCCGTCTCGACTCAGCTCGTCAGCGGATCCGGTTTCTCCGCTCGAATCCCGAGCACATCTCGTGCGGCGAGCAATCCGGCGCCGAGCTCCGCATCTCCTGCGTCGGCCAGCGCTTTCACGGCGGCGTACGCGATGTGCTTCGCGTCGACCTCGAAGTGATCGCGGAGCGCGCGCCGAGAATCACTTCGCCCGAAGCCGTCGGTACCGAGCGAGTGGAGGCGACGCGGCATCCAGCGCGCAACCGAATCCGGCAGGACCCGCATGTAGTCGCTCGCCGCGACGATGGGTCCGCTCGTGTTCGCGAGCGCTTCGCTGAGGTACGCGACCCGAGGCTTCTCGCCCGGGTGGAGAAGATTCCAGCGCTCGCACGCGAGTCCGTCGCGCCTGAGCTCGCCGTAGCTCGTCACGCTCCAGACGTCGGCGGCGACACCGAAGCGCTCGGCAAGAACTTCCGAGGCGCGTACCACCTCGTTCAAGATGGCGCCGCTCCCGAGCAGCTGGACGGGACGCGACGCGCCGTTCGCAGCGGTGCGAAGTCGATAGATGCCCCGAAGGATTCCCTCTTCCGAGCCCGGCGGCATCGGCGGCATGGCATAACCTTCGTTCCCAACGGTGAGGTAGTAGAAAACGTCGTCGCCGCGCTGCCACATTCGAGCGAGGCCCTCACGCACGATGACCGCGATCTCGTAAGCGTAGGCAGGGTCGTAGGCGAGACAGCTCGGGATGACTTGGGCGAGGACGTGGCTATGACCGTCTTGGTGTTGCAGCCCCTCGCCCGCGAGCGTGGTGCGACCAGAAGTGCCGCCGACCATGAATCCGCGGCAGCGCATGTCGGCGGCGGCCCAGGCGAGGTCACCGATCCGCTGAAAGCCGAACATCGAGTAGTAGATGAAGAACGGAATGGTCGGAACACCATGCGTCGCATACGCCGTTCCCGCCGCCACGAACGACGACATGGCGCCCGCCTCCGTGATGCCTTCCTCGAGGATCTGTCCGTCTTGTGCTTCGCGGTAGTAGAGGAGGCTCTTCGCGTCCACCGGCTCGTAGAGTTGGCCGACATGCGAGTAGATACCCGCCTGGCGAAACAATCCCTCCATTCCAAAGGTCCTCGCCTCGTCCGGAACGATCGGCACGACCAAGCGGCCGATCTTCGGATCTCTCATCAGCTTTGCGAGCATGCGGACGAAGGCCATCGTAGTGGAGACCTCGCGCCCGCCCGTGCCTTCGTAGAACTCGCGAAAGACGTCGTCCCCGGGCACCTCGATCGACGGCGCTGTCACGCTTCGGGACGGAAGGTGCCCGCCGAGAGCCGCACGGCGCTGGCGCATGTAGATCATTTCGCGACTGTCGTCGGCCGGCCGATAGAGCGGCGCTTTGGCGATCTCTTCGTCGGAGACGGGAATGCCGAAGCGAGCTCGGAATTCTCTGAGCTCGTCCTCATTCAACTTCTTCTGCTGGTGCGTGATGTTCTTCCCTTCGCCGCTCTCACCAAGCCCGTAGCCCTTGATCGTGCGCGCCAGAATCACGGTGGGTCCGCCCGTGTGATCCATCGCGGCCTTGTACGCAGCGTAGACCTTGATCGGATCGTGGCCGCCGAGGCGAAGTCGCTTGAGCTGCACGTCCGACAAGTGATCGACCATGCGAAGCAGCTCCGGATCCGTTCCCCAAAAATGCTCGCGGATGAACGCGCCCGACTCGACGGCATACTTCTGTACGTCACCGTCGATCGCTTCCGTCCATCGACGCACCAAACGCCGCTGATCATCTTTCGCGAGCAACGCGTCCCAGTCGCTGCCGAGCACGACTTTGACGACATGCCATCCTGCACCTCGAAAGACAGCCTCGAGCTCTTGAATGATCTGGCCGTTGCCACGGACGGGTCCGTCGAGGCGCTGGAGATTGCAGTTGACGACGAAGATCAGGTTGTCGAGGCGCTCGCGCGCCGCGAGAGTGATGGCGCCGAGAGACTCCGGCTCGTCGCTCTCGCCGTCGCCGACGAAGACCCACACCTTCTCGTCTTCGACCGGCTTCAAGCCGCGATCTTCGAGATAACGATTGAAGCGCGCTTGGTAGATTCCCATGATCGGGCCGAGGCCCATCGAGACCGTAGGAAACTGCCAGAAGTCGGGCATGAGCCGTGGATGCGGGTACGACGAAAGGCCTCCACCCGGCGCGAGCTCGCGTCGAAAGTGATGAATCTGCTCGACCGTAAGCCGGCCTTCTAGAAAAGCCCGCGCGTAGATGCCCGGTGACGCGTGTCCCTGAAAGTAAATCTGGTCGCCGCCGAAGCCTTCGCGACGGGCGCGGAAGAAGTGATTGAAACCGACTTCGAGCAAGGTCGCGGCCGATGCATAGGTTGAGATGTGACCGCCGATCCCTTCCTCTTCACGGTTGGCGCGCACGACCATCGCCATCGCGTTCCAGCGAATGAGGCTCTTGATGCGACGCTCGATCTCCTGGTCTCCGGGGTAGACCGGCTGCGCCGCGGCGGGGATCGTGTTGACTTGCGGTGTGTTCGCGGAGAACGGCAGCCGCACACCGCGATCGTGCGCGCGGGCCTGGAGCTCCTGGAGCAGCTCGGCCGCTCGCTCCGCGCCGGAGTGCTCCAACATGTAGTCGAGCGAGTCCAGCCACTCGCGCGCCTCGGGGTCGTCGAATGGCTGGTCCGGGCTGTTACTCACAGGTCAGTTGACGGCAGCCTTCGTAGCAAGCTCGGCGTCGATGATCTCTTTGAACGCCTCGACGGGTTGCGCGCCGGAGAGCAAGCGACCGTTGACGAAGAACGCAGGCGTGCCGTTGACACCGACGGCCGCGCCGTCGGTCATGTCGACGTCGATCGCGGCGGTGAAATGGTCGGACGCGAGACACTCGTCGAACTTAGTGCGGTCCACGCCGGTTTCGTCGGCGATCGCGAGAAGGCGATCGGCTCCGAGGCCCTCGCTCGCGAACAAGGCGGTCCGATAGGCCCAGAACTTTCCTTGCGCGTTGGCGCAACGAGCCGCTTCAGCGGCCGGCCGCGCATTCGCGTGAAAATCGAGGGGAAAGTCGCGGTGATAGTAACGGATCTTGTCCGGATAGGCGGCGATGACTGCTTCGACGGCCTCTTCGCCGCGCTTGCAATACGGGCACTCGTAGTCCGAGAACGCCACGATCGTGATGGGAGCGCCCGCGGGGCCTCGCCCCTCGAGATCTCCCGTGGCTACCGCAACACGCGGGGCGTCGAGCTTGATCTCGGGCTTGTACTTGGCGCGAAGCTGATCCACGAGCTCTCGGGTCGCCACGGCCTCTTGGCGCTGACTGAGGAACTGAACGATCTGCGGCTTCACCTGCTCGAGCGTCGCGTCGCCGAGCTCGCCCTTGCTGGCCTCGTACACGGTCGCGATCTCTTCGTCCGTCGGCGCTTTCACCTTCGTCTTGATCTCGGCAGCGACGAGCCCGTCCACCGTGACCCCGCGTGCTTTCGCTTCCGCGAGAAACAGCTGCTCGCCGATCATGCGATCGAGCCCGCCCTTCAAGGCTTCATAGCGCGCATTGTCGATTTCGATGAGCTGCGCTTTCACCTCTTTCTCGAGGTCGGCGCGTGTGATCGCGGTCTCCCCGATCCGTGCGACGACATCGTCGGCGGCGGAAAAGCTCTCAGCCGCGGGCACCGCCAGCGCGAGCCCGAGGCTCAGTACGAAGACACTTGATCTCATGGTCCTACTCCTTCGATAAACCTGGAAGTCAGCGCCCTTTCCTGACGCTCGACGCTTGCCGAGTCAAGGCAGCCGACGAGGCGCGGCCTCGACGGAGTCTCAGAACCCGTCGGGGCGAATGACGGCGTCCGTGCCTCCGTCAACAAACCAAATCGAGCCGACGACGAACGCCGCGTCCTCGGACAACAAGAAGTCGATCACGCTCGCGATCTGCTCGGGCCTGCCGAAACCGCCCACGGGCAGCGGCACGGCACGAATCAGCGGCCCGAGCTCGGGATCGGCGAGCCCAGTTTCGAGAAGCGGAGTCCGTGTGGCTCCCGGTGCCACTGCGTTCAGGCGGACACCCGCTTCCGCCCACTTCGGCGCTCGATGCCTAACCGCTCGCGCCAGCGCGAGCTTCGACGCTGCATACGCTTCTGCCGGATGCACGGACTCGGCGATCCATCGCGCGTTGCCTTCGTCGCCGTCGAGCATCGCCGTCACCAGCTCTTGCGGGATCGTCGGCACCGTCGTCGCCGAGTTCGATGCGATCGCGACCGCCGCAGACGGCGCGCTCCTCTCGAGCGAGGCGAACAGGCGATCCATGAGTTCCACGGCGCCGAAGTAGTTGACGCTCACGATGAGCGGTGACGAATCCGGCGACGGGCCGATGCCGGCGCCGAGAACCAAACCGTCGATGTCACCGCCGCTCGCCGCGATCACCTCTTTCGCGGCGTGCGCCCGCCCAGCCGCCTTCGCGAGATCTGCAACGATCTCGGCGCCTTTGAGATCGACACCCAACACGCGCTTGCCGGCTCGCTGCAACCGCGCGCGGGTCGCTGCACCGATACCGGAGCCCGCGCCCGTCACTACCGTGGTCATGTCCGAGCGCTGCCTCCGTCGGCCTTGTCGCGTGGCGGCGTCGCGAAATAGAGCGTGTAGCTACCGATCTGGCGGTAGCCCATGCGGCGATAGATGGGATCGCCCATGGGGGAGGCTTGGAGCGTGACCATGCGCGCGCCGGCGTCGAAACCGGTGTTGGTCACGGCGCGAGTGCAGGCTTCGGCAAGGCCGCGACCGCGGCCGTCGGGAGCCGTTCCTACCCAGTACACCCCGCCGATGCCGTGGCTCATCAGAATGAGCGCGCAAGAGAGGCCCATCGATCCATCATAGGCGACGATCGCCGTGATGTGCTCCGCCGCCACCATCGACATTTTCGTGAAAATGGCCGCGGTGACTTCTTCGGCGATTCCGTAGGTTGCCCAAGCGACCTTGGACACGTCGCGGAAAGCCGCCAAGCCCGCAGCATCACGAACGGGCTCGAGGCGGATGCCTGGCGGCGCCGGCTTGCTCTCCAACTTTCGCGTGCAAAACATCGCCGGTGGCGAGACCAACGCCGCTAGCCCCTTCGCGCGAGCCGCCTCTCCCATCGACGAGTCGTCGAATGCGTTCATCGTGACCACGGTGAAGCCGAAGCCGAGATCGCCGAAATGGCGCTCTGCGCGCGCAAACGCTTCGTGAGCGTTGCGGCTTGGATCCGTTCGGATGGCGTAGTTGTAGAGAGGATGGCGCCCCGGCCCGGTGATGAGGAGCATGCCCTTGCTTTCGTCGATGGCGCCGCCCGTGGCTCTCGCCTGCTCGCGGAGCGCTTCGAGATAGCTTTGATCGCCGAGTACGACGAGGGATCGATCGTCCACCACACGTTCATACACGCGTGTCGCTTCGCCCGCCATTCGCGAGGCACGCTGCCGGTGCTTCGAGCTATGGTGACCGAGACGTCGCCTTGCTACGCTCGGTGACTCCCGTGAACGTCAGCTTTCTCCTCTCCGCATACTGGTTTTTCCTGATGGGTGCGCTGGGGGTCTTCTTTCCTTTCTATAGTCTCTATCTCGACGAGAACGCCGGGCTCAGCGCCGGTCAAGTGGGGCTCGTGATGGCCTCGGTGCCGCTCACGGGAATGTTCGTGCAGCCGCTCTGGGGCCTGGTCGCCGACCGCAGCGGCCGGCGCTCGCGGCTGTTGGCGCTTCTCACCACTGTCTCCGCGATTTGCTACGCGGCGATGTACTTCGCTGAAAACTTTCGCTCGCTGCTCTCCGCGACGATGCTGCTCTCGATCTTCGCAACAGCGCTGGTGCCGCTCTGCGTGTCGGTTTGCTTCGCGCTCATGACCGACGAGGGGCCGCACGCCTTCGGAAGAACACGCGCTTGGGGGACGATCGGCTTTCTAGTCGCCGTCGTCGCATTCCCGCGCATGCTCGAGATGAAAGACGGCGGCACTCCCGGGCTCGCAGCGATGATGCCGGTCACCGCCCTCGTCGCGGCTGTGGCCGCGCTCGTCGCGCTCTTGCTACCGGACAGGCCCCTTCCACGAAGCGCGCGCATGCAGCCCGGTGAATGGCGAATCCTCTTTCGTCACGGGCCCTTCTTACGTTTCCTCGTGTTCATTCTCGGGGCCTATCTCTGCTTGCAGGGGCCGATGTCCCTCTTCCCCCTCTTCGTCCGCTCGCTAGGCGGCGACATGCTGACGGTGAGCCACCTCTGGGTGGTCATGGTGATTCTAGAAATTCCCCTCGTCGCGTATTCGGGAGCCTGGTTCACGCGGCTCGGCCCGCGAGTGCTGCTCGCGCTCGGCATCGGCGCCGGCGCCATTCGCTGGATCGTCTCTGCGCTCGCGACGGACGTCAACGTGATCTACGCCGTGCAAGCGCTTCACGGCGTCACCGTCGGCGGTCTGATGATCGGCGCACCCTACTACGTCGACGCCGTCGTTCCCGATCGCTTGCGCTCGACCGCACAAGGTCTCCTCTCGATGGTAGGCGTGAGCCTCGGCGGAATTCTGTCGAATTATTTCACGGGCTTTTTAATCGAGCGCGTCGGCCCTCGCGCCCCTGCTTTGGTCGGTGGTGTGGGCGCCCTCCTCCTCCTCTGCTTCTTACCTCTCTTAGTCTCCCGCACCGCCCATGCCGTCGTACCCGACACACTCCTCGCCGAGCCTCTCTCCGCCGAGCCTCTACCTTAGGGGACTGGCGCCGAGGCAAATCGATCTATGAAGCGTACTCCCAAATACACCGATGAGCCGCTCGGGCGGCTGGAGCTGCTGGACGATTTCCTTCCTCCCCCCGAACGACTCGTACTGCGAGAGGACGGAATCAAAGTGACCGTCTCGCTCAGCAAGAAAAGCGTCGCCTTCTTCAAGAAGCACGCCGCACGATCGAAGGTACCGTACCAACGAATGATTCGGAGCCTGCTCGACGCCTACGCCGATCGACATACAGCGCGCAGCGTGACGACCCGCGCCACGAAGCGACGCGGTGAGCGGGTTACTCGTGCGCCTAAGCCAGCGCGCCGCGGCTGAGAGACTTCGCCCTCTCGCCCGTCAACGTGAATCCGTCGAGATCCAGCGTCGCATTGCAGAGCGACAGCTGTTCGTTCGAGGCGCAATTCAGATCCGCGCTGAGGAACGCGTCCGTTCCTTCGATCGTCTGATTGCAATCGGTGACTTCGACTTCCGCCTTTTCGGATTCCTCAAAGGTGCAGCGGCGACCTTAGCGTATCTGCGCGTCCACGTCTGCATCGAGTGAGCACCCGTCGGGTCCACGTGGCCGCTTTCGTGACTCGCTCGGGGGGTGAATGCGTTGCATTTCAGTTTTCCTTGGACAGTCGAAGTCTTAGAACAGCCGCTTCGCTTCATCGCGCGTCGCCCGTCGCGCGATGAGCTCGCTCAGCTCGACGAATCGCCGCGGCCGCCTGAACGCGAGCACACCCGTTAGCCGATCTCCGCGCGAGTAGAGCGCGACGAAGCGATTCTCGCGCGGGTCGCCTTCGACCACTCGCACCTCGTCGTCGGCACCGGCAACACCGGCGAACTGAATCTTGATTCCGTACTGGTCCGACCAAAACGTCGGCACCGGAGCGTACGCGCCGACACTCGCGCCGTGAAGCAAACGACGCGCGGCGTGCTGGCCTTGCTCGACGGCGTTCGTCCAATGCTCGACGCGCATGGAGACACCGAAAAGCGGGTTCGTCCAACGCGCGCAGTCACCTGCGGCGACGATCGCGCTATCGCCGACGACGGCGCAGGTTTCGTCGCAGACCACGCCGTCTTCGAGCTTCAGGCCGGAGCTTGCGAGCCAGTTCGTAGCCGGCGCGGCGCCGACGCCGAGCACGACGACGTCCGCTTCGACGCGCGAGCCGTCGCTGAGCCGCACGGCCTCTACGCAACGGTCACCTTCGACCCCCGCGACTCCGATGCCGCAGCGAAGGTCGACGCCGTGGTCGCGATGCAAAGCCGCGCAGGCTTCGCCCATGCCCGCACCGAGCGCGCGAACGAGCGGCGCCGAAAGCGGCTCGATTACCGTCACGGAGAGGCCGAGCTCGCGACACGACGCCGCCACCTCCGCGCCGATGAAACCCGCGCCGACGACTACGACGCGAGGGTCGCGCTCGAGCGCCCCGCGGAGCGCGAGCGCATCGTCGAGCGTTCGGATCGCGAAGACGCCGTCGATCTCTCGTACCGCCGGCAATCGTCGCGCGGCCGCACCCGTTGCGATCACGAGCCCGTCGTAGAGCACGGTGCTGCCGTCGGAAAGGTCGACAGCCTGAGGGCCGGCGCGAAGCGCCGTAGCAATAGCTCCGAGGCGCAAGTCGAGACCGAGGTCGTCGAGGCCTTCGGCGCGCAACGCGACGCGCTCGGCACTCCATTGCCCGCGGAGGATTTCTTTCGTCAGCGGCGGGCGGTCGTAAGGCAGATGACGCTCGGCACCGATCAGCGTGATCGCGCCCGCGTAGCCCTCCGATCGCAGCGTCTCGGCAGCGCGAAGCCCGGCGAGCGACGCGCCGACGATGACGATGCGTTTCAGCGTCATCTCAGAAGCGACGAGCTGAGGGCGCGACCTCCTCCGCGAACGCCTGGATCTGATCGTGAGGATACGGCGCGATACACATGAAGATGAAATGCGTCACGCCCGCATCCACGTAGTCGCGAATCTTCTCCAAGCACTCGTCTTTGCCGCCGACGATCATCTGCCCGCGCATGTGCTCGGGCGGCGCGCCGAAGGCCGCCGCGAGCAGGGAGACGATCATGTCTTGGAGAGCTTTGTCGGGCGTGTAGCAAAGCGGCAGCATCACCGTCTTCTCGATCGTGTCGGCATCGCGCCGAGCCTTGTCCGCATGACCGCGAATCACGTCGATCAGCTCTTTCATTCGCGCGGGAGAGCCGAAGGCGTTCCACATGTCGGCGTATTCGGCGACGATGCGGAGCAGGATCTTCTTGCCCTCGCCGCCGATCATGATCGGCAGGCCGCCCTTCTGGAGCGGCGCAGGATGACAGTACGCGTCCTTTACCTGGTAGTGCTTGCCCGAAAGCGTGACCTTCTCGCCCGCGAGCACGCCTTTGATGATCCTCAGCGCTTCCTCGAGCGCCTCGAGACGGCCCCGGACGGTCTTGAAGTCGAGGCCGAAGCTCGTGTGCTCGAGCTCGAACCAACCCGAGCCGATACCGAGATTCAGGCGCCCGCCGGAAATGTGATCGAGCGACGACGCCATCTTGGCCGTGATGCAGGGATGGCGATACGTGTTTCCATTGACGAGATGCCCGATGCGCGCTTTCGACGTCACCTGGGCCAGCGCGGAAAGCGTCGTCCAACCCTCGAAGCAAGGATCTTCCGGGTTGGTGTAGATCGCGTAGAAGTGGTCGAAGTTCCAAAGCGAGTCGTAGCCCCAACGATCCGCCTTGGTCCAGATGTCGAGCATATCCGGCCACGGAACGTTTTGCTGACCGGTTTGGATGCCGAAGCGAATCGGATGTTTTCCCATGCGCGTTACCTAACGTCTGCGCCGCTCGGAGACAACGAATCCGGCGTCGCGGTCGAGGGCTCGAGTCGCACCGCCACCGAGGCGGAAGTGTCAACGAGAAGTCCCACCCAAACGTCCCGCCATCCATACTTCGCCGCGAGGAGAGCTCGGATGAGACGGTGGCCTTCCGCACCGGCGAGCGGCACGACGCGCATCGTCTGGGTCGCTCCGGCTCTCAGCAGCTCTACCTCGGGCCTTCCAATCAGCCGAAGGTAAAAAGCCTTTCGCGGTTCCGCTGCTTCGATCCAAGCTCTGCCTTCTTCGTCGTCGGCGATCCAAACTCGGGACTCGTACGCCGTGCCGTCGGCGTCGAAGGTGCGGAGCACCACCACTTCCGCCGACTCGAGCGCGGCCCACGTCAGCGCGCCGAACGCGATCGCGAAGAGCCCGGCAACGGCGACGACTCGCTTCAGCGTTCTATTGGAGGAGCTTGCTTTCACTCGGTCGGGCTGTGAATAGCGGAGCTGCCGCCGGAAAGGGAGCCTGAGTGATCGAGCCGTTTCGCATCCATTTCGACGACGCCGCAATTCACGATCTGAAGAGCCGGCTCGACCGCACGCGGCTTCCAGACGAGATCGACGACGCCGGCTGGGACTACGGGCTGCCGCGCTCCGTGCTCGCGGATCTGCTCGACTACTGGCGCACCCGCTTCGACTGGCGAGCGTGGGAGGCGAGGCTCACTGCCTTCGATCACTATAAGACGCGCCTTCCGGCTTTGCTCGGCGACTCGCGGCTTCACTTCATCCATCAGAGGTCGCCTCACGACGACGCTTTCCCTCTCGTCGTCACTCACGGATGGCCCGGCTCCGTCGTCGAGTTTTACAAGATCATCGGGCCGCTCACGGATCCGACGGCCCACGGCGGAAAAGCGGAAGACGCGTTTCACGTCGTCTGCCCTTCCATCCCGGGCTACGGATTCTCCGACGCGCCACGCACTCGCGGTTTCGACATCCGCCGCCTCGGCGAAACGGTCATCGCGTTGATGCGCGAGCTCGGCTACGCGGCTTACGGCGCCCAGGGCGGCGATTGGGGCTCGATGGCGACATCTTACGTCGGGCTCCTCGACCCGGAGCATTGTCGCGCCATCCACTTGAACATGGTCGCAGTACCGCGCCCTCGCGACGAGAACATCCTCGAGACCCTCACGGCTGATGAGCTCACGACGCTCGCGAAGATGCGTGAGAACATGCGCGAAGAGATGGGCTACCAAGCCATCCAAGGAACGAAGCCTCAGACCCTCGGCTATGGGCTCGCCGACTCGCCGGCGGGGCTTGCCGGTTGGATCATCGAGAAGTTCCGCGCTTGGGGCGACACCGGCGCGGAGCTTCTCACGCGCTTTACGAAGGACGAGCTTCTCGCCAACGTCACGCTCTATTGGCTCACCAACACCATCACGTCTTCCACGCGCCTCTACTACGAGTCGCGCCGCTCGGGGCGGCTCGGGCCGGTCGAAGCCCGAGTGGTGGTACCCACCGGCTGCGCGATCTTCCCCCACGAAATGTATCGGCCACCGCGTCGCTGGGCCGAGCGGCTATATAATGTACAGCGCTGGACGGTAATGCCGTCGGGCGGGCACTTCGCCGCGCTCGAAGAGCCTCGTCTGCTCGTGGACGACATTCGAGCGTTCTTCCGAGGTTATCGTTGACGTCGACGCGCTTGAAACAACCCCGCCCAAACGAGTAGGAAGGAGCGAGTACACCTGAGCGAGGGGGACCGAGTGAGCGCACGCCACGCCGTTGCAGAGAATCAAAGCGCCTATGTCTTCGAGGGTCGTGAGGTCACCCTGCCCGTCATCGTCCGAAAGGCGCGGGCCACAGCCGTCACCTTCATGGTAGACGCGGAGGCTGCCCGGGCGCTGCTGCCAAGCCCGAAGCTCGAGATCGTGGAGGTGGCGCCGCGCAAAACGTTGTTCACGCTCGGCGGGATCGACTACGTCGACAACGACCTCGGCGACTACAACGAAGTTTCGATGGCGTTCTACGTGCGCGAGCGCAGGGCCACTCGCGGGATCCCCTACATCGGGGCTTGGGCCGATTTCCTCCGCGGACGGCTCTCGACCTACATCCATCGCCTCCCGGTCGACCAAAGCTTCACTTGCGCAGCGGGTCGAGGGATTTGGGGGTTTCCGAAAACCGTGGAGCGCATCGAGCTCGCGACCGATGGCGACCGTGCCGCGTGCCATCTCGAGATGGACGGCCGTCACGTGCTGAGCCTCGAAAGCCCGGCGCGCGGCGCGCGTACGATGCCGGACAATTCGATGCAGACGTACAGCATGATCGACGGCGCGCTTTACCGTACGGCGTTCCGTTCCGGAGCGAACGAGGTCGGCATGAAGCGAGGCGCAGCGACTCTGGCGCTCGGTGATCATCCCGTGGCCGACGAGCTGCGCTCGCTCGGCCTGCCCAAGCCGGCGCTCTTCTCGGTGTGGATGGGACACATGCGGGGACGCTTCGAAGCCGCGATTCCGGTCTGACGACGCGTCAGGGCGCAAGTCGCCCGCGGTGCGCCGCCGGTCGAAAAATTGACGCTCGCCGACGTAACGACGCCGCAGCGGAGCGACAAGGGCTTCCCGTGAGCACGGCTCGGGCTCGCTGGATTTTCTCGCTCCGAGATGACCGCAGTCGCGAATCGAGACCGCCGCACCGGCGCGGTCTCGAAACGAGAGAGCCTCCCGTCGTTTGCGCCGCTCGGCAACGCACACCGCAATGCGAAGAGCGCTGCGCTTGCGGCGGCGAGGAGGGCCTCTCCGCTCGGCACGCCTGTTGCTTCGAGAGGGGCGACAACGATCCCGCGAGGTAAATTCCATGACCGCGTTCAAAATGATCCGAGAGCTCTTCGCCGACGAAAGTGCAGCCAGCATGGTGGAAGCGGCATTGCTCCTCGCGGTCATGGTCGTCGCCATCATGTGGGGCGTCGTCACTGTGACCAACACGCTGCAGAGCGGGATTCTCGGAATCGGTGCCGCGATCGAATCCGCTTCGCCGGCCTCGTAAGACCGTATCGGATTCGGTTGTCAGTCGGCGGACGCAGGCGCTAGCGGTATCCCTTCCCGAATCTTTCGCGAGAACGCCGGATCGTCCTCGGCAGCCTTCGCGCGCTCCGTGATCTCACTCTTCGCTTTCATCTCGGCAAACGGAAGGCTCGTGTCGATGGTGCCGCGCTCGTACATGAGCTCGTCCAAGTAGCCGTTCACGAGAACTCGCCAGTCCCACGGATTGCCTGCGCTCACGTGTTTCAGGTGCTTGCGAATCGCCGTCGTACAATTGTGGGTGAAGGCGTTGTACCACTTAGGGTGATCCGCCATCCGGTTCGCTTCTTCGAGGTAATCGACGAGCAAGGCGCGGGCTCGGTCTCGCGACATTCGCACGCGGTAGAGGTAGACGTGCTCACCGCGATGATTCGTGCGTAGCCCCACGAGGTCACGCTCGTCGGCAATCACGTAGTAAAGCTCGTACTCGCGGAAGAAACCCCGCACCGACGAGTACGTCTCGCCCTGCTCTTTTCGAGTCTCGATCGAGATCGCCAGCGGGTCGGCATCGGCGAACTCCCAGCTGACGATCGTGTGCGCGATGGCAGGCGATCCCCAGTACGAAAGAAAGAGATCGACGCCGTCGATCTTCGAAAGATCGTAACTCCGTTCCTCCCAGCGCTCGTCGAAGTCCGCCTCGCTCCGGTAGTCAAAGTTCCGGACGTTGCGAATCGTCACGCGATCGCCGTCGATCTCGGCCACCGGAGGTCTCGCCACGTCGGGCGTCCAGTCCCGATCGTTGCTCGGCTTCACGCTCGAGTACCAGATCGCGAACCCCACGAGCGCGCCGACCGATACGCCGCAAGCCATCGCACCGCGACGGCGGATCACCGCGAGCGCGCCGATCCCTGCCGCGAGCATGAAGGCAAAGACGACCCCGGCGAGCAGAGGCCGCGGCAAGCCCGCACGGAACCAGATGGCGGCAGACGCCCAGGCTCCGACCCCGAGCCAGGCCAGCGCGACTATTGCCTCGGAGACTTGGCGTAAGGCTCGCAACGTTACTGCGCCTTGACGCCACCGCGCCCGTCATTCACCGGTACGCGCGACAACGGCGCGGGCTTCGCTCTCGTCCCCTGATCGAGACCGGGCGTCGAATCACAACCGTTCGCGGCCAGGTGCTCGAGCAGAATTCGACGTACTTCTTCTACGGTGTGCGGGTTCGACTGCGTCGAGTGGCTCGAGCGAACGACCAGCTCCGACTCGACGGGCTCGAAGTGTGCGCTCGAGTAGCGAACGACTCCGTCGTTTCCATCTTCGTAGGGGCCTTCTCCCTTCACCGGGATGATGGAATGCGCTTTCACACCGGGCGCGATCGGAATGCTGGAAATCGTGCGGATGAACGGGTGCGTGGGGGACATGTTGTCGATCGCCGTCGGCAACGTTTGGAGATCGAGCGCATTGACGGCGGTCGGGTCCGCGCCGACGGCAGCCGTGGCGAAGGCCGCACCCAGTGAGAGCACGTCCGCCGGCAGTGTAATGAGGCGCTGGAGCAAGCGGCGAACGAACTGGGGGCCGGCCAGGTAGCTCCCGCGCTGGGGCGTCGCGATGAAGATCACTCGTTTGACGAAAGGTAGCGGCTTTACGATGAGCGCGTCGCCGGCGAGCCGGCGTTGCTCCGCCGACATCTTCACGTCGTCGAAGGGTTTGCTGCTGACGTTGCGCCAAAACCGATCGCCCGAGTCGATCACCGTCATCTTCGTCAGCAAGCCGCCCTGACTGTGACCGATGACGATACTTTGACGGACACAAGCGTTCGTCTCGTCAGGGTCGAGCATGCGCCGGATCTCGGTCAATCCACTCCGCAGCTTGTAGGCCGAGTATGCGATCGGATTGCCGGAGTCGTAGTCGAACATCCAGAAGTGGAAGTTTTGGTGAATGCGCGGGTCCGCGAGGAGATCGTTCACCATGTCGGCCCAGCGCGATGAGCTCGAGCCGGTGCCGTGCACGAAGACGACAGGCGTGCGCCCAGGGCGGTAGGGCTCGATCACCGAGAAACGGGAGGAGGCCGCGGTACCGAGCGCGTTGCCCAAAAACACCGCCAGCTCTTGCTCCCAGAAGCGCGAAGCCGCGAGGGTCTCCGCGAGAGCCACGGAGGGCTCGCTCTCGAGGGGAATGTCGACGCCTCCGATGTCTACCGTTGCCACGTCGCTGAACGGGAAAAGGTCGAGCTGCGCACGAAGCTCCTCGCCACGAAGCTGAGTGCGAGGCTTCTCGAGGCGCAGCACCATGGTCACGGGCACATGCGCTGCGCGCGCGGCGTACTTCGTACCCTTTACGTTCTCTTCGCTGATCTCTACGCGTCCGGCGAGAGGAGTGCCGATGCCGACGCGACGATACCGATTGCGAAGGCCGCGAACGGAGACGTCGGCCGAGGGCGTGAGGTCCACGACTTCCCAAAGGCCGGCCCGCTGGATGTGCCCCTTGTCGACCGCTATGGAGATTTGTCCGAAAGGAAGAGCGTAGGTGTCGCTCTGCAAGGTCAGGGCGTCCGTTCCCGCGGTCGCGAAGGCCTCGGCGAGCGCGCGATTGTAAATCTCCGCGGCCCAACGCGTTCGAGGATCGAGATCAGATAGCGAGTCTCCTTCGTCGACTTCGCGGAAAATGAGGGCGTAGGCATACAACGCGGACGCCAGGTAGTGAGGACGACCACCCTTGCGCTGGGCATGGAGGTACGAGAGCTCGGCGAGCGCGAATAGTTCCTCGGATCTCGCGGTACCCGCTCGGACTCGCTCGTGAAGCTCGCTGATGGCGTCGGCCGGATCGTCATCGAAGCGTTCCAAAAGATCGTAGCGTCGCAGCTCGATCATCGTGAAATCGCTCGCGTGTCCGGACGTGAGCACGTTGGACGTCTGCTCCCGCTGGGCAGCCTCGGGGCTCAGACGCTTGACGGCGATGGGCGGGCTACAGGCGGCGAGCGCGAGAGCGAGCGTCGCGACCGGGAAAACGAATCGAGTCATGCTTGGTCCCTTCCGCGCTGCCGTCGGCCACCGATCCAGCCTCTTCGAAATGCGTATCCGAGTGTCAGCCCGGCCACGACGGCCATGACTGCGAGTACGATCGGGTAGCCGTAAACCCAGCGCAGCTCGGGCATATTCCATGGCGAGCTGTCCGGATCAAAGTTCATCCCGTAGATCCCCGTGATCACCATCAGCGGACTGAAGACCGCGGAGAAGACGGCGAGAACTTTCATGACCTCGTTCATTCGGTTGCTGAGCATCGAGAGGTGAATCTCGAGGAGCGAGCTCGTCGTCTCCCGATAGGTTTCGAGGAGATCGATGACCTGAACGGCGTGGTCGTAGCAATCGCGGAGGTAGACCCGCGTGGCCGGAGTGATCCGCTCGAAGGGCTCGCGGACGAGCTCGGCGAGAGCGTCTCGTTGAGGCCAGATCGCCCGCCGAAGGGCGAGCAACTCTCGCTTCGATTGGTGAATTCGCGCGAGCACGCTGCTGTCGGTGCTCTCGATCACTTCCTCTTCGAGAGCCTCGATCCTCTCGCCGTAGCGCTCGAGCACGGGGAAGTAGTGATCGACCACCGCGTCGATCAAGGCGTAGGCGAGGTAGTCGGGCCCGGCACGACGAATCTGCCCGGCGCCGCGGATCCGCTCTCGCACGGGGTCGAGCACGTCGCCGGGAATTTCCTGGAACGTGGCAACGAAGTTCGTTCCGAGCACGATGGCGAGCTGCTCGGATTCGATCTCCTCGTTCATCGTCACCATGCGGGTGACCATGAAGAGCTGGTCCCCGTACTGCTCCGCCTTCGCGCGCTGGTGAACGTTGACGACGTCTTCGCGAACGAGAGGATGGAGCCCGAAGATCTCAGCCAGCTTGTGCAGCGTGGCCGCGTCGCCGAGGCCTTCGACGTTCACCCAGGTGACGGGCCACTCACCGAGGCAACGAACGACACGCTCGGGCGTGACCACCTTCTCCTCTACGAATCCATCGGGGCCGTAGCCGAAGAGATCGACGACGGTGGCATGCGCGCCAGGGTCGACCGCTACCGTACCGGGAGCGGCACCCGGTCTAGTACGGCGCTGAATACGATAGTAGCGTCGCCGCCGTCGGCGCTGAGCGCGTGAGCGGGGCATTATCGCTCAGTCCTTCTCGGCGCTCTCGACTTGCTCTTGCACCCACGAATAGACGGCGACCGTAGACGGAAAGCCGAGCGTGCTCGCGGCAAGCGCGACCACCTGTCCTACCTCGTCGACGGTGATGCCGGCAGAAAGTGCTTTGCGAACCGCGGAGTGCACCGCGCCTTCCTTCATTCCACCGACCGCGATGCCGAGCTTCACGAGTCGGAGTGACTTCTCGTCGAGCCCGCCCTTCACCTCGGCGCGCCGGACGAGCTCCCAGGCCTGGCCGAGCTCGGGATAGCTCTCGACGAACAGCCGGTAGGTTTTCGGCGGCTTCGCGCTCTTTCCCATGCAGGTGCCCTCCTTCGTGCCCGCCGCCGCGGCGAGCGCGCCGCGGCAGACTAGTGGAGCGGAGCGCGTGTGTCGACGGACGAGAGCGTCTCGAAACGGCTCACCCCAGGTGACGTGAATTGAGACAGGCGCGCACGCTGCGCGGCCGGCGTCGGCGGGAAACGCCGATCCGCTACTGGCACAGGGGCTGCACTCAGCACGAGCGTTCTTGCGCCACTGCCACTACGCGTATGGCGGCGACGTCCAGGAAACTCGGCATGACTCGCCATTTCGCTCTCCTCTTCCTGCTCGCCGCCCTCGCCATCGGCGCACCGGCCGCGCGCGCTCAGGTCGCGCCGGATTCCGACCACGACGGCCTCGCCGACTCGGTCGACCCTTGTGCCACCGATGCGCGAAACCTCTGCGTTGGCGATGTGGCCGAGGACGGCACCACGGGACTCCCGATCCGCCTGAACGCGAATTTTTCTACCGCGGAATGCTCCGGCACGAAGACGGACTGCAACGGCGACGTGTGGGCCGGCGACTTCGGCTACAACCAGGCGGCGAAGGCATCCGCGTGCAATCTCGGCGGCGGCGGCGAGGCTTGCGTCATCACGGGGGTCACCGAGATCTTCGGTTGCGAAGACGAATCCACGGAAGACCTTTTCCAATGCGAGCATTCGGACGCCTCCGCGCAGCCCGAGCTCGCCTATCACTTCGAAGTCCCGGACGGCCGCTACATCGTCAATCTGTTTTTCGCCAATACCTACGACGGCACCGCCGCAGAAGGGTCGCGCACGTTCGACATCCTGGTGAACGGCGAGATCGTGCACGACGACTTCGACCAAGTGGCGGCAGCAGGCGGAAGCGGAATCGCCGTCGTGCGCTCGGCCGACGCGATGGTATCGAACGGCGACGGTCTCTCGATCGAGCTCGTTCACGGGATCGAGCACCCTGCGATCAAAGCCATCGAAGTCCTGCGCTTCGGCTGCTCGGTCACGGCCGACTGCAACGACAACAACGTTTGCACCGCCGACCAGTGTTCGGGCGGGGCCTGCGTGAATAGCGCCACTGCCGGCGTCTGCGACGACGGCCTTGCATGCACGAGCAACGATGCCTGCGTCGCCGCTAGCTGCGTAGGCGAGGACGCCTGCTCTCAGGGTGAGTCGTGCAATCCGAACAGCGGTAGCTGCGGCGCGATTCAGATCGCGTTCGGCAAGACCACGCTTCTAGGCGCGGCGCTCGATCACCCCACCTCTCTCGATCTCGGCCCCGACGGCCGCCTCTACGTCTCCCAGCAAGACGGACTCATCTACGTTTTCGAGGTCGAGCGCAGCGCCGCCAACGCGTACACCGTCGTATCGAGCGAAACGATCACGTCCGTGCGCGCCATCCCGAACCACGACGACGACGGCACGCTCAACCCCACCTACACGGATCGGCAAGTGACCGGCATCCTGGTCACCGGCACCGCGAGTAATCCCGTGCTCTACGTGACTTCGAGCGATCCAAGAATCGGCGGAAATTCTTCGGGCACGGACAAGAATCTCGACACGAACTCGGGCGTCATCTCTCGCCTCACCTTCGACGGCTCGACGTGGCAACACCTCGACCTCGTGCGCGGCCTCCCGCGCTCCGAAGAGAACCACGCGAGCAACGGGCTAGCCCTCGACGAAGCGGGCGGCGTTCTCTACGTGGCCCAAGGCGGCCACACCAACATGGGTGCGCCGTCCAACAACCTCGCGCTGACGGCCGAGTACGCGCTCTCGGCTGCGATTCTCTCGATCGATCTCGACGCGATTGGTGACGAGACCTACGATCTGCCGACGCTGAACGACGAGACGCGACCTGGAACCAACGACGTCGGCGATCCGTTCGGCGGCAACGACGGCCTGAACCAAGCTCGCCTCGTCCCGGGCGGGCCTGTCTCGGTGTATTCGCCCGGCTACAGAAACCCCTACGATCTCGTGCGGACCGACGACGGTCGCCTGTACACGATCGACAACGGCTCGAACGCGAGCTGGGGCGGTGTACCGGCCGCCGGCTGCACCAACGAAGTCGTCGAGCTCGGCACCGACGAGTCCGACCGGCTCCACTACGTTGCCGGCCCCGGATACTACGGCGGTCACCCGAATCCGACCCGCGGCAACGCCGGCAACACGTTCAACCCGTCGAATCCGCAAAGCCCGGTAGCAGGCTCCAACGCCGTCGAGTGCACGTATCTCGAGCCCGGCGTGGACGATACGTCGATCGCTACCTTCACCGAGTCGACGAACGGCATCGACGACTACAGCGCGAGCAACTTCGGCAACGCGCTCGCCGGCGATCTTCTCGCCGCCGGGTACCAGTACAACAAAATCTACCGGATCAAGCTCGACCCGAGTGGTACGGACGTCGAATCCGTCACGACCCTCTTCTCGAACGTCGGCGCGAAGCCTCTCGACGTGATCGCGCAGGGAGACGGCGAAGCCTTCCCCGGCACGATCTGGGTCGCCGACTGGCTGACGGGCGCGATCGTCGTCTACGAGCCTGACGACTCGACCGCTTGCAGCGACGCGCTCGATTGCAGTGACGCGGATCCATGCACCGATGATTTCTGCGTGACCGGAAACTGCGCGCACTCATCGAACACCGCGCCTTGCGATGACGGGATCGCCTGCACCGCGGCCGACACCTGTGATGCCGGCGTCTGTGCCGGAACCGACGCTTGCGCCGAAGGCGAGGTCTGCGACCACGTCGACGGCCTCTGCCGGGCCTCGCTCACCCCCCTCATCGACGCCACCCTCGAGGACTTCCACGTTCCGGGCACGCAAGTGGGCGAGATTTCACCGGAAGTGATTCAGACCTCCGACGCCTGCAACGGCTGTCATGGCCCCTTCGACGTCGACAACGACCCCTACTCCACGTGGCGGGGCAGCGTCATGGCCCAGGGCGGCCGCGACCCTCTGTTCCGCGCCCAGCTCGCCCAAGCGAGCCAAGACGTCGGGAATGCGGGCTACTTCTGCATGCGCTGCCACATGCCCATGACCATCGTCACGGGTCACGCCAACGACACGGACGCGAGCACGCTCGACGCTACCGATCTCGACGGCGTCAACTGTCACTTCTGCCACTCGATGGTGGACCCGATCTACAAGCCGGGCACGAGCCCGATCGAAGACTTGACCGTTCTCGCCGCTCACGAAGACGTGCCGACCTCCTACGGCAACGCGATGTTCGTGCTCGACCCGGCGGGACTCCGCCGCGGCCCCTACGACGACGCCGACGCGACTCACGACTGGGTCGCCTCGCCCTTCCACCTGACGAGTGAGCAGTGCGGAACCTGTCACGACATCGGAACCCTGACCGTGAGTCGCCAGCCCGACGGCACCTATCGTTACAACGGCTTCGACCTCCGGGATCCGAGCGGCGATCCGATCCAGATGTTTCCGCTTCAGCGCACCTACTCGGAGTGGAAGCTCAGCACGTTTGCCTCGGGCGGCGTCGACATGGGCGGCCGCTTCGGCGGCACGAAGGGTGGCGTGGTCGAGACTTGCCAAGACTGTCACATGCCGAAGGTCGTGGCTGCGGGCTGCGTGTTCACGGAGGATAGACTGGATCTCGCGCGCCACGAGTTCGCCGGCGCAGGTGCTCCCGTTCTCGATCTCATCGCCGAGCTCTACAAAGACGACCCGGCCGTCGATCTGCCGTCGATTGCACGCGGGCGGGCGGCCGCCGTCTCGATGCTCGAGCGCGCCGCCACGGTCGAGCTTTCGCAGACGGATCCTCGCTACCTCGACGTCCGTGTGACGAACGAGACCGGCCACAAGCTGCCCACCGGTCACAGCGAGGGCCGCCGCGTTTGGATCAACGTTCGATTCTTCGACGTAGACAACACGCTCGTTGGCGAGCACGGTCACTACGACATGGCCGAGGCCGAGCTCGACCGCTCTTCGACCGTCGTCTTCGAGATGTTGATGGGGCTCTCCGCCGACGCCGCCGCAGTGACCGGCAAGCAGCCGGGCGTGACCGGCCACATGGCGCTCGCCGACACCATCGAAAAGGACAATCGGATTCCTCC
>Ga0247727_10005175_pt1 | contig 26799 bp, 26 predicted proteins | sample WisWelCaveWW1625_FD_202498 | JGI IMG/M metagenome (GOLD analysis project Ga0247727, IMG submission 202498) | Biofilm microbial communities from Wishing Well Cave, Virginia, United States - WW16-25 | ecosystem: Environmental > Aquatic > Deep subsurface > Groundwater > Cave microbial mat | place...
CATCGAGGAACGCTGCACGACGTTGGCCGCCGCCCGGCTGGCGCGAGGGAAAATTTTAGTGGGAGGCCTGGGCCTGGCGGTTTATCCCCAATTCGTGCTCCATCTGCAGCGTCCGTTTCATTGAAAAACTTGCCGAATGGCTGCAGAAGAATCAGGGAGCTTCTCTCGAGGCCGTGACGCTGGCAGCCCGTGACCTGGCGTTGACGACGGCCAAATCGCTGGATGACTATGACCGCAATCGGTGCTTTACCCCGTATGCCGATTCTATGGTCGAAGCCTTCCGCAATATGGCCAGATTCCGCAAATCGTAAAACTGAGTTTGGCAAATGAAACTTTCCAGTACACTTTGTTTGGCCGCGTTTCTTTTCTTGAACAACGGATTTAGCCAACAGAACGCCAACGTTCTCATTGTTTATTATTCCGAGCAAGGCCACACCAAAACGCTGGCCGAAGCGGTGGCAAAGGGCGCGCGTTCCGTCGGCGAAGTGAATGTCATTTTAAAAACCGTGGCTGAAGTGACAACGCCGGACGTTCTCGCTGCCGACGCGATTATCGTCGGCAGTCCGGTTTATAACGCGAATGTTGCACCGGAAGTGCAAAAATTCATCAACAGTTGGCCCTTCGAAGGCGCGCCGTTGCGGGATAAAATCGGCGCTGCGTTCGTTACCGCCGGCGGCTTTTCGGCGGGTGAAGAGTTGGCGCAAATGAACATTTTGCACGCCATGCTCATCTTCGGCATGATCGTCGTGGGCGGCCCGGATTGGCAGCAACCATTTGGCGCGTCGGGAATTGTCGCGGAAAAACCTTTTGAAACGGAGAAACAGGCAGGGAAAGTTGATGAGCAATTTTTAAAAAAAGGAGAAGCGCTGGGCAAACGCGTGGCGGAATTGGCGCGGCGATTGAAGATTGCTTCGATGCAATAAATTTTTCAGTTTCACGCGAAGATGAACGTGAGCGCTTTGGGGCGCAACTGCAAATTCTCGACGGCTTGCATTTTTTCTAACATTGCGAATTGATTTGAGCATGCTTTTCTTACTTCTTGAATAAAATTTAGCTTTTTTAAACTTCAAGCGCAAACAAATTTTTATGTTCTGGCCGCAGCCCACGGGAAAGGAAACGCAATGCGACGCTTGATTGTACCATGCTTTCTGCCGATTTTGACTTTACTCTATTTGCCCTCATTAACTCTCCACGCTCAATCTCGTGACATCAAATTCGAGCATCTCGGATTGGAGCATGGTCTCTCGCAAAGCACGGTCTATTGCATCCTGCAAGACCGGCAAGGCTTCATGTGGTTCGGCACGCAGGGTGGGTTGAATAAATTTGACGGCTATAATTTTACGGCTTATCGACAGGATGTGTTTGATTCCACTTCATTGTCACAGGATGTGGCTTGGGCGATGTATGAAGATCACACCGGCGCCATCTGGGCTGGCGGGCCTAGTGCCGCGTGTCTTAATCGCTTTGAGCGTGACAAAGAACAATTTACCCGTTTCGTGCATGACCCGAAAAATCCGAACAGTCTCAGCAATGGTGGCGTCAATGCCATCTACGAAGACCACACAGGTACGCTTTGGGTGGGAACCACGAATGGCCTGAACAAGTTTGATCGCGAGGAAGAGCAGTTCACTCGTTATCTCTACGATCCCCAAAATCCCAACAGTCTGCATGGTGAGGTGGTTTTTTCCATCTACGAAGATCGTAGTGGCACGCTCTGGATTGGCACTTTTGGCGGCGGGCTCAATCGCTTTGACCGTGACCGGGAGCAATTCACCCGCTTTGTTCCTGACTCAAAAAATCCCCATAGCATCAGCGGCAGTGTCGTCTGGTCAATTTGCGAAGATTCGCTTTCACGCAACACGCTATGGATTGCTGCAAGCGGAGGCCTTAATTGCTTTAATCGTGACACTGAGCAGTTTACCCGTTTTGTCAATGATCCTAAGAACCCTCGCAGCCTCAGCTATGACTACGTCGGGACGTTGTGCGTAGATCGCAGTGGAACACTGTGGGTGGGAACCATGGGGGGCGGACTCAATCGCTTTGAGCGCGATACCGGGCAATTTATCCATTTCACAACGAAGGACGGCCTTAGCGACAATCAAGTTCGTGGGATATTAGCTGATGATCGCGGTCGTTTGTGGCTGAGCACCGGTAACGGTTTATCTTGCTTTGATTCACAAGCGAAAATATTCCGAAATTATGACATGGCTGATGGTTTGGTCAGCAATGAGTTTATCTTGCCTAGCCAGCATAAAAGCGCTGCCGGTGAAATGTTTTTTGGCAGTTTCAATAGCGGCTTTACCATGTTTCATCCCGACAGTATCAAAGGCAATCTCTTCATCCCATCTGTCAAAAATCAATATGCCTACAAATTAGAAGGCTTCAGCGACAATTGGATTCATCTCGGTACCAAACGCGATGTCACGTTTACCAATCTCGATCCGGGCGAATACATGCTGCGCGTGAAAGGCTCTAATAATGACGGGGTGTGGAACGAAGAAGGTGCTTCGCTCAAGATCACCATTACCCCACCGTGGTGGCGCACGCGCTGGGCTTACGCCTTTTACGTTTTAATCCTGACGATTTTACTCTATGGCTGGCGGCGCTTTGAGCTCAATCGCGTTAAGCTGCGCAACAAGCTGCAAATGAAAAGTTTTCAAGCGCAGAAGCTGCAAGAACTCGATCACATGAAATCGCGGTTCTTCGCGAACATCTCGCACGAGTTCCGCACGCCGCTCACGTTGATTCTTGGGCCGGTGGAGCAAATTCGCGCCGGTCAATTCAGAGACAATCTTAATGAAGCGTGCGACATGATGCTGCGCAATGGTCAGCGCTTGTTACGCTTGATCAACCAGTTGCTCGATCTCGCCAAGCTCGAAGCCGGGAGCATGGCCCTCCACGCGCGACCGGAGAATATCGCCGGTTTTCTCAAAGGCCTCGTGCTGTCGTTTGCTTCGGCGGCTGAACGCAAGCGGATAAACCTGACCATTTTTGCATCGGAAGAAAATCTGATCGTTTTTTTTGATCGCGATAAATTAGAGAAGATCATCTCGAATCTGCTATCAAATGCGTTGAAATTCACGCCGGAAAATGGAAAAATTGCCGTGGCGGTTTGTCGAGGCAAACGTAGGGGCGAAAGGCCTTTCGCCCCTACAAATGAATGTATTGTTATTTCTGTCATCGACACCGGCCCTGGCATTCCCGCCAATCAACTCAACAGGATTTTTGACCGTTTCTATCAAGTTGACGCTTCACACACCTCGACAAGCTCGGTGCGCGAACACGAAGGAACAGGCATTGGGCTGGCGCTGACGAAAGAATTGGTCGAATTGCATCACGGCGAAATTTTCGTGGAAAGTGAAGTCGGACGCGGCACGACTTTTATCGTACGGCTGCCGCTTGGAAGAGAGCATTTGAAGCCGGAGGAAGTGATTAGTGAGCAGTTAGCAGTTTCCAGTGATCAGTTTTTGGTAAGTCGAGATGAGAACATTGAAGTTCAAGCCAGTGATCACTTGAAGTCCACAAACGGCCACCGGCAACAAGTCGAAGCGGAGCGAAGATCCCGATTCTTCGGGACAACCAGCAACGAGCAACAAGGCGACGAGACGATCATTTTAGTGGTCGAAGACAATCGCGACGTGTGCACCTACATTCGGCAATATTTGGAACCAATTTTCAAAATGTTCGAAGCGCATGACGGCATTGAGGGCGTCGCGAAAGCGCTGGAGATTATTCCCGATCTCATTATCAGCGATGTGATGATGCCGAAACGCGACGGTAACGAGCTGTGCCGAATTTTGAAATCCGACGAAAAGACGAGCCACGTTCCGATCATCATGCTCACGGCGAAAGCGGATAGCGAGAGCAAAGTGCAGGGACTGGAAATCGGCGCGGATGATTATCTCATCAAGCCGTTCGACTCGCGGGAATTGTTGGCGCGCGTCAACAATCTCATTTGGCAGAGACAACAACTGCGCAAACGCTTCAGCCGCGAAGTCGTGCTCAAGCCGCAGGACATCGCGATCACGCCGATGGACGAGGTTTTTCTGAATAAAGTCAAAGCCGTGGTCGAAAGACATTTGAGCGATGAAGATTTTGAGGTCGAGACCTTGGGACGCGAAGTGGGCATGAGCCGCATGAATGTGCATCGCAAGTTGAAGGCGCTGACCAATCAGTCGGCGAGCCAATTCATTCGCTCCATGCGGCTGCAGCGCGCCGTGGAATTGCTCAAACAAAATGCCGGCACGGTGGCGGAGATCGCTTATACGGTAGGCTTCGGCAGCCAGGCTTATTTTACGAAATGTTTTCACGAGCAATTTGGTTGCGCGCCGAAGGAGTATGTGAGGAGAAATTCTTAAACTCTCCGGGACGCCGTCAAGTTTGTTTTGAAAACTTTTATTGTCATCGTCAAGATTTTGTATTATATTAAAGCAGGGAAAACTAATGGAGATCAATCATCATGACAGAGAAAAAATTCTAAAAACGCTTCGCGACGCTGGTTTAATTATGTCGTCCGAAAGACAACGTGCGTTTGCTCAGGCCATGATCGCCGCACTGCCACCGGGGCCCACTCCCACGCGCGCACAAGTAGAGGCCGCTTTAGCGAAGCTTAAAGTCCCTCTCTCCGAAGAGATTATCGCCATGCGAGGGGAACGTTGATGGTCTATTATTTTGACAGCAGCGCCGCGGTCAAACGATATGCCTCAGAAAAGGGCAGCCGCTGGGTAAAGGACGTCGTTGAACCTGCTGCGGAGAATGTAATATATCTCGGCCAGATTGGCGTCGTTGAAATTGCCGCGGCCATGAGCAAGAAAGTTCGTTAAGTTTTTTACCCACCGTTATATTCTAAAACTTCCCGCACACTCCCTTGGTATAAAGAACGATTTTCCCACGGTCTCGGCTATTTTATGCTCTTCTTGAAATCGCCCTCCATGTGACATAAGTTAAAAACTTTGTTACATCCGTTAAAGATTTCGCGCCAGCTTTTTCGTAACTTGATGCTCAATTCACACCCACCTTCATTTTAACAAACTCAAAGGAGGAGTGACGATGAAGCACAAGTTACTTTGTACAATGATTGCTCTTGCCAGCTTGATTTGCAGTTCAACGCAAACACCGGCCTGGGCGCAATGGCAACTGCAAACAACCCTTCCTGGCAACCCGGCTCTTACCAGTATCAAAGCCGTGAACAGAGACATTGTGTGGGCTTGCCATCTGCGAGGCAACGTCTACCGAACCACAGACGGCGGTAAGAATTGGGAGCAGACCTTATCCATCGTAACGACGGCAGAACGAATTTATTGTATTGAAGCCTTCAACGCAGACACGGCCTTTGTTATCGGCGGTGGAACGGGCGGTTCAAGCAATAAGGCCAGCATTTATCGCACAACCAATGGCGGCACAGACTGGCAAGTTGTCTATACGGCAACGAATCGGACCGCTTTCTGGAACGCCATTCATTTCTGGGATAGTAAAAATGGAATAGCCTATGGCGATCCTCTGTCGCCCGGCCGGCAAGTTTTGATTGTTAGAACCAGCGATGGCGGCGCAACCTGGACGCCGATTTCCAATCTTCCGCTAGCCAATGTCAATGAGTTCGGACTATTCAACTGTTTTTATTTCTTTGATAAGTCGAATGGCTGGTTTGGCACAACCGGCCAACCGGGTAATGCTGGAAGAGTATTTCGCACAACCGATGGCGGGAATACTTGGAATGCTTTTCCTTCCGGCAATACCAGTGGGGTCAATGATGTGGAGTTTATCTCATCTCTGCGAGGAGTCCGCACTTCGGGCGCGGCTCCTTTTTTAACTCGATCGATTGATGGCGGCCAAACCTGGACGCCTGTAAACAATCTTCCGATTACGAATATTTTTGTTCTCGGCGCGGCGGCCAGCGTCTCTGCTTTGAACCAAAGTCAAATTTGGGTATTTGGGCTCACGGCAGCGCGGACGCTGTTCATTTTATCGAGCACGGATGCCGGACAAACCTGGCAACAACAAACGATTCCAAATCTTGACGGGCTTTTTATCCCCAAGATATCCGCGGTCAGCTTTGGCGCTTCTCGCGACAGTGCGCGCGTCTGGGCGGTGACTTCCGATACAACGCTCAGCAGCGGCGGACACATTCTGACCTATGTTGGCCGTATTGGAATGACCACCGTCGTTAAAGAAAAATCGAATCTCCCTATTGCGTTTACACTTTCACAAAACTTTCCCAACCCCTTCAATCCTTTCACAGCCATTCGCTATGCGTTGCCAACGGCACAATTCGTTACACTGAAGATTTTCAACATGGCCGGCCAAGAATTAGCGACCTTGGTGCATCGGCAGCAAGAGGCCGGAGAGCACACGTTTCAGTGGAACGCCGAAAAATTTCCGAGTGGCGTTTATATGTACCGTTTGCAGGCAGGAGAGTTTGTCGAAACGAAAAAGATGATTTTGTTGCGATAAAAAGTGAAGTCCGACCTGGGCAGAGCTATTTTAGTCGATTGAAAATCTAGGTGCCCAGGTCGGACTACGCACAATACGGGGAATCGCAAAAAGCGGATCGGAAGATAATTCTGGTCCGCTTTAATTTTATGCAACCACAAGTTTATCGTGTTCGTCCTCCCACCGGATATAATCCTGCCGAATCTTCGCCACCTGTTCATGCAGATTCTCGCGCGTCCACGCGCTGGTGTCAATCGCGGGATAAAACCGAATCGTCACTTCACCGGGTTTGACGCGCAGCGTTTTGCCCGGGCAGAGCTGGCGCGCGCCGCTGAAATGAATGGGCACGATCGGATATTGCAGATCAACGGCCATGCGAAACGCGCCTTTTTTGAACGGGCCGATTTTGCCGCCGACGATGCGCGTGCCCTCCGGCGCGACGTACAACGATAACCCCTGCCGGCGAATCTTTTCATACGCGCGATTGAGCGTGGCCACCGCATGCGTCGAATCCTGGCGCTTGATAAAAATCTGGCCGGTGAGCCAGCCCATCACGCCAAACAGCGGGTTGTACAGCAACTCATATTTGGCGATGTAACGCACTTTCGGCAAGCCCATGACCATAATCAAAAAAACGTCGAGCGTCGAGCTGTGATTGGAAATATAAATCGCCGGCCGGTCGAGGGGGCCGCCCACGAATTTCACTTTGATGCCGGAAAAAAATAAAATGACACGGCCCAGTTCGCGGCTGAAAAAACGCGTGATAAAATTTTTCGCCTGGCCGAGCGTTAAAAGGCTGCAGGCTATTAAAAGGACAGTGCCCACAGCGAGCGTCAATACCACGGCCGTGGTTAAAAAGATCATGCGGAGAGTAGGCATCGTTTTCCGTATTTCGTATGCGGCTAAGAACGACTTCAATTTTGTTTATAAATATCTAAAAGGAAGAGCGAGTTCGTTTTTAATTTCGGCGGCGAGCAGCGGAATTTTTTCTCTACTCAACATAGATCACCTCCCCGTTCGCCAGAATGGTTTCGCGAAAAAATTCATCGACTTCTTCCAAAGGTTTGAGGTCAACCGGCCAATCCAGTGCCATCATCAAATCGGCGCCGGCACGGAAAAATTTTTGCGACGGCATTCCTTCGACGGCCAGATCGATATCCGAGCCTTGATGAAAGCGGCCCGCGCGGCAAAGCGAGCCAAAAAGAACGATCCGTTTGGCGCCATGTTTTTTGAGAATATCGATCGCCGCCGGCAATGCCAGCCGGGCTTGCTCCGCGCGCGCGCTTCGGCTTCTTGCGTTGCAAAACGGCGCCGCCAGGCTTCAATGTATTCTGCTTTGCTCATAAATTTTCCGTGTTTACCTTAACAAATTCCTACGCCATATTCAAGCAAAATTTCATATTTGATTTTCGCGCGGATTTGCTTATATTTTTTCACTATGCTGATCCTGTTGATGATCGCTCTCGCCACCGCCAATGCGGCGGGCTTTGCCCAGCCCGAAGGCCGCGCCGAAAAACGGCAAGCGGCGCGGCAATTATTTCAGGAAACGCAAGCCTTCCTCGCCGCGCTCTCCTTAGATGAATATATTAGCCGCTTAGAACGCGTCACCGCCCTGGACAGCCGTTTTGCCGAGGCCTTTCACGAGCTCGGCCGCGCTTACATGCAACAAGAAACCATCGCCGGCCGCGCGCGCGCGCTGGCGGCATTGGAGCGCGCAATTCAACTTGCACCGCAACATCCCGAGTATCGCTACACGCTGGCACAATTGCATTGGCAGCGCGGCGCGCATGCCACCGCCAAAAACGAATTTCGCCGCCTGATGAAAATTGCGCCGCTCGACGCGCGGCCGTATTATCAGCTCGCGCGATTTTATGAAGCAGACCTGCTGCATTACCGTGACATGATCAGCCCGCATGAAGCGGCGACGATTTATTTTTATCCTTTTGCCGAAAAAGATTTTGCCGAAGCCGAACGGCTCTGGCGCAGCGCTGTCGGCCTTGATCCCAACATGCACGAGGCTTACCATCGCCTCGCCGGACTTTATTTCGACGTGCGGCTTTTCGATAAAATGGCGGCCTTGCTGGAAAAGGCGACGAACAAAATCGAGTCAGCGGACTTGTTTTTATTTCTCGGACTCGCGCGCCAGCAAAATGGCCATTCCGACGCGGCCATGCAGGCCTATCAACGCGCGCTGGCGCTGATGCCGCCGCCTGATCGCGCTTTTTTTTATTCTTTGCAGACCGTGCTGGCGCCGGATTCATTGCAGATTTACGAAAATGCCGCAGACTCCGCGCAGGCGCGCATGCAGCAGCGCTTTTGGAAAGCGCGCGATCCGCTTTTTCTCACGACAGCCAATGAGCGTTTGCTGGAACATTTTGGCCGCATGGCCTACGCGAATTTGCGCTATAGTATCCCTGAAAAAAATATTGCCGGCTGGAAAACCGACCGCGGCCAAACGCTGATTCGCTTCGGCCAGCCGCAGTCGCGCACGCGCACGCCCGCCGATCTCGGCACCAGCGCGACGGGCCACGTTACGCTCGACGCTTCAAAAGAGTTCTGGGACTACGGCGATTTTCAAATGATCTTTGACGATCGTTTTTTAAGCCGCAATTATGCGTTTGCCTGGGGCGGCGTCGGCGAAGTGGACGGCAAAGCGTTGTTTGAAGAAAAAATTCGCGTCGTGCCCGAACGTTATGAATTTCCGCATGGTGGCCGGCGGCTGGAACTGCAGCGTGTGGTGGCGCAATTTCGTCCCGCTGTTGCTTTTGTCGAGGCGCCCAACAACGACAGCACGCGGTTAGAAATTTATTATGTCGTGACGGATTCGGCACTGGCAACGCGCACGAATTTAACGCTGCAGCGCGGCCTGTTTTTCTTTGATGAAAATTGGAACGCCATTCAACAACGGCGCGGGCAGCAGCGTTTTGCGGCCAACAATTCAATTAGCCGGCGTGATCGCTGGTCCGTGCAGCTCGCGCCGGGAACGTATAACGTCGCGTTGGAAGTCATGGACCCGGCTTCCGGGCGTTCCGGCGCGACGCGCGAAAAACTGGTGGTAGAAGATTATGCTGCGCCGCAGTTGGCAATGAGCAGCGTGGTTTTGGCGCGCGCCGATAGCAGCAATCCGGCGCTGGTGCTGCATCAGGAAAACGGCGTTCATCTCGTCCCGGCGCTGACGCCGCAATTTTTCCCCGGCGAGGCGATTTATGTTTATTACGAAATTTATCACTTGGCGCTCGACGCCAAAGCGCACAGCCGTTTTCGCCTCGATTATACCATTGCGCCCGATGCGAAAGCGCGCGACGTTGCGAGCCGCACGTTGATGCGGCTGGGTAAAATTTTCGGATTAACCCGGGCCGGCGCGCAGACCGGTTCTTCATTTGAAACCACCGGCGAACGGCGCGCGGAAAAATTTTATCACGGCCTCGAGCTGCTTGGGCAAGCGGCGGGCGATTATCGCCTCACCGTTCGCATCGTGGATCACGTTTCCGGCCAGGCCGTCGAACGCGAAGCCAGCCTGGTGATCGACCAAGCACCGCCCGGGCGGTATTTAAAAAAAAGAAAATAAAGATTGACTTGACGCGCTTGAATGCGTAAATTTTCATTCTCTTCAAGCGGCCGGCAAGCGGATTTTTCGCCCTCCTCGCCGCGTCGAAGAACGGGAAAATTTTTCTAATTGGCGCTGCATTATTTTAAAATTTTTATAACTTATGTTGCAGCGTCCGCTCTCGCGTTGAAAGGATCATGACAATGATTGACGGTGTTGAAATCAAGGAACTGCCGACGTATCCCGATGAACGCGGTTTTTTTCGCGAGCTTATTCGTAAAACCGACGGCTTCTTTAAAGAAGGATTTGGCCAATTGAGCCACTCCGGTATGTATCCCGGCGTGGCCAAAGCCTGGCATATTCATCAACATCAAATTGACTGGTGGTACGTGCCGATCGGCAATTTAAAATTAGCACTTTATGATCAACGTCCAAACTCGCCGACCCGCGGCGAGCTGCAAGCCGTTTTTATGGGCGAAAATTATCCGGCCTGCGTCGTGAAAATTCCGCCCGGCGTGGCGCATGGTTGCCGCGCGTTGGGCGGCGGCGTCACGCATCTTTTTTATGTGACCTCGTCCGTTTACGATCCTGCGGAGGAAGGCCGCATTCCGCATGATGATCAAACCATCGGTTATGATTGGACGGCGGGGCCAGAGATCAAATAAACCACGCGTTCGAGGAGAAAGGAAAACGAATGGATCTTGATATTGCCGGAAAAACGGCGTTGGTGACCGCTGCCAGCCGCGGGCTGGGACGAGCGACGGCGGAAGTGTTGGTGCAAGAAGGCGTCAACGTTTTTATCTGCGCACGCGGCGCGGTGGCGCTCGAGCAAACCACGGGCGCGATTCGCGCGCTCGGCGGCGGCGAAGTTGAAGCGATGGTCGCCGACGTGACGCGCCCCGAAGACGTGACGAAACTGGTGAAACGTTGCGTCGAGCGTTTTGGCCGCCTCGAGATTCTCGTGAACAACGCCGGCGGCCCGCCGACCGGGGTGTTTGCGGATCTCAGTGAAGATCATTGGCGGCTCGGCTTCGATCTGGTTTTGATGAGCATGATGCGTCTCTCGCAAGCCGCCATCCCCCACATGAAAAAACAAAAGTGGGGCCGCATCATCAACATGGCCTCGATCGCGGCGCGTCAGCCGCTGGACGGCGTGACGATTTCCAACGCGCTGCGCCCGGCCATGCTCGGACTCGCGAAAACGCTGGCCTTCGAACTGGCGCCGCACAACATTACGGTCAACAGCGTCGCCCCGGGGTGGGTGCGCACCGATCGCGTTGACGAATTGCTGCAACTGCAGGCGAAGCGCGAAGGCATCACGGTGGACGAAGCATTGTCGCGCACTGAAGCCGCAGTGCCGCTCGGTCGCATGGGTCGTCCGGAAGAAGTCGGCTCGCTTATCGCCTTTCTCGCGAGCAAACGCGCGAGTTTCATCACCGGCAGCACGTTTCTCGTTGACGGCGGCTCGTACCGAGGATTGTAAAATTTTATGCAGCTTCCCCCTTTTAAACTCGAGCGTTTTTTTGCGCAATATGAATTCAGCAGCAAATACCTGCTGTGCAGCTCTGATTGCGAATCGGTAACCGTGCAGGATTTGCTGGCGCTGGAGCCGGAAGCGCATCAGCTCTTTCTGCGGCTGCGACTGGGCTACACGGAATCGCTCGGCGCGCCGGAATTGCGCCAGGAAATTTGCCGTTTGTACAAAACTATCCAGCCGGAGCAAGTGTTGGTGCATAGCGGTGCGGAAGAGGCGATTTTTCTTTTCATGCACGCCGCGCTGCAGCTCGGCGATCATGTGGTCGTGCATTCGCCGTGTTACCAATCACTTTTTGAAATGGCGCGCAGCCGCGGTTGCGAGGTCACCCGCTGGGTGGCGCACGAACGCAACGGCTGGGCGCTCGATCTTGATGATTTACGGCGCGCGTTGCGGGCGAACACCCGCGTCATCGTCGTCAACACGCCACACAATCCCACCGGCTATTTAATGTCGCCGGAAGATTTTCGCGCGCTGCATCAAATTGCGCAGGCGAAGGGCATCGTCGTTTTCAGCGACGAGGTTTATCGCGAGTCGGAATATCGCGCCATCGAACGCTTGCCCGCGGCTTGCGACTTCAACGAAAGCGCGATTTCGCTCGGCGTCATGTCCAAAACCTACGGCCTCGCCGGGTTGCGCCTCGGCTGGATCGCCACGCGCCACGCCGCCATTTATGAAAAAATGGCACAACTGAAAGATTACACCACCATTTGCAACAGCGCGCCGAGCGAGTTTCTCGCAACGCTGGCGTTGCGCCACCGGGAAAAAATCGTGCTGCGCAACGTCGATATTATTTTGCGCAACTTGGATTTGTTGGATCGTTTTTTTGCCCGGTTTATATCGCGCTTTGCCTGGCAACGCCCGGCGGCGGGACCGGTCGCTTTTCCGCGCTTGCTCGGCGATAACGTCGAAACGTTTTGCGCGCGTCTGGTGCGGCAGACCGGCGTGTTGCTCGCGCCGGGGACGCTGTTTGAAAATTACGACAATCATTTTCGCCTCGGGTTCGGCCGCAAAAATTTGCCCGAAGCCGTTTCCCGTTTGGAAGATTTTCTGCATTCATAAAATGGATTTTCGCGCCCTCTTTTTTAAATACCGCAGCTACACGCCGATTCCGCTGCTGCTCGCGATTTTGATTTTTGCCGCGCCGCAGCCCGCGAGTTTACTGGCCGGATTTGTCATCACCATGCTTGGTCAAACGGTTCGGCTGTGGGCTGTGCGTCACGCCGGCGGCGCCACGCGCACCACCGGTACGGTCGGCGCCGGGCCGGAATTGATCACCCATGGGCCGTTCGCTTACGTGCGCAACCCGCTTTATGTCGGCAATTTTTTTATCGCGTTCGGTTTCTGCATCACGGCGTGGGCGTGGATGCCGTGGCTGTTGCTGATTTATCTCGCGCTGTTCGGCTTGCAATATCAGATGATCGTTGCTCTCGAGGAAGAACATCTGCGCCAGCGTTTCGGAAAAATTTATACGGACTACCTCGCGCAAGTGCCGCGCTTCATTCCGCGGCTCACCCCCTTTCGCCCGCAAACGACACCGGGGATGCCGCTGGCCCGCGCACTGCGCATCGAAAAAGATACCCTGTTGAGCACGTTTCTTATTGCCCTCGCTATTTTTTTGCGCTGGAAATTTGCAACGCATTTTTAAGCAATGCTTAAAAAGATTTTTTTCTAAGTTTTTAATTTTGGTTTCTAATCCGTTGGTCGTTTTTTAATCCGTTGGAATAAAACGCCGCTGCCATGCTGCAAAAATTTAGCATCTTAATCATTGCCGGTGAAGCCAGCGGCGATCTGCACGGCGCCAGTGTGGTGCGCGAGTTGAAACGGCAGGCGCCCCGGGCCGAGATTTTCGGCGTCGGCGGCGACGGCATGGCCGCGGCCGGCATGGAATTGCTCTTTCACGTGCGCGATACGGCCGTGGTCGGCTTCACCGAAGTGTTGCGGCATTTGCTTTTTTTTCACCGCATGATGCAAACGCTCGAAAACGCCGTGGCCCGACGCCGTCCCGATGTTGTCGTGCTCATTGATTACCCCGGCTTCAATCTGCGTTTTGCCGGGCGCCTGCGCCGGCTGGCGGCGCCGCCCCAAATTTTGTATTATATTGCGCCGCAGGTGTGGGCCTGGCATGCCGAACGCATTCCGAAAATGGCCAAGCTCGTCGATCAAATGGCCGTGGTTTTTCCTTTTGAAACCGCGCTGTTTCAAACCGCCGGCATTCCCACTGAGTTTGTCGGGCATCCGTTGTTGGAGGGCCTACGACCTAAATTAACGCCGGAATCCTTTTTTTCACGATATCAACTTAACGCCGAGCAGCCGTTGCTCGGATTATTGCCGGGTAGCCGCCGCGAAGAAATCAAGCGGCTCTTGCCGGACATGTTGGCTACGGCGAGCCTCTTGCGCCGCGCGATTCCAGATTTGCAAATCGCCGTGGCAATGGCGCCGAATCTGCCCGAAATGTTTTATCGCGCCTGGATCAAAGATGAAAATGTTCGGCTCATCGCCAATGCCACGTATGAAGTAATGCGCGACAGCCGCGCCTGTCTGGTTTGTTCCGGCACCGCCACTTTGGAAACCGCATGTTTCGCGACGCCGCTCGTGGTGGTCTATCGCATCTCGCGCTTATCGTATGAAATCGGCAAGCGCGTCGTGAAGTTGCCGTACATCGGCCTCGTCAATGTCGTCGCCGGCAAAAAAATCGCCCCGGAATTTATTCAACACGATTTCATGCCGGAACGCGTGGCGCCGGTTTTGGAGAAATTTATTAATGACCCGGAATATCGTGCCGCAGTTAAACACGCGCTGGCCGAAGTGCGCACGAAGCTCGGCGAGCCGGGCGCGAGTCGTCGCGTTGCCGAATTGGCGTTGCAGCTTGGCGCGCAACAGCGGCTCATGCCATCAGGGAATCTTTTGCGGATTTCAGCATGAAAGCTACCCAACCGCTTCCTTTTAAAAAAAGAGTCCTCTTCTGGCTGGCGACGCGGCTCGGCTGGGTGCTGATCCTGGCGCTCGGCCATCTGACGCGCCGGCGTTTCGTTGGCCGCAAGCATTACGACTGGTTGCGCGAGAACAAAAAGACTTTCATCTATTGCATCTGGCACGGCAAAATTTTCCTTGCAAGTTTTTTGCTCCGTCGTCAAAACGTGCACGCCATGGTGAGCTTGCACACCGACGGCGAGATGATCGCGCAAACGTTGCATCGCCTCGGCTTCCCCACGATTCGCGGTTCCAGCACGCGCGGCGCGTCCCGCGCCACCATCGAGATGATTCGCGCACTGAAACGTGGCATGATCTGCGCGATTATGCCCGATGGCCCGAAAGGCCCGCGCCACGTTCTCAAGCCCGGTGCGATCACCATCGCGCAAAAAAGCGGCGCGTATCTTCTGCCGCTCACGTTCGCCTGCTCCAAGCCATTTCGCTTCAACAGTTGGGATCATTTCTTCGTCCCGTTGCCGTTTTCCCAAATCGCCGCGATTTACGGCGAGCCGATTGCCGTGCCGGCCGATCTTGAAGATAACGAGTTTGAAAAATTGCGTTTGAGGGTTGAAGGCAAAATGTCAGAATTGGAAAAATATGCCGAAGGTTATTTTTAGAAAGTCCTTTCTGCTGCTTCCATTTTTGCCGCTGCTGTGGATTTATCGCCTCGTTATTTCCATCCGCAATTTTTGTTACGATCACGCCATTTTTCCAACCACAAAACTGCCCCGAATTTCCTTTAACGGACAATTAAAGGAAGTCGGGGTCATCAGCATCGGCAACCTCAGCGCCGGCGGCACGGGCAAAACGCCGTTGACGATTTTCCTCGCCAACCTGTTGCGCGCGCAAGGCTGGAAAGTCGCCATTGTCGCGCGCGGTTATCGCCGGCAAAAGAAGGGATTGGTTGTCGTCAGCGACGGGCAAAAAATTCTCGCCGCGCTTGCCGAAGTCGGCGACGAGCCTTTGCTGATGGCTCGAGCTTGCCCCGGCGTTCCGATTATTGTTGACGAGCAAAAAAAAATCGCCGCCACCGCCGCCGTGGAAAAATTTGCGCCGGACATTATTCTCGTTGACGACGGCTTTCAACACCGCCAATTGCATCGCGATCTCGATATCGTGCTGGTCGATGCGCAAATGCCGCCGAGCCAGTTGTGGTGGTTTCCCGCCGCGCCCATGCGCGAGCCGGCTACCTCATTGCGGCGCGCTGATTTTGTTATTCTCAACACTGGCGGCGACCAGTTCGAGAGGCCGCCGGTGGAAAAATATACTTCGGCAAAAATTTTCTCCGGCGCTTTGCAAAGCGTCGGCTGGCGCCCATTAGCAGACGATTCGGAAAAATTATTGCCGCTCGATGGTGTTCGCGCGCAGCCCGTCATGTTGATCAGCGGTATTGCGCGGCCGGAGCGTTTCCGCGCTACGGTGGAACGGCTCAAGGCGCAAATTGTTGGTGAAATAAAATTTCGCGATCATCATCCGTATGAGGAAAATGATTGGCAAACGATCGTGGCAGCCCGCAAAGCCGCGGGTGCGCGGTATATTTTAACGACGAGCAAAGACGCCGTCAAGCTCGCCGTCTTGGGCGAGAGCGCCCGGGCGCCGGTTTTGGTTTTAGAAACGGCCTTCGTTTTGGAAGAAGCGTTTGAAAAAATTTTTCTGGCGGCGGTCGCTCAGATTAGCGCGAAAAAATTACTGGCGGTTAATGAAACTTAACTGTAGAATAATTAAACGCGCGAATCTGAAAAAAAACTTGCGATTCTCTCGGCGGTTTTGTATTTTGAATAAAACCCGTGGTTAATCATTATCGCGCGATCACCGCTGCAACCCGACTTTTCCCGCAGCAACCGGGAAAAAGTTTTTGAGATTGGAACTATGCCAGAAAATTTGAATAATTTTTCCGAAGTGGAAACCGCGTTTCCGGATTCGCCCGCCCCTGCCGAAACCGCCGACCTCACGCGCTCCGGCAAACCCCGGCATTACTCGATCCTGGTGGTTGATGATGACAAGAATATCTGCAAAATGATCGAGATCAACCTGCGCAAGGAAAAAGAGTACGACGTCGAAGTGGCGAACAGCGGCGAAGCCTGTCTGAAAATCATTCGCGAGCACGTACCCGATCTGATCATGCTCGATATACAAATGCCGGGCATCGACGGCATCGAGACGCTGAAACGCATTCGCGATGAAGAGCCGCTGATTCCGGTGGTGATGATGTCGGCGCACGGCACCATCGAGAAGGCCGTGCAGTCGATGAAGCTCGGCGCGTATGATTTTATCACCAAGCCGTTTGCCAGTGACCGCTTGCTGGTGACCGTGCGCAACGCGCTCACCACCAGCTCGCTGAAGCAGGAAATCGACAGCCTGCGCTCGCAGCTCCGCAGCAAATATCAATTCCGCAATATCATCGGCCAGTCCGGCAAAATGCAGGAAGTTTTTCGCGCGTTGGAAAAAGTCGTCAACAGCAATGTGACCGTGTTGATTCAAGGCGAAAGCGGCACCGGCAAAGAGTTGATCGCGCGGGCGATTCATTATCACAACACCCTGCGCAGCACCAAACAATTTGTCGCGGTCAACTGTTCGGCGCTGCCGGAGTCGCTGCTGGAAAGCGAATTATTCGGGCATGAAAAAGGTTCGTTCACCGGCGCCACGGGCCGTCGCGTCGGCAAGTTTGAAATCGCGAACAACGGCAGTATTTTTCTCGATGAAATCGGCCTGATGACGCAGGCGACGCAGGCGAAAGTGTTGCGCATCTTGCAAGAGCGCGAGTTCGAGCGGGTCGGCGGCAATGAAATGGTGAAAGTTGACGTGCGCGTGATTTCGGCGACGAACAAAGATTTGGAAGAGGCGATTAAAACCGGCGAGTTTCGCGAGGATTTGTATTATCGCATTTCGGTGTTTCCCATCAAACTGCCGGCGCTGCGCGAGCGCAAGGAAGACATTCCGTTGCTGGCGGCGCATTTTCTCGAAAAATATTCGAAGCAGGAAAACAAGGAGATCGAAGGCGTGACCCCCGACGCGCTGGAATTGCTGATGGCGTACAACTGGCCCGGCAACGTGCGCGAATTGGAAAACTGCATCGAGCGCGCCGTGGTGCTGGCGAGCACGCGCGAGATCTCGCCGAAAGATTTGCCGAACAGCGTCCGCGCCATCGGCGAAAAGAAAATCTACGAATCCGACAATACGCTGTCGAGCTGGATCGAGAAATTGGAAGAAGACGCGCTGCGCAACGCGCTGCTGGAAAACGGCGGCAACATTTCGCAAACCGCGAAAAAGCTCGGCATCGGCCGCGCCACGATTTATCGCAAGGCGAAGAAGTACGGACTGCCAATGGTGAAGTAGGCCAAGTTTTCTTTTATTTCAATCAAACTTTAAAATTTGCCGTGGCGTGGGAGAATGCTATGTCAACTATAACTGTCAATGAAAATGAATTGGAAGAAGTTGTCAGTAAGGTCGTGCAACAGCACCTGAAATTGACTTTTCAGGATATGGACGAGGTGCGTAAGTCGCCGGCAGGGGCTATCGTTCGTCTTGAAACCAAAATGGAATCTTTAGCCACCAGCGCCGAGTTGAGAGAAGAAATTGGAACACCCCGCGCCGAATACAAAGCTGGATATAGCAATCTCAGCACGCGTCAGGCGAGGGTCGAAAGCAGGTTAAACCTTCTGGTTGCTTTGTTTATGGCAACTTTTGGGGTGATGACTTCATTGTTAATCAAGTTGATTTTCTTCCCGTAGTCTTTTCGATGAAAAATTTTTGCCTCCCTTAACGCTGTTTTAAAAATGCTTTAAATTTTTTCTTTCCGCATCGCCCCTTGCAAATTCCCCCGCATTTCGTTATTTTAGTTGCACCGGAAGCTGGAGCAGGAAGCAAAGGTAGGTGGCTTCATGATTTTAATCGACGGACGGATCGGCGAAGGCGGCGGCCAGATCTTGCGCACCGCGCTTTCGCTGAGCGCGGCGACGGGTAAAGCGTTTCGCCTTATTCATATTCGCCGTAAAAGAAGCAAGCCGGGCTTGCGCCATCAGCATCTCGCCTGCGTCAACGCGGCGGCGGAAATTTGCGGCGCGCATTGCCAGGGTAATCACCTGGAAGCGCTCGATCTCGAATTTACGCCGGGGCCGATTCGCGGCGGAGAATATTTCTTCAACATCCCGACCGCCGGTTCAGCGATGCAGGTGATGCAGACGGTGCTGCCAATTCTGTCGCGCGCGACGACAAGCTCGACGGTTAAAGTTCGCGGCGGCACGCACAATCCCGGGGCGCCGCCGTTTGAATTTTTCACGTTGAGTTTTTTGCCGTTGCTCAAACAGCTCGGCATCGTCGCGGAGATGCAAATTCGCAAACATGGGTTTTATCCGGTCGGCGGCGGCGAGATTGCGGCGACGATTCAGCCTTTGACGGGACGGACGCCGGGTTTCTCGCTGCTGCAACGCGGCGAGCCGGATATCGCGGGCGCCGAAATTTTAATTTCCTGGTTGCCGCGTTCCATTGCCGAGCGCGAAAGCAAAATTTTGCAGCAAAAACTGCATTGGGGCGAAAACAAAATTGCGATCACGGAAATCGCCGATTCGCCGGGGCCGGGCAACGCGCTGATGATTCGCGTGAAATACGGCACGCAAACGTTTTTGTTTACGGCCTTCGGCCAGCGGGGCAAGGCCGCGGAACAAGTGGCGGCGGAAGCGTGTGATCTGTTTACCGGCTTCCGCTTGAGCAAAGCCGCGTTGGACGAGCATTTGGCGAATCAAGTGCTGTTGCCGCTGGCGCTGGCGGGCGGCGGCGTTTACACCGCGCCCGGCCTCTCATTGCACACCAAAACCAATATTGAAGTGATCAAGCGTTTTCTCGATGTGAAAATCGACGTGAAGAAAAAAGACGAAAGCAGTTTTGAGATTCTTGTTGCCAACCGTTCGTGAATCGCTTTGCAGATCAATCTCCCTAAGTTTCCATGCACTATTTTACCTATCGCAGCCATCAACTATTTTGCGAAGACGTTTCGGTGGCCGAAGCCGCTGCGCAACACGGCACGCCGCTGTATCTTTATAGCCGCAAAACCTACCGCGAAAAATTCGAGCGGATCGACCGCGCCTTTGCCGCCGCGAAACATCAAATCTGTTTTGCGCTCAAGGCGAATTGCAATCCGCAAATATTACAAGATTTTGCCGCGTCGGGCTGCGGCGGCGACGTCGTTTCCGGCGGCGAGCTGCATTTGGCGTTGCAAGCGGGGATTCCCGCGTCGCGCCTCGTGTTTGCCGGCGTCGGCAAGCGCGATGATGAAATTCTCGCCGGCCTCGACGCCGGCATTCGCGGTTTCAATGTGGAATCGGAAGCTGAGTTGCATGTCATCAACGAGTTGGCGGCACAGCAGAAGAAAATCGCGCCGGTGTCGTTGCGCGTCAATCCCGATATCGACATCCACGGCCACCCGTATATTTCCACCGGGCGCGCCGCGGATAAATTCGGCATCGAGCTGAATCGCGCCAAAGAATTGTTTGTGGAGATCAAAACGTTGCGCCACGTCAAATTGGTGGGCTTGCATGCACATCTGGGCTCGCAGATCACCGAGTTGTGGCCGTTCCCGCAAATCGGTGAATTGTTTGGAAATTTGGCGCAACTCGCGTACGCAGCCGGACATCAGCTCGATTATATCGACGTCGGCGGTGGTCTCGGCGCGATTTACGAGAATTTTATTAAAGTCGAGCCGAATACAAATCTCGCGCCCGATCTCGCGCTGGATCCGAATGATCTTGCTGAAAAACTATTGCCTGCATTGACGCGCCACTTGCCGAAAGATTGCACGATTATTTTTGAGCCGGGCCGCGCGTTGGTGGCCGGCAGCGGCATTCTCATCACGCGCGTGCTTTACACGAAGATGACGCGTGGGAAATTTTTTGTCGTCGTGGATGCGGGCATGAATGATTTGATTCGACCGAGTCTTTACAGCGCTTATCATCAAATCGTGCCGATACTCCAACGTGAAGGCGAATGGCAAAAAGGCGACGTCGTCGGCCCGATTTGCGAGTCCGGTGATTTTCTCGCCAAAGAGCGATCATTGCCGCCGGTGCAGCGCGGCGATTTGCTGGCGGTGATGACGGCGGGCGCGTATGGATTTTCGCTTTCTTCCAATTATAATGCGCGACCGCGCCCCGCCGAAATCGTGGTTGATGGGGGCAACACGCATCTTTCGCGCCCGCGGCAAATTTTGGAAACGCTGTGGAAGAATTAAGAACCTCTTGAAGAAAGGAGTTTTACCTATGTCACAATGGCTTGATAAAATTCCGTTGCCGTATTGGGCCACACGGTTAATCGTAGTGCTGTTGTTAGCTGTTATCGTGTTGTTGTTTCGGCATCGCAGGCTTCGTTTTAAAACCATCGGCCTCGGTACCTCCGGCCCTTACGTCGAATTTGAGAAAAACCCGCCAGATGAATCCGCAACATATGGCATTGACCAAGAAGTCAAGGCGGAGAAAGGTGGAAGCATCAAACAGGTTGAACAAGCTGCTGACGGCAAAAATATTCGGCAAAAAGTTCATGCCAAAAATAAAGGAACGCTTGAAGGAGTAAAACAAATTTAATTCGTTATTTGATCACGGATGTCCATTGTTAGTGACAATGGCAGCGGATGAAGCACTTCAAGGTCCACTAACGGTCTCTGCAATTCAAAAAGCGCTTAACAACAAACTCGAAGCAGGAGACTGGTTATTTGATCATTTGATTGAGCGGTTGCCGGAGCCGTATAAAACTGCAGTACCTTGGATTACGTTGCTGCGTAGCTTTAATCACGAAAGTATGGAAACTTTATTGGAACCCCAAAAAATAAAATTTGACTCAAATGATTTCCACCGGCTGCGGCATTGGGGATTTATAAATCATCACGACGATTGGTGGAGTTGCAAGGATTTCATCCGTGAAATGCAGCACATATATCAAACCAAAAGCAGACCATTCGAAACCAGAGCATTTTACCTCAGCGTAAAGGAATATTATGAAAAGCTCTGGCAGCAAAATCAAGACGATCATTATCGCCTTGAGGCGCTTTATTATGATTTGCTTGTATCACCAAAGGAAGGCTATTTAAGATGGAAAGAGGTTTTGAAAGAAGCGCAAATAGGATGGCGCAAAGAATTTTGTGGCCAGTTAATTGGCTTGGCTGAAGAGAAAAATATACAACTCAAACTTAGAGCATTAAATAAAGCCGAAGTGGCATTTGAACGTGGTCGTCTCAATTACTATCAATATCAATGGATCGCCGCGATTGAAGCCTACGAGAAAGCAAATAATCTATTTGGCGAAGGCGGCCATAAAATCGGTCAAGCCGACGCTCAGAAGGCTATTGGCGATGTTTATCAATTAACAAACGATAATGAAGCCGCCATTATCTCATATAACAAAGCGCTTCAGCATTTTAACGCTGCCAATGACCGTATAGGCATAGGCAGTACGCTCCTTGCAACTGGCTATGCCTGGCAGCAATCCAAGCTATGACTTTTTGCGGGCTTTTGCTCAATAATAAAAGATTTTGCATTCAATTAATGTGCGTGTGGAAAGACGCCCGCTCTGTTTCTGTTATGTCAGTTTATTTTCGCTTTTCGATGATGAATTTGGAGACAGTTAAAATCTAAAGTTTTGAATTGATCTCTGAGATGGTGGTCGTTTTCAAACAATTCTACCACATAATTGTGAAATTCCCGCCGCACCGGATATTTTTTTCGCAATTCATCGAAATAACGGTGGCGTTCGCCGGGTGGAATATTTAAAGCCGCGCGCAAGCGCCGATCATCAGCGGCGATATCGTAAACGCGTTTGATCAGCGCCTCAAGCTTCTTTTCATTCGTCCCTAAATTTTTTTCCAATCGAATGATCGGCTCTGCAACCACCGGCAGCGCCTTTTCCATTTGCCATTGCGGCGCGACACCGAGAAATTGGCAGGCGGCACGATAGATTTGATTCGTGCCGTTCAATTTTCCATCCAGCGAATATCCCGCAATGTGCGGTGTGCCGATTTCAACAAGCTGCAGCAGTTCCATATCAATTTCCGGTTCATTTTCCCAGACATCCAGAATAGCGGAACGAAGATGCCCGCTTTGCAAAACTTCTTTCAGCGCCAAATTATCGACGACCTCGCCCCGGCAGGTGTTCAAAAGCGCGCTGCCGCGTTTCATCTGCTTTAAACGCGCACGATCAAATAAATGAAACGTGGCGTCTTCGCCTGTATGCGTGAGCGGCGTGTGCAGCGTGATGATATCGGCTTCCATCAGCGCGTCGAGCGGCAAAAATTTTTGATCCCGTGTTTGCCGCGCCAGCGGCGGGTCATTCAATAAAACTTTCATGCCGAGTCCGGCTGCCCTTCTCGCGACGCGACTGCCGATGTGGCCAACGCCAACAATTCCCAGCGTCAAATTCGACATGGAAAATTCATATTTGACGGCGAGATGGAGCAGCGCCGCCATCACATATTCTGCCACGGAATTGGCATTACTCCCCGCTGCACTGGTAAACGCGAGGCCTCGTTGCGCAAGATAATTCGTGTCAACGTGATCCGTGCCAATCGTGGCCGTGGCGACAAAGCGAACCGGCGTGCCGTGCAATAAATTCGCATCGACTTTGGTCACGGCGCGGACAAGTAAAAGTTCCGCATCCGCCAGCGCGGCGCGCTGCAACGTACGGCCGGGCAGTAGTATGATTTCGCCTAAATGCGAAAAAGCCTCGCGTACGCCGGGAATATTTTCGTCAGCGACAATCTTGTGCATGTATTATTCCAATTTTACGCCGGGCGATTCGGTTCGCGAAATAATTTGTTTTTTGACACCGCGAAATTTATACTGAAAAACCTTCTCAAACAAGGACGATTTCATTTGATACGTTTATTTTATTGCATCATTCACGTCGTGATTTTTCTGGCGCCGCCAAATGCAGGCGCGAGCCCGGGCGATTCGCCCAAGCCGCTCTACAAAATGAGTGAAACGGAAATTGATACGCTGATTCGGCAAACGAGCCGGCGGCATCCCGGTTTTCTCGAGCGGTTGCAAATTTATTCCACCCGCGCGTTGGGCACGCCGTATCGCTGGTTTGCGCTCGGCGAAGGCCCGCAAGGAAAATACGATCGCCATCCGCTGAGCGCTTTTACGCGCGCCGATTGCCTGACGTTTTGTGAGCAGATGCTGGCGATGGTGCTGGCAGAGAATTATGCGGAAATGTTTGAACGCCTGCAACGATTGCGTTATCGCAACGGCGAGATCGACATTCGCAGCCGCAATCATTTTATGCTCTCCGACTGGCTGCCGAACAATTCGTGGCTGGTTGAGGATGTCACCGTGACGTTAGGCGACAAGCTTTGCGTTGCGATGACGAAAACGATCAACCGTGTGGAAACGCTGCAGAAAAAAGGCGTGCCGTTAAAAGACCTTGCCGCGATTCCGCCGGCGCAAACGATGACGATTCAATATATTCCCGAGGCGAATTTGCCGGCGATCAAATCCCATTTGCGCGGCGATGAAATCGCCGTGGTGATTCAGAGCCGACCGGGGATTTTTGCGGCGCATCTCGGCTTTATTCTGCGCGACAGCGCTGGCGGCGTGTTTTTCCGCAATGCTTCGGCACGGCGTGGCGTTAAAAAAGCAGTGGATGAAGATTTTGACGATCTGGTAAAATTTCTCAAACGCAATCCGAGCTGGGTGGGCATGGTTTTCCTGCGCGTGCGGCCGGAGTTTCTGATGCGGCCGGAAGTCGCCGCGCGCGAAAAGCTTAAACAGGAATTTCCCGCGCGAGGCGCGCCAGCAACGAGGCTTCCATGGTGAATCCGGAAACTGGCGGACAATCCTGCACGATGATCGGAATATCCGTAGCCTCGGCAACGGCGCGAAAATGTTTGACCACTGCCTCCGAATTGAGTTTCGGCAGGCGCGGCGGGCTGATCATCACCGCGGCAGCGCCAAGCGTTTTGGCTTTTTTCGATAACTCAATGCACGCGTGCAACCCTTCAGTCGAAGCGCCGATGACGACGGGCACGCATTTGTTGACATGCGCCATCACGGTTTCGAGCATGAACAGACGCTCGGCGTCGCTGAGTCGCGCCGCTTCACTGGTCACGCCCGAGGCGGTCAACCCATCGACGCCAGCGCGGATGTACAGATCAATCACGCGCTTCAAACTGGCGACGTCAATTTCGCCATTGGGCGCGAAAGGCGTGGGCAGAACTGAGTAAACTCCCTTCAACATAAAATGCCTTGTGAAAATTTTAATCAGTTAAAGGCAAAGCGATTTTGGATAAAACAATTAAAAACTTCCATCACTTATTTTATATTCTTTGACCGCGCCAGCCGGCGCAGCATATCGCGAATATCGCCCGCGCCTTTGATGGAAACATAAATCGTGATCGTTGAATACCACACCAGACAGGCAATCGTTAAAAATCCCCAGAACCAGTGATTTTGCAACATGTTTATGATACCGTCAAGCATTTTCGATCTCCGCGGTTTGGCGAAATCGGACTTGATCACGGCGATTTTTCAAATCTAGAAAAAGTCCGCGCCCAAATCCGGCTTCACATTTTTCGTTTTACGCTTTAGTCTGCGGTTTCAGCAACGAGCCGATCACCATCGCGAGCGCAACAATCACATATGTGGCGACGCCGCAAACGGTGTCGTTCTTTTTAAACCATTCGGTGTACGGCCCGACCTTTTGCAGAATCAGCGTGAGCGCGGGGACTGACGCGCCGAAGAAAATCGCCGCCGCCGCGCCCCAACTATTGGCACGCTTCCAATAGCAGCAGGCGATCAACAGAATCGACATACTCGAAAGATAAATCGAGCCGGTGATGCCGAGATACGTCCACAGGTCGCCTTCGAGTTTATACCAGAGGCCGTAAATCAGCAGAAACACGCCGATGATCGCGATGATCGTGCGATTCCAGAACAGGCCTTTTTTATCCGACCATTTGCCTTTGCGAAATGGCGCCATGATATCATTATAAATCACGCTACCCCACGTGAGCATGTACGACGAATCGGTGCTCATATCGGCGGCAAGCATCGATGCCACGAGTAACCCCATCAATCCGGCAGGGACAAGCACAGCCAACATTTTCGGCATGGCGAGCAACGAGTCGCCGCCGATTTGTTCCGGCGTCAAAATCGCCAAGGCCGCAATGCCCCAAATGCCGGGAATTAAAAAGCGCGCAACGAAAAAAAACGAGGTGCCGGTGTAAACTTTGCGGCCGGTTGCCGTATCTTTCGCGGCCAGCACGCGCGCGATTTGCGTTTGCCACGTGAGCGCCGCGGCGGTGTTCAACAGCGCGTTGAAGATGACATACGACCAGCCCATGTCGGCATTTTTGAACGGATTGAAACCGGCTTCGCCATAATGCGTCTCGACGGTATTGACGAGCGTGCTCCATCCGACTTTGTCGAGAATTAAAAAAGTGACGATGATCAAACCGGCGCTCATAACAATGAACTGAAGAAAGTCGGTGACGAGCACCGAAAGCATGCCGCCAAGAATGGTGTAAACCGCCACGCCGACGAGCAGCAGCGTCATCATTTCTTCGAGATAATCCGGATTCATGCCGCTGACGTTGACGAGAAAATCGCCGCCGGTGCGCAGGAATACACCCATGTTGAGCAGGCCGCCGAGCACAATGACCACGCCGGACGCCCAACGAATGCGCGGGCCGAATTTTTTCTCGAAGAGTTCGGGGATCGTCATCACGCCGGAATCGCGCAAGGGCTTGATGCAGAAGCCGGTGTAGCCGATGAGAAACATCGCGAAAAACGTGAGCACGCCGGGAATGGCGCCGGCAAACCCCTTTTCAAAACCATTCTGCGCGGTGTACATGCACGTGACGATGCCGAATTCGGTGGCGGCCAGCGAGGCGATGCCGAGATAAAGATCCATCTCGCGTCCGGCCACGAGAAAGTCCTCCACTTTGCCGACATACTTGCGAACCATCACGCCGGCAACCATCGTCACGAGCAAATAAACGCCGACGATACTACCGTCGAGAAGAGTGAAATTCATATTCTCCCTTTCCGGTTGATGAATGGCTGAAGTAATGGGCGCGGCCAACGTCTTAAACTGAACCCTTATTTAACTAAGATTTTTTGGGAGGAAGTCAAGGAAGATTTTCGCAATAAATTAGTTTGAGTTAAGGTGTTGGACGTGGTTTAACTTCTGTCGTATCCGTCGGAAGTGTTGCTACCGTATAGCCCCCCGTCTCAATACGTGTGTTGGGAAAAATTTTTCACAACTGCACTACTCCTGTCGAATCAATTGGCGTGACAGGCGATACATTTTTTGTTGAAGATGGGCTTGACCGCAGTGAGGT